>Ga0209473_1001647_pt1 | contig 12435 bp, 13 predicted proteins | sample GraSoiAngelo_133_FD_185890 | JGI IMG/M metagenome (GOLD analysis project Ga0209473, IMG submission 185890) | Grasslands soil microbial communities from the Angelo Coastal Reserve, California, USA - 14_0929_05_20cm (SPAdes) (version 2) | ecosystem: Environmental > Terrestrial > Soil > Grasslands ...
CCGAGGATTCCGGGAAACACGTTGGAGTGCCGGTTCACCATGTAGGCATCGGTGAAGCGGCCCTGCGCGATCAAGCGGATGTATTCAGGAACATCGGTGTGGGCCGGGCAGGCCCACTGGCAATCCACAACTCGATGGTAGTAGTCCGGATGAGAGGTATCGGTGGGTTCCATTCACTGCTCGGGCCTTCAGCCTCCGCCCTCGTGGGCGGAAAAAGCGTGAGTATAGAGGCGCGGCGCGGATTGTCATCGTCGCAAAAGACCGTATTCACAGCCCGACGGCCGCCACACTGGCATATATTGCGCTGCAGCAACCCGGCCGTCCAGCCGTCATGCCTATACTGCGTCTCAAATCTCATGTCCGACCCCATCGCCACCGAGATCCGCCTGCGCCGCGCCTCGCGCATGCTCGAAGTGAGCTTCGCCGACGGCAGCCGTTTTGAGTTGCCGTTCGAGTATCTGCGGGTGCACTCCCCGTCCGCCGAAGTGAAGGGGCACGGACCCGGGCAGGAGGTACTGGTGCTCGGCAAGGAGAACGTCGTCATCACGGCCGTGGAGCCCGTGGGGCAGTACGCCGTGAAGCTGGTCTTCGACGACGGACACGACACGGGGCTCTACACCTGGAAGTACCTGCACGAGCTCGGCCGCGAGCGAGCGGCGAAATGGGCGCGCTATCTCGAGCGCAAGGCGCGCGAGCGGCCCAACCCTTAAGTGCGCGCCTCGAGCGTGCGCCTTGCCCCATAAAGAAGCGGGCCGGACAGTGATGCCCGGCCCGCTTCGTGCACAAGACCCCCTCGACGGCCGCGATTCTGCGCATCGCCGCCGCAAAAATGCAACCATCACGGCGCCGGGCGCGCGCAGCCCGATCGACTAGAATGCGTCTCATCCGCTTCCGATCGCGCCCCGCCATGACCGACGAGCGCTCCACCGACTTCGGCTTTCAACGCGTGCCGCGTGCGGACAAGGCGCGCCGCGTACGCGGGGTGTTCGATTCGGTTGCGGATCACTACGACCTGATGAACGATCTGATGTCCGCGGGCGCGCATCGGATCTGGAAGCGTTTCACGCTGGCGCTGGCGAACCTGCGCCCGGGTGCGCGCGCGCTCGACGTCGCCGGCGGCAGCGGCGACCTCGCGGCCGGACTCGCCCGGCAGGTGGGCGAGCGCGGCCTGGTGGTGCTCACCGATATCAACGCCGCCATGCTGCGGCGCGGCCGCGACCGATTGATCGATGCGGGCTGCGTCGGCAACGTCCGGTACGTGCAGGCCGATGCCGAGCGCCTGCCGTTCCCCGACGGCAGCTTCGACTGCATCACCATCGGCTTCGGCCTGCGCAATGTCACCGACAAGGGCGCGGCGCTCACCGCCATGCGCCGCGCCCTCAAGCCCGGCGGGCAGCTGCTGGTGCTCGAGTTCTCGCACCCGAAGGTCCCGGGCCTGAAGCCGCTCTACGACGCCTACTCCTTTCGCATTCTGCCGCTGCTCGGCAAGCTGGTGGTGCGCGACGCGGCGAGTTACCGCTATCTGGCCGAGTCGATCCGCGTGCATCCGGACCCGGAGACTCTTGTGAAGATGATGCAGGACGCCGGACTCGAGGGCTGCCGCTACCACAGTCTCTCCGGCGGCATCGTCGCCGTGCACCGCGGTTACAGGTATTAGCGCTCGACGCGCCCAAGACCAGCGATGCTCAGCGCGACCCTCGACAAACTGCTGAACCGCGGCCTGCCGCGCTCGCCGCGCGCGCGGCAGCTGTGCGCGCAGCTCGAGGGCAGGAGCATTGCGCTCGAGGTTCGCGCCATCACGCGCCTGCGGGTGGCCTCGACCGGTCGAACCCTCACCGTGACGCGCGACGACGCGCCTGCGGACGCCACCCTGGCGGGCGGGCCCTTAAGCCTGCTGGCGCTTGCCGGCGAGTCAGCCGCTGCCGTGCTGCAGCGGGGCGAGGTCGTGATCGGCGGCGATGCGGAGCTGGCACAGAAGTTCCGCGAGCTGGCCAGGCTCCTGCGCCCCGACCTCGAGGAAGAACTGTCGCTGCTGCTCGGCGATGTGCCGGCCCATCAGCTCGGGCGCCTCGCCCGCCTCACGCTTCACTGGAGCCGCGGGGCCGCCGGCACCACGCTGGCGAACCTTGCGGAGTACCTGGCGCACGAACGCGCCGATCTGGTGCCGCGCAACGAGGGCGAGCAGTTCCTGCGCGGTGTCGATGCGGTGCGCGAGGGTGTCGAGCGCCTGGCTGCCCGCATCGAGCTGCTGGCGCGGCGCGCCGCACCGTGACGGCTCGCGCATACCCGTGAAGCTGCGGGTGCTGCTGCGGCTCATCGAGATCCAGCGCGTGCTGCTGCGGCACGGCCTCGATGACTACGTGCGCGCCACTCATTTATATCGGCCGCTGCGCTTCGTGTTCTTTCTCTCCCCCGGGGTGTGGTTCGAACGCCGGCGGGGGGTGAGCCGCGCCGCGCGCCTGCGGCTCGCGCTCGAGGAGCTCGGACCCATTTTCGTGAAGTTCGGCCAGGCGGTCTCCACGCGGCGCGACCTGCTGCCGGCGGATATCGCCGACGAGCTGGCCAAGCTGCAGGATCGCGTGCCGCCGTTTCCGGGCGCCATCGCCCGCGAGTCGCTCGAGCGCGCCTACGCTCGGGCGCTCTCGCAGGTGTTCGACGCCTTCGATGAGACCCCGCTCGCCGCCGCCTCCATCGCGCAGGTGCACGCCGCGCGCCTGCCCGGCGGCGCGGAGGTCGTGGTCAAGGTGCTGCGGCCGGGCATGCGCGCGGTGATCGAGCGGGATCTGGAGGTGCTGCATGCGCTCGCGGATCTGGCGCACCGCTACTGGGCGGAGGGCCGGCGGCTGCGGCCGCGCGAGCTGGTCGCGGAATACCACAAGACCATACTCGATGAGCTCGACCTGATGCGCGAGGCGGCGAACGCCTCGCAGCTGAAGCGCAACTTCGCAGCTTCCGAGCTGCTGTACGTGCCGGAGGTGCACTGGGATTACTGCCGCACCGACGTCATGGTCATGGAGCGCATCCACGGCGTGCCGATCAGCGAGCGCTCGCGCCTCCAGGCCGCCGGCGCCGACATTGCGCAGCTCGCCGAGAACGGCGTGCGCATCTTCTTCACGCAGGTGTTCCGCCACAACTTCTTCCACGCCGACATGCACCCCGGCAACATCTTCGTGCTGGTCGATGACCCGCAGCGGCCGCGCTACGCGGCCGTGGATTTCGGCATCGTCGGCACGCTCGACCCCGCCGATCAGCTCTACCTCGCGGAGAACTTCCTGGCGGTGTTCGATCGCGACTACCGGCGCGTGGCGCAGCTGCACCTGCAGTCCGGCTGGGTGCCGCCGGACACGCGCGTCGATGAGATGGAGTCCGCGGTGCGCACCGTGTGCGAACCGATCCTTGACCGCCCGCTCAAGGACATCTCCTTCGGGCGCATCCTGCTGCGCCTGTTCGAGATCTCGCGGCGCTTCAACATGCAGATCCAGCCGCAGCTCATGCTGCTGCAGAAGACGCTCCTGAACGTGGAGGGCCTGGGACGCGAGCTGTATCCGGAGCTCGATATCTGGAGCACCGCGAGCCCGATCCTGCGCGAGTGGATGCGTGAGCGCACCAGCGTGCGCGCCCTGGTTCGCGAGCTGCGCACCCGCGCCCCGGAGCTCGTCGCGGCGGCGCGCGGCCTGCCCGCCCTGCTGCACGACCTGGCGCAGCGCCCGCGCGGCGGGGCGCCTGCGCCGCCGCCCGCGCGCGAGCTCAGCGAGCTGCTCGATCAGCTGCATGCGGCCCGCAGACGCGACGCCATCACGCTCGGGGCGGCGTATCTCGGCGGTGGGCTGTTCTGGCTGGCGGTGGCCCACGGCCACGAGTGGCCGGGGTGGGCGCTGCTGGCCGCCGGGGTCGGTATCATCGCCTGCGGCCTGAGGCGCTGAGGGCGGAGGTAGTTCCGGATCTGCAGCGCGGCGCCGAACGCCTGCCCCTTATTGCGTATTCGGCCGCGGCGCCGAGCGGCGCAGAATGCTGGCTCGCCCGCCCGCCAGGAGAGTCTGCATGCAAACCCGCACCCTCGGCCCCAAGGGTCCCAAGATCTCGGCGCTCGGTCTCGGCTGCATGGGCATGAGCGAGTTCTACGGCGCGCACGATGACGCCGAGTCGCTGGCCACGCTGACTCGCGCGCTCGAGCTGGGGGTCACGTTCTGGGACACCGCGGACGCCTACGGGCCCTATACCAACGAGGTACTCGTCGGCCGTGCCCTGCAGGGCAGGCGCGAGCGGGTGTTCCTCGCCACCAAGTTCGGCTTCCTGCGCGACAGCAGCAATCCCACCGCGCGCGCCATCGACGGCAGCCCCAAGCACGTGCGCGCAGCGTGCGAGGCGAGCCTGAAGCGCCTCAAGGTCGCGCACATCGACCTGTATTACCTGCATCGCGTCGACCGCAGCGTGCCGATCGAGGAAACCGTCGGCGCGATGGCGCAGCTGGTGCGCGACGGCAAGGTGCGTTACCTCGGGCTCTCGGAGGTCACCCCGCAGACGCTCGAGCGCGCCCACCGCGTGCACCCGATCACCGCGCTGCAGAGCGAGTACTCGCTGTGGACGCGCGATCCCGAGGAGGGCGTGCTCGAGACCTGCGAGCGTCTCGGCATCGGTTTCGTGCCCTACAGCCCTCTCGGACGCGGCTTCCTCACCGGCGCCATCAAGAGCCCGGACGATTTCGCGCCCGATGACTATCGCCGCAGCACCCCGCGCTTTCAGGGCGAGAACTTCGGCCGCAACCTGGCACTCGTCGATAAGGTGCGGGAGCTGGCGCGCGAGAAGGACTGCACGCCGGCGCAGCTGGCGCTTGCCTGGGTACTGGCGCAGGCAGAACACATCGTGCCGATTCCCGGCACGCGGCGGATCCGCAACCTCGAGGAAAACGTCGGCGCGCTCAGCGTGCATCTCGACGGCGAAGACCTCGCCGCCATCGAGGCGGTATTCCCCGCCGGCGCCACCGCCGGTGAGCGCTACCCCGAGACGATGATGCGCCTGAGCCGCGGCTGAGTCGCCGCCGCGGGCGCGCCGCCGCCCCGGCCCTCAGGCGCTCGCGGGCGAACTGCGCGGCTCGATCCACAGCGCGCGCGCCTTGCCGCACAACTCGCCCTCGCCGTCGAAGATCGCCGTGCCGGCCTCGCGCTTGCGGCCACTCGCGCCGATCGGCCAGGCCAGCACCGTGCAGGACTCGCCGATATGGACGCGGCGGTCCACGTGCGCGGTGAGCTCCGCGAGCAGCATCATGCGGTCATCGGGGGCGACGGCGTAGTAACCGGGACAATCGAGCGCCGCCGACATGAACTCCGGGCGCACCTTGCCATCACCCAGATCGAGCGAGGCATCGGGAACCCAGGGCGCCGCGACCACCCCGCGCTCAGGGATGGGGCCCGCGAATATGCGCAGGCCGTCCCCGCGCACCCGCCGCACGCCGCACACGAAGCAGCTGGGGAAGCGGTGATAGCGAAAGCCCGCGTAGCGACGCGAGGCTTCCACCGCCTCGAGATACTCCGGGGCGGGCGGAACGTCGAGCTCGAGCAGCGCGGGGCGCGCCTCGCCGATCGGCTCTTCGCCCTGCACGACCTGCAGCGCACCGTCCGCGAGTTCCCTGACGGCGAGCCCGGTGTCCAGCGGTGGCGGCTTGAGCAGCCGCACCGCCAGCGTCCGGGACGCGAGCGTCGCCACCAGCCCGGCGAAATACCCACCGTTCGAAGAGGTCGCAGGCCCGCAGAAACGCGCGCCGATGGTCAGGGTCTTCATGAGCGCAGCCTCCCCAGCCACGGCGTGGGGTCTTCTCCCCGCTCCAACACCTCCACCAGCGCCGAGCCGACCACCACCCCGTCGACGTGCCCGCGCAGCCGCTTGACCTGCTCGCGGCTACGGATGCCGAAGCCCGCGCACACCGGGATTGGGGAGCTCGCGCGCACGCGATCGAGATAGGCCAGCACCTCATCCGGGACGGCGACGTTCCTGCCGGTCGTGCCGGTCATGGTGACGGCGTACACGAATCCCTGGCTGCCTGCGCACAGCTGCGCGAGGCGCTGCGGCTCGGTGACCGGTGTCACCATCTGCACCAGCGCGATCTGCCGCGCATCGAGCGCTGCGCGCAGCTCGCTGCTTTCATCGAGCGGCAGGTCCGGCACGATGCCGGCGCGCGCCGCGGCCTCGGCCAGCCGCCCGACACCGAAGGCCAGCAGCGGATTCAGATAGCTCATGAGCAGGAGCGGGGCGCGCAGTGCGCCGCTGGCGGCAAGCTCGGCGAGAATCCACCTCAGGGTCACGCCCTGGGCGAGCGCTGCGAGGCTGGCGCGCTGGATGGTGAGGCCGTCGGCCATCGGGTCGGTGAACGGTACGCCGATCTCGAGCACGTCCGCCCCGGCCGCCAGCGCCCGCACCTGCTCGCGAAATTTCTCGCGCTGCGGGTAACCCGCGGTGAGATACGCAACCAGCGCCGGCTCGCCGGAGGCGGCGGCGGATTTGATGGCGTGGGCGATGCGCTCGCGCGGGCTCATGAGGGCTGCGGCCCGAGGAGCGTCTGCTGCAGAGTCGACATGTCCTTGTCGCCGCGGCCGGAGAGGCACACGAGCATCGAGCGGCCGGGGTTCGCTCGCGCCCAGCACTCCGCGCCCGCCAGGGCGTGCGCGCTCTCGAGCGCCGGCAGGATCCCTTCGCATTCGCTCAGGGCGCGCACTGCGGCGAGCGCCTCCGCGTCGCCCGCGGTCTGGTAGTGAACGCGTCCGATGGCCGCCAGCAGCGCGTGCTCCGGACCGACACCGGGATAGTCGAGCCCCGCGGACACCGAATGCGTCTCCCGGATCTGGCCGTCCTCGTTCTGCAGCAGCATGGAGTACGCGCCGTGCAGCACGCCGGGCCGCCCGAAGGCAAGCGTCGCGGCGTTCTCCCCCAGGCCCGCGCCGCGCCCGCCCGCCTCGACGCCGATCATCTCGACCGCGGCGTCGGCAATGAAGGCGTGAAAGGCGCCCATGGAATTGGAGCCGCCGCCGACACAGGCGATGACCGCATCCGGCAGAGCACCCGTTGCGGCAAGCATCTGCGCGCGCGCCTCGCGCCCGATCACGGACTGCAGCTCGCGCACCAGGTAGGGGTAGGGATGCGGCCCCACGACCGAGCCGAGCAGGTAATAGGTCGCGCGCGGATCGGACACCCAGGCGCGCAGTGCCTCGTCGATGGCGGCGCGCAACGTTCGATCGCCGCTGGTCACGGGCACGACCTCGGCGCCCAGCAGCCGCATGCGCCCCACGTTGGGAGCCTGGCGCTCCATGTCGATCGACCCCATGTACACCGTGCACGGCAGCCCCAGCCGCGCGCACGCTGCGGCGCTGGCGACGCCGTGTTGTCCGGCGCCGGTCTCGGCAACGATGCGCCTGGCGCCGAGCCGCTGCGCGAGCAGCGCCTGGCCGATCGCGTTGTTGATCTTGTGCGCACCGGTGTGCGCCAGGTCCTCGCGCTTGAGCCACAGCTTTGCGCCCCAGCGCGCCGACAGGCGCGCCGCGAACGTGAGGGCCGTGGGGCGGCCCACCCAGCTGGTGAGCTGCTCGGTGAGCTGGGCCTGAAAGTCGGGCTCATGCAGGTGCTCGCGCACGCCCCGCTCGAGGCGCTCGAGCGCGGGAATCAGGGTTTCCGGGACGTAGCGGCCGCCGAATGGCCCGAAGCGGCCGCGTGCGTCGGGAAAGCAGCCGGCGATCAGCTCGGCGAGCAGGCGGGAGGCTTCAGGCAGTGCGGGTGTACTCATGCGGGATCCTCGGCGCGGATGGCCGGCGCGTCCGATACGGCGCGTGCAGCCGATGCAAAGCTCACGATCTGCTCCGGACTCTTCACTCCCGGCCGCACCTCGACACCGCTCGACACGTCGACTCCGAAGGGCTGCACGGCGGCGATGGCGGCGGCCACGTTGCCGGTGTTGAGGCCGCCCGCGAGTATGAGCTGCGTGCAACGCGCGAGACGGCGGGCGGCGTTCCAGTCGCCCGCGACGCCGGTACCGCTCACGGGTCCTTCAAACAGGATCCGGCCCGGCAGGGTTGCCGGCACAGTATCTGCCTCACGCACGACCGGCAGCAGATCCAGGCCGGCCGGCAGTTGCAGCCGCGCGAGATCGGTGAGGTCCGTCTGTAACAGGTCCGGCCTGAACACCTTGAGGATCTCATCCACCGCGGCCTGGGCAGGATGGCGGGTCACCGCCACACAGCGCACCCGCCCGCGCGCGGCCTGCGCCAGTTGCGCCGCACGCTGCGGCGTCAGCCGGCGCGACGACTCGGCGAACACGAATCCGATGGCATCCACGCCCGCCGCCAGCGCCGCGGCCACCGCCTCGGGAGTGGTCATGCCGCAGATCTTGATCCACATCTAAGTGTCCTTGGCCTTGGCCGCCGCTCGTCCGGCCGCCAGCAGCGCCCCGGCGAGCCCCTGCGGATCGTCGGCCTGCATCAGCGCGCCGCCGACGAGCGCCAGCTGGTAGCCGGCCGCGACAATCTGCCGCGCATCCGCGGCCGTCGCGACGCCACTCTCCGCGACCCGCGGCGCGCCCGCGGGCAGGAGCGGCGCGAGCTCGAGCAGCCGCTGCGGCAACACCTGCAGCGTCGCGAGGTCACGGCAATTCACGCCCGCCAGCAACGGGTTCGCGCCCGCGTGCGCCTCGATCAACTCGCGCGCGAGCTCGATGTCGCGCGCGTCGAAGGCCTCCAGCAACACGAACAGTCCGAGCGAGCCGGCGCAAGCAAGCAGCGCCTCGATCGCGCTGCGCGACAACATGCGCACAATCACCAGTACCCCGCCCGCGCCCGCGGCGCGCGCCTCCAGCACCTGGTAGGGATCCACGAGAAAGTCCTTGCGCATGGCGGGCACCGCGTGCGGCGCCAGCGCCCGCGCGGCGCTCGCCAGATGCTCGAGTGAGCCATCGAAGCGGCTCGGCTCGGTGAGTACCGAGATCGCGGCGGCCCCGGCGCGCGCGTACGCCGTGACGCGTGCCGCCACCTCCTCGCCCCGCGGACCCAGCCGTCCCGCCGCCGGCGAGCGCAGTTTCACTTCCGCGATGAGATCGAATCCGCAACGGTCGAGGCGCAGGCGCGGCGGCGCGGGGCTCTGCCGGGCCTCGAGCTCGAGCGCCGCTTCCGAGCGGGTCTGCTTCGCCGCCCGCACCCGCTCGCGGCTGGCGTCGGCCATTTCATCCAGAAACGCGCCGCTCACGTGTTGGGCTCCCTGCCGGGCCGCCGTGCCTTGAGCGCCTCGAGCAAGCGGCGCGCGGCGCCGGAGTCGATGGCGGCGGCGGCGCGTGCCAGGCCCTCGCGCGGCGCGCGCGCCTCGCCGGCCAGCTCGAGCGCCAGCGCGGTACCCAACAGCAGACAATCGCGATGCGCGCCGCGATCTTCGCCGTACAGCACCGCCTCGAGCGCGCGCGCATTGTGCCCGGCATCGCCGCCGGCCAGATCACCCGCGCTGCAGAGGGCGAGTCCGTACTCCGACGGCGCGCGCACCTGCGTCTCGACGCGCCCCGGCCGCACGTCGAACAGCGTGAAGGGACCCGCGGGCGTGGGCTCATCCCACCCGTGCGCGCCGTGCACGACGAAGGTGCGTTCCATGGGCAGACCCTGGAACGTGTCGGCGATGAGCCGCGCGACCTCCAGGCTGAAGGCACCGACGAGATGGAGCGGGGGCTGCGCCGGATTGACCAGGGGTCCCAGGATGTTGAACACGGTGCGCACGCCGAGCGCGGCGCGAATCGGGGCGACGCTTGCGGTGGCCGGATGGTAGTGAGGCGCAAACAGGAAGGTGAAGCCGGTGGCCTTGAGACACGCCACCGCGGCCTGCGCATCCGGCGGAATCGCCAGCCCCAGGGCTTCGAGCACGTCCGCGCTGCCGCAGCGGCTCGAGACCGAGCGGTTGCCGTGCTTGACGACCGGCACGCCGCAGGCGGCGGTCAGGAGCGCGGTGCCGGTGGAGATGTTGAAGCTTCCGGAGGCATCACCGCCGGTGCCGACGATGTCGACGGCGCGCAGCTCCACGGGCAGCTCGGGCCGGCGCGCCAGGCGGCGCATCGCCTGCGCGAAGCCCCGCACTTCATCGGCCACCAGGCCCTTGGTCGAGAGCGCCGCAAGCATCGCCCCCGCCATCGCGGGCGGCAGCTGCGGGTCGGTCAGGTGCGCGAGCAGCTCCTCGGCCTGCGCCTGCGACAGGTCGCGGCGCTCGAGGAGCTGCTGCAGCAGCTCACGGGGCAGCGCCATGGCCTGCTCCGGGCGTGGCTTGCTCGGCGCGCCCGCCGGCGGTGTACCTGAGGAAATTGCCCAGCAGCCGTGGGCCCTCGGGCGTGAGGATGCTCTCGGGATGAAACTGCACGCCCTCCACCACGAGCGTGCGGTGGCGCACCGCCATGATCTCCGCTTCCGCGGTCTGCGCACTCACCTCGAGCTGCGCGGGCAGCCTCCCGGGAGCGGCGATCAACGAATGGTAGCGCCCCACCTCGCACGGCTGCGGCAGACCCTCGAACAGCGTGCGCTGATCGTGACGGATGAGCGAGGTCTTGCCGTGCATGAGCCGATCGGCCCGCACCACCTTGCCCCCGAACACTTCCACGATGGCCTGGTGTCCGAGGCATACCCCGAGCACCGGGATACGGCCGGCGAAGGCGCGAATCATGTCCATGGATACGCCCGCATCGTACGGCGTCCCGGGACCGGGCGAGATGCACAGGTGCGAGGGTGCGAGCGCGCGCGCTTCCTGCGGGCTCAGCGCGTCGTTGCGGTAGACGCTCACCTCGGCTCCCAGGACCAGGAACGCCTGCACCAGGTTGTAGGTGAAGGAATCGTAGTTGTCGATCAGCAGCAGGCGCGGCGTCACAAGCCCTCCGCGGCGAGCTCGAGTGCGCGCACCAGGGCCGCGCTCTTGGCCAACACCTCTTCGTGCTCGGTCTCCGGCACGCTGTCGGCGACGATGCCGGCGCCGGCCTGGTAGCTGTACTCATCGCCGCTGAACACAAGTGTGCGGATGGTGATGGCGTGATCCATGTCGCCGTGGGCGCCGAAGTAGCCCACCGTGCCGCCATACAGGCCGCGATTCACCGGCTCGAGCTCGTCGATGATCTGCATGGCGCGCACCTTGGGCGCACCCACCAGTGTGCCGGCCGGAAATGCCGCGGCGAACAGATCGAAGGCATCGCGATCGGCGGCCAGCTCGCCGTGCACGCCGCTCACCATGTGCATGACGTGACTGTAGCGCTCGATGGACCGATAGGGCTCCACGCGCACGCTGCCGGCGCGCGCCACGCGCCCGAGGTCGTTGCGCGCCAGGTCCACCAGCATCACGTGCTCGGCGTTTTCCTTGGGATCGGCGAGCAGCTGCCCCGCGCGCGCGCGGTCGGTGGCGGCATCGGGCGAGCGCGGCCGGGTGCCGGCGATGGGCCGCAGCTGCGCGCACCGCCCGTTGAGCTTCACCAGCGCTTCGGGAGAGGAGCCCACCACCGCCACCTCCCCGAGCGCGCAGTAGTACATGTAAGGGGAGGGATTGATCAGCCGCAGCGCGCGATACGCCTGGAAGGGATCGAGCTCGTGGCGGCCCGCGAACCGGCTCGCCAGCACCAGCTGGTAGACATCGCCCGCGGCAATGTACTCCTGGGTGCGGCGCACGCCGGCCATGTAGTCCGCGCGTGCGTAGGCGGTGGTCGGCGGGGCGTAGCGGCCGCGCCGCCGGCCGTTGGGCAACGCGCCGCGCAGCGCGCGCATCACTTCCTCACGCAGCGAGCGGCGTTCCTCGTCCGAGCCGGCATGCAGCAGGGCGATGCCGCGCGTCAGGTGATCGAACACCAGCACCGAGCGCGGCGCCACGTAGTGCAGCGCCGGCGCGCCGCTGGCGCCCGCCGCGCGCGCCGGCAGGCGCTCGAAGTAGCGCACCACGTCGTAGGCGGCGTAGCCGACCAACCCCCCGGCGAGCGGTACGCCGGGAATGTCCGGCGCCGGTTTGGGCGCCAGGCGCAGCGCGGTGCGCAGCCCCGCCAGGAGCTCCGCGCCGCTCGCCGGCAGCGGGTGACGCTGCGCGCCGACCGCCAGGCCCGCGCCGTCGAGCCGCACCTCCAGCGCATCGCCGAAACCGATGAAGGAGTAACGCGCCAGCCGCTCGCCGCCCTCGACGCTCTCGAGCAGGAAGCGCGGGCTGAACGCGGCGAGCTTCATGAACGCCGACACCGGCGTGTCGAGATCACCGGTTATGTCGAAGGGTGGTTGCAACGCTGCCGGACTCCAAACGTGGACGAAGACAACAAAAAACCCATCCCGGGGTCATCCGGAGATGGGTTTCTGGTGCCGTCAGAGATCTTTAAGTCGCGAGAAACATCTTACCCGTCAGCCCACTCCGTTATGAGGGGCGCCACCACCCAAGACGCGAAGTGCTGAGGGGTTGCTGCGACATGGT
>Ga0209473_1001649_pt1 | contig 12428 bp, 8 predicted proteins | sample GraSoiAngelo_133_FD_185890 | JGI IMG/M metagenome (GOLD analysis project Ga0209473, IMG submission 185890) | Grasslands soil microbial communities from the Angelo Coastal Reserve, California, USA - 14_0929_05_20cm (SPAdes) (version 2) | ecosystem: Environmental > Terrestrial > Soil > Grasslands ...
CCCTTTGGCGGCATCATTATTTGCAATCGGGAGATCGATGAGTCGCTCGCCAAAGTTATCAGCGAAATTTTCAGTGAGGTAATTATTGCACCTGAATTTTCTGGAGAAGCGCGCACGATTTTGCAGAAGAAAAAAAATCTGCGCCTCATTCGGTTGCTGGCTCCCTGTCCGGAATTTTTGCCAAAAAAGGACGTGCGGTCCGTTTGCGGCGGTTTGCTTGTGCAGGACTCAGACACGGGTACGGAAGAAAAGGAAGGTGTGGTTTCAAAACGCCAGCCGACTCAAAGCGAACTGGAAGCGATGCGGTTCGGCTGGCGGGTGGTCAAACATGTGAAATCAAATGCGATTGTTTACTCTGCACCTGACCGCACCCTCGCTATTGGAGCGGGGCAAATGTCGCGGGTTGATTCATCGCGGATTGCCATCTGGAAGGCACAGGAAGCGGGGCTCTCCCTCAAGGGTAGCGCCATTGCCAGCGACGCCTTTTTCCCATTTGCGGACGGCCTTATCGCTGCGGCCGATGCCGGTGCGACCTGCGCCATTCAGCCGGGCGGATCAATGCGCGACGAAGAGGTTATCGCCGCTGCCGACGAACGCGAGATGGCAATGATTTTCACCGGCGTCCGTCATTTTCGGCACTAAAAGAACCCACGCGTTTTTTGGTTTTGGGATTTCCGCGTCGTTTTCGTCTGCGGCGCTATTGTTTAAACGTAATGGGCACGACTAGACTCCACTCCCGCCCTGGTTCCGAACGCCACTCGTGAAGTGCGGAAACGGCCGCTTCGTCGAGCGATGAATTGCCGGTCGAGCGTAGCGTTTGGACTGCAACTGCATGCCCGTTAGCGTCGAACAAAACGCGAAAGCTGCCCGACCCTTGCACTCCTCCACGCAACTGTTTTGCATCCGCTGGGTACCGTGGCACCGGTGCGTAAATCAATTTTGATCCGCGGAGCGGAATTTTTGCCGGCGTTGGACTTCGGGTCGTCGTTGGTGATGCCGTCGGAGTCGTTAAATGCGATGAGGTCGTCAGCATTTGCCAGGTCGCGATCGTGTTCGATGAAACTTGTGCCAGCAGGGTGCCAGCGGTAGCAGCGGGCCTGATCGCGCACGAATTGTTTCCGGCACGAAAGGAGACGATACCAATGACCTCGCCTCGATGATCCATGACGGGTGCACCGGCGCTCGTTTTCGGGAGAGCGGGTGTCGCGTCAAACCATTCTCCTGCTTCATCGGAGAAGCGCCCGCTGATTTTTTCCTCGAGCACTACGGAGTTTGCGCGTTCGAGCGGACTGAGAACGACCGCGACAGTACCGCCGATATCTGGCAGGGCCGTCGCACTCGGCGCAAGAAACGGCGACGTCCGTGTCGTGTCAGCCTTCAAAAGAACAAGATTTTGCGTGGGCGTTTGGGCGAGCGCGCCCGAAACATTGTAAATCGCGCCATCAGCCGCTTTCGCAACCGCATTAACACCACCGGCCAGCACGCTCCGATCGGCAATGAATTTGCCGTCGCCGGAAACGAAGAAGCCATGGCCGTTTGCACTTAAATGTCCTGTTTCGTCGAAAACAGAGACGATTATGACAGCCGGCCGAATCGATTGCGCCACTTCGGCGAAATCACTTGTCGGCGGCTGCGAAGCCTGTGCCGAGGGTGTGACGATTGATTCGACCGGGACGGAAGATGTTGGCGATGACGAGGGCTCAGGTGCGCGGACCGTTGAACTCTTGCGACCGCATGAAGCGAAGACGCAGAGAGTGAGAAGGAAATACAGCGGAACGCGTCGCATGCGATTCATTTAACGACATTCTCGGAACGCCGCCCACACAAGAAAAAAAGGCGCCCGCGACTTGTCATTCTCAAGCGAAGGCGGGTGCGCTTAAGCAGCGACAGACCCGTTCTCTTCTCAGTAACACCGGCCTTAGGCCGGTGTACGTTCCGCCCCACTCGCAATCACCTGTCTCAACGGCTTTCTGACCTGCCAACGCGAATCACATCGGCATTAAGGCTAAACCGTTAAAACGGCTCGTCCGTAACTGCCACGGAGAACCGCCGGCCTCAAGGCCGGTGTTAATGAGAGCCCGGCTTACAGCCGCGTTGTAAGAAGGCTAAGCCGGCAGTCTCGTCCTTCGCATCGACGCTGTCTGAATGAGAACGCCAAGAAGCAAGAGTGCCGTAAATAACAACACCGCGCCTGTCGGTGGCAAAGTGATCGCGCTCGTAATCAGATGTGCGCCGATTAGCGACGAAATAAAAATGAGAGCCCAATCAAACAACATCAGAAGCAATATCGCGCCAATCAATCCCCCGATAATAAAAGTAAGCCAGTAATACGAGGCATATTGCGCCATAAACGTCGCCACCAAACCAACGGCAAGCCGACCGCCGGCGAGGAAACCGGCCAGGCCGATTGCTAGTTTTTGCAGAAACAGCGCCAGTAATGCGCCAATCAAGCCAAGCAGAACTGCGAAGGTTAATTGCAATAACGGTGTTGGCTCACTCACCAGGTGCGAAGCGAGCGTCACGCCCGCCGCGAATCCAATCGCCGCCACGCAAAGCCAGAAGAGTTTGCGGCCAAAAAGCAGCACGACCGCTCCGATCACGACGCTCAGGATGGGAATGGACGCATTCATCGATGTCTGGTTGCCCCGCCCGGCCCCTGATGAACGGCTATTCTCCCCGCATCCTATCGTAATTTTGTCTGCCGTTTCGTCATCCCAAGCGGAATCTAGGAGTCTTTAACTATTAGTCTGCCGAGAAAATAGCAAGAGATGAGTCGGAATGCGTATTCGCTCGACATGACAAAAAATTCAGTGTGAGTCGATCGCGTTAAGGGCCCAACAGGTTCTTCATATGTGGCCAAAAAATGATTGCGCCGATCACTGATGAGGCGAGCACAGTTATCAGCACGCGCCGGCAGCTACATGCTTGGCGTCGCGCATTACAGGGTGAAAATTCGGTGACGCCGCGTCGGCCAAAATTCGAACGCCGTGTTTAAAGCCTCCGCCGTCCAAATGATCAAGACCGCGAGTACAATCCAGCACCATTCCGGGGGTGAGAGATGGAAAAGAATCCGGCCGCGATCACCATGGCTGTAGCGATCACATGAATCCGCGCGTTGTGCTGGCAGCGCATCATCCGGATTATCCCCGCAATCGCATGACCGAAGCTTCGGATGCGTCCCGTAAATTGAAACGGGCGAGTCTCCATAAGATTCAGCTGCCAGCGTTACGGTTTCCTCATCATCGCATCGCGTTTCGGCTTAAACTCGTTGCCTGGTTTCCATTCCGGGAAGTTGGCGCCGTTCGCGACTTCGTCGCCGACCACGAACAGAAGTTGCGCGTCCTGCACTGCGCCGGACAAGTCCCAATCCGGTTTCACTTCGTCGGAAACCTGATGGTAATCGTGGAGGTCGAATTCATCGGCCCGCAGCGGCGCGTCGGGCGCGCGCGCAACTAAATGCTCCTTGTCACCGATGTAGAGCGACGGAACCCCGGCTTTCGCAAATTCAAAATTATCCGCGCGATAAATGCTGCCTTTTTCCGGCCGCGGATTGGGAATGGCGATGCGTCCCTGTCCTCCTGCCACCCGCGCGAGGGCATCGTCCAGAGTAGACATGCCGAAACTGGTGTCCTCGATGTCGCGCGCTTTTCCCCACACGTTCATGCTGTCGATGTTGATATCCGCCAGCGTTTTCTCGAGCGGGTAAAGTGGATGCGTGGCATAATATTTTGCCCCGAGTAGTCCCGCTTCCTCTGCCGTAGTTGCTAAGAAAAGGAGAGTGCGTTTCGGCGGCGGGTTCAACTTTGTAAATGCGCGTCCCAGCGTGATGACGGCCGCGACCCCAGAAGCGTTATCCACCGCGCCGTTGAAAATCTGATCGCCCTGCAGCTCAGGATGTTTGCCGAGGTGATCCCAATGTGCGCTAAAAATGACGTATTCTTTCGTTAACTTCGGATCGCTGCCTTCCAGTTTGCCGATAACATTGTGCGATTGGAATGAACGAACTTGCTGTTTGATATCGAAGTTCGCCTTTCCGCCGAGCGAAACCGGCCGGAAGTCTTTGCTAGCCGCAGATTTTTTCAATGCCTCGAAATCCTGTCCGCAATCAGCGAGCAATTTCTTCGCGACATCTAGCGTAATCCAGGAACGCACCGAAACCGCGCTCGCGTTCTTGTCCGGGGCTTCGAGTTCGAAATTTTCCTTCGACCAACTCGTGCGCACGACCGAATACGGATACGCCGCCGGTTCGGTCTCATGAATAATGATGGCTGCAGCCGCGCCTTTCTGCGCCGCAATTTCGTACTTGTACGTCCAGCGTCCGTAATAAGTCATGGCGCGGCCGCCGAACATTTTTTCGTCGAGCTTGGTCGGATCGTTCGGATCCGGAATCGGGGGATCGTTAATCAACATCAGGAGCGTTTTCCCGCGCACGTCGACACCTTTGTAATCGTTCCAGCCGTATTCGGGGGCGACGATGCCGTAGCCGACGAAAACGATATCGGAGTTCTCCACTTTGATTTCGTTCTGCAATCGCGCAGACGATGCGACGTAATCATCCGGATAATTCAAGGTCGTTGTCTTTCCGCCGACGGCGAAGGACGCGCTCGGCGTCGTTTTAATTCCAGCGAGTGGGACCTTTTGAAAGTAAGTGCCATCTGGGTTCCCCGGGCTCAATCCGATCTGCTTGAATTGGTCGCTGATGTATTTGATCGAAAGTTCTTCACCTTTTGACCCCGGGGCGCGGCCTTCAAATTCATCTGAGGACAACATCTTGATATGCGCAAGCAATCCGTCGGGTGTAATCGCGTCAAGCGCCGGCTTGAGCCGTTCCATTTCTGGATCAGCAGCGAACGCTTTCGTGAAAAGAGTTAGGGTAATGAGATAAACGAAGAGTTTCATGTGAGCTCCAACTGGTCTTCTGTAACGAGAGGCCACGCCCTTGCAACTCTAGGGCTCGTTAGCCGCGGCCAGCGACCGCGGCTACAAAAAAGAGCGAGGGATGACGATATTACGACGACCGCGCTCGTGATGACGGTTATTTGCTCTCTAATGATGGCGCCGCCGGCGCGCTCGACTCGCCAATCCCGATCTTTTTCAAAAATGGTTGCACTGATTGCTTACGACCGAGGAATTTTTCAATCGATTCGTTGACATCGCGCGAATCGCCCATGGCATAGATTTCATTGCGCAACCGCATTCCCGCTTGTCGATCGAAATAACCTTCCGGTGCGCTCTCGAAAACCGTTGCCATGTCCGCCGCAATCGCATCCGCCCAAGCGTACCCATAGTAGCCGGCGTCATAGCCGTTCAGATGGCCGAAATAAGACACGAAAGTCGTGCTTGGGTCGATTGGCAGAAAAACTTTCTCCAAAATCGGATTCGAAATCGCCACGCAATCATACGGAGCATTCTCTGGGTGTGGTCCGTGCAACGCGAGATCAAGTGAAGCAAAGGCGAATTGCCGTCGATAGAATACGCCCGCGGTCGCGAGTTTGGCGTCTTTCATTTTCTGAATGGTGTCGCCGGGAATCTTCTTCGATGGCTCACGGTAATCCGCCGCGAAAGAATCGAGCACATTCTTATCCCAGACCCAGTTTTGCAGCATTTGCGAGGGAGCCTCGACGAAATCGGTCGGGACGTGGGTGCCGGCAAAGCGCCCATACTTGGCGCGCGTCGTAATGGTATGCAGGACGTGACCAAACTCGTGGAACAAGGTTTCGACTTCGGAGTGGCTTAAGAGCGACGGTTTGTCCGCGGTCGCGGGCGGAAAGTTGCAAAGCAATGTCACCGTCGGCCGCTGATATTTTCCATCCGGCAAAAGCCTGCCGCCGATAATTTCGAATTCGGCGAAGTGATTATACTTTCCGTCGCGCGGAAACATGTCGAGATAGAACAAGCCCAGTGGTTCCCCATTGGCGGCGTCGCTGACCGCCCAGAGCTGAAGATCGTCAATCCATTTATATGGGACCGCGATTTTCTCGAACTTCAGACCAAAAATTCGCTGGTAGATGGCAAACATTCCATCGAGCACTTTCTGGAACGGAAAAAAATTCCGCAGCGCCTCAGCATCAACAGCAAATTTCTGTTTCTTGAGTTGGTTTTGATAGTAGCGCCAATCCCAGATATTAATTCGCGGCGCGGCGAAAGCGCCGCCCTCGGACGGTTGCGCATCAAGCTGCTTCATTTTCTGAAGTTCACTCAATTCCGCCGCGAACTTCGGTTCAATGCCGGCTACCAGATCATCGATATAGTTCTGCGCAGCGGCGCCGGTTTTCGCCATCCGCGGCTCGGTTTGAAAGTCGTCCCACGATTTGTAGCCGAGCCGGAGTGCGATCTTGTTGCGCAAGGTCAGCATCTGATTTAGCGATGGCACATTCTTCTCCATCGCCAGTGTCTCGCGCGCGATGTAAAGTTTCTTCCGCGTCGCTTCGCTCTTGGCGTTCTCTTCCACTGCGTTGAACTGCCAGGTAACGTTGGCCAGCACGGTGTAGGTGTCGTCGCCAGTTTTGATTCCAGGCTTGCTCAAAAAATCCTCCGGCATTCCCTCGAGCTCGGCCTTGGTAAATACGACTGGCCGTTTGGCGTTGGCGATGTTGGTATCGAAATCGGTGCCGAGTTTGGCCAGCTGCTTGCGGAGCTGTTCCACTTCCTTGCGCTTTTCTGACGGCAAGGCCAAACCGGCGCGACGGTAATCGCGCATCGTTTCATCCAGCAATTTCTTGTCCTCGCCGGTAAGTTGCGGGTTGGTCTCAGCGAAGGCCTTGATCGACTTGTAAACGTCCTCACGATAATCGATGCCGACAAACCAGTCGTTCATTGCTTTGACCGCCTTCTCCGCCGCCGCGCGCATTTTCGGATCGGTATTCGCTTGCTTAATGATGGTGGCTTTGTTTCCAACATTGTTGGCTTCGTAAGCGAGATCATCCAGCGCAATGACCGTATTTTGAAACGTCACCTTTTTCGGATCGAGCTTGCCAATTGCATCTAGCGCGGCATTGCCCTTTTTGATTGCCTCCTTAGTGGAGGTCTCAACCGCTTCGGGCGTTTGCGGCCACTCGGGAATGGTCAGCCGTGCGTTTGCCTTAGCAACCGCATCGCTATAGCTATCGATTGATTTCAAATTCTCCGCCCGTGCACCCAACGCGAGCGCGAGAACTAATAAGAAAGAGGAACAAAACTTCATAGAGGTTGAATGGACGACATGGATTGTGTAGAAGCGCGACGTTAAATCCAAATGCGCAATCTAGCCGAGAAATTTTTCCTCGCTTTCATTCCAGTATTCGTCGCGATTGACCCCATTGGTCTCGTTGCACTTTTTATCGGACTCGGCACAAGCGCCTCACCAGAGAAACGCAAAGAACAGGCTTTTATCGGAATCTTCACTGGCTTGTGTGTGGCCATCGGCTTTATCTTTCTCGGCAAAATTATCTTTGCTGCACTCGGAATCACGGTCGCTGATTTCCAAATCGCTGGCGGCCTTATTCTCCTCATCCTGGCTGCGCGTGAACTAGTGACATTTGGACCGCCTGATCGCGGTGGTGGCGATGAATTTGGGATCGTCCCGCTCGGTATGCCGTTAATTGCAGGCCCCGCGCTCCTTACCGCCCTGCTTATCTTAATTGATAGCGTTGGCCTCCTTTACACGCTGGCATCGTTGCTGGTGAATCTGGCAATTGTGGCTGTCGCTCTCTGCAATGCCGATCGCTTCAGTCGCTGGATGGGCAAGCAAGGTTTGCGCGGGGTTTCGAAAATCATTGCGCTTTTGCTGGCAGCGATCGCGGTCAGTTTGATCCGGCGCGGCTGGCAGATGCATTAACTGACTCGGGGCCCTTGCGTATTGGTGCGGCGGAGGCCTTCCCGCCGCCCGGCATTGCGGAGAAGAGAGCGACTCGGCCGCTGGCTGCGCAGAGCCAACGACTCGGGGAGAAGTCGCTCTCCCAATCATCACCCGCAGCTGATTTTAGATGTGCCGACGTTCTTCCGGCCAGGCGGGCTTCAGTTCTGCTGCTTTATCTCCAGCTTGATAACGGCGAGACAGTTCAGCCTCAACCAAGCGTAGGTCATCTTGCTGGGGTAGCGGCATTCCGCGGTAGGTGTACTCGCCCACACCGTGCCGTGATTGGCTCTGCGGCACCATGTTGTACAAATCAAGGCGGCGCTGTTGCAATTGGGCGGTTGTCCAATCGCGATAGTACGGACTTCGCGGAATAGGAACATCCCTTCCTCCTTGATAAGTCGCGTAGGGATAGCCGGTGGTAACGACCGGCGGCTGCGGTCCGGCTCCGGTGCAACTAAAGAGCACGCTGGCGAAAATGCCGGCACCAAGAATTGCCATCATTTCTTTCATAATTTGTTAGTTAAGTTTGATTTGTTCGAATCCTATACTCATTTAACCCCACTTAAATATAACCGATTCGGCAAAAAAGCACGCGGTCCATCGGTTGACACTGGTAACACTGCCGTTACCGTCCGGTTTCTATGAGGTTCCCTTTGGCATTAACCAGCAAGATCGCTGCGTACATCATCGGCCATAAGCTTCGTGGGACGAAGAAGTTCGCCACCGTATTGCAGCTGGAACCGTTGCACACCTGTAACCTGACTTGCACCGGCTGTGGCCGGATTCGCGAATATTCGACCTCGCTCAAGGACATGATGCCGCTGGAGGATTGCCTCGGCGCGGCGCAAGAATGCAACGCGCCAATGGTCTCAATTTGCGGAGGCGAGCCGCTCATTTATCCCCACATCGAAGCGCTCATTAATGGTTTGCTGGGGCAAGGGCGGATCGTCTATGTCTGCACAAACGCCATGTTTATGCGCAAAAAAATGCGCGAATGGCTCACCGAAGAATTGCGGAATGCGGATGGGTCAGTGCGTAAGAATTTGGAGAGCAAACTGGATGGATTGATTGCGGAAGGCCTCGTTTCAACAAAAGATGCGGAGGCAATTCGTAACCCGAAACCCGCGACTGGCAAACCGGTCATCGCGCCGTCGCACTGGATGTATTGGAACGTGCACCTCGACGGACTCGAACGGACGCATGATCTGATCGTCGAACGCGAGGGCGTATTTAAGGAATGCATTCTCGCGATCAAAATGGCGAAGCGCCTTGGCTACCAGGTCGCGACCAACACAACCATCTACAAGGAAACGGATATGGACGAGGTCGAGCAAATGTTCGACTTCCTCGCAGATCTCGGCGTCGACGGCCATACCATCACGCCTGGCTATGATTACGACGCGGCCAAAAAAGACATGGTGAAACGGCTCAATTTGCAGCCGGAGAATTTCTTCCTCACGCGCAAGGCAACGGTCGAGAAATTCTCCCGGATGGAAGAGTGGATGAACCGCTACACTTTTTTTGGCACACCCATCTATTTTGAGTTTCTCGCCGGCCATCACGATTTGACTTGCTCGGCTTGGGCCATTCCGACTCGCAACCTGATGGGCTGGAAGGCGCCGTGCTATTTCATGACCGACACCATCGGCAGCGCGGGCCATTACAAGACCTACGCCGAGCTGCTGGAAAAAGTGGACTGGGACAAGTACGGGGTGGTGGATGGGGTGGCTCGCGATCCGCGTTGTGAAAATTGCATGACCCACTGCGGCTACGAACCAACCGCGAGCCTCGGTCTCCACGCCAAGCGAGGCGACACTTGGAAAACATTGAAGTTTAACTTCGGACCCAGACCGAAAAGTGCGGGTCGGGGCAACGAGATCGCTGCTTATAATGGCGTAAGCTCGGGCAACGGTCATCTGACCGGCAAGCGGCCGGCTGCGCTCGAAGCAAAAGTTTCCTGATCCCTTATGGCGACGAATTCGCCAAACCTGATTTCTTTGCCAAGCGCGCGCCCCGAGACAGGCGTAGTCTACCCAGCTAACGATTCTCAGATTGGTTCAGCCATTTCGCGGGCGCAGGAAAATTTGTTGGGCCAGCAAAAGCCAGACGGCCACTGGTGCGGCGAGTTATATGTCGATAGCACGCTTTGCTCTGATTACGTGCTATATCTGCATTGGCTGGGCGAGGTCGATCGCGACCTTCAGGAGCGTTGCACTCAACATATCTTGCGACGGCAATTGCCCGATGGGGGCTGGAACATTTATTATGGCGGTCCCAGTGAAATTAACGCTTCGGTCAAAGCTTACTTCGCGCTGAAACTTGCCGGCTACTCAGCCGATCTCCCATTCATGCGCGAAGCGCGCGCCAACATTTTGCGCCTTGGCGGCGTCCCCCGCGTCAACACGTTCAGCAAACTTTACCTGGCGCTCCTGGGCCAGTTCCCGTGGAAATATCTGCCGACGATACCGGTGGAAATGATCCTGCTGCCAACGTGGGCGCCATTTCACATTTACAAAATGTCGTCGTGGAGCCGCGCCATGTTGGTGCCTCTCGCCATTATCAATCATTTCAAACCAACCCGCGAGTTGCCTGGCGAGAAACAGCTGCATGAATTGTATCCGCTTGGGACCGAGCACAAAGATTTCCGGTTGCCGCGCGACGAGCGAACCTTTACCTGGCGCAATTTATTCCTCCGCGGAGACGACGCGCTAAAGATGCTGCATCGAATTCCATGGAAACCATTTCGCCGGCTCGCGCTCGAGGAAGCCGAGCGCTGGATGATGGAGCGCATCAGCGATGGCAGCGATGGCTTGGCGACGGTTTACCCGGCAATGCTCAATGCGCTCATTGCCCTGCACGCCCTCGGTTATCCGAACAGCCATCCGGCCTTGGCAAAGGCGCAAAAGGATTTCGAAGGATTGTTCGTCAACGATCCGGAAGATTTTCGGATTCAGCCTTGCCTTTCGCCGGTTTGGGACACTGCCATTAATATCATCGCATTAGCCGAAAGCGGCCTTCCTGCCGAGCATCCTTCCCTGCAGAAAGCGGCTGCGTGGTTGTCGAATAAAGAAGTTCGTTTCCGGGGCGATTGGGCGAAAAACAATCCTCATCCCGACGCCAGCGGCTGGGCCTTTGAATATAATAACGTTTACTATCCGGACACCGACGACACCGCGATGGTGCTAATGGCGCTGCGCCTGGTTCATCCGAAAGATAAAAACAGCTACGAAGATTTGTTCCAGCGCGCTCTGGCCTGGCAACTAAGCTTTCAATGTCGGGATGGCGGGTGGGCTGCCTTCGACAAGGACGTGATTGACGGTTGGCTCGAAAATATGCCCTTCGCCGATCACAACGCGATTCTGGATCCGACCTGCAGCGATCTGACGGCGCGGACGATCGAGCTTTTCGGTTACATCAACTTCGACCGAGGAGATGCTAGCGTAGAGAACGCGATTCAGTATTTGATCGCCACCCAGGAAGACGATGGTTCGTGGTACGGACGTTGGGGCGTGAACTATATTTACGGCACCTGGCAGGTCCTGCGCGGACTGCGCGCTATAGGGCAGGACATGACGCAAGACTGGATTCTACGCGGGCGCGATTGGCTGGAAAGTTGTCAGAACGACGACGGAGGCTGGGGCGAAACGTGTGCCACATACGAAGATCCTTCGGCCAAAGGAAAAGGCGAAAGCACTTCTTCACAGACGTCCTGGGCAATCATGGGCATTTGCGCCTGTGGCGATCTCAATCGGTCCAGCATACAACGCGCTTTGGGTTATCTTCTTTCGACCCAACAGAGCGATGGGTCGTGGAATGAACCCCAAATCACGGGTACCGGTTTTCCCGGTGTCTTTTACTTAAAATACGACATGTACCGGCAAAACTTTCCCCTCCTTGCGCTCGCTACCTACGTGAATTACCGCCACGGCCTCGGTCATCCGCCGAGCTTTTTCCGCTGCGGTTAACAAACAGCGCGGTTAAATCGCGATCATCCCGAGCCGCAGACACCGCCAGTCCGGCCCGGACCGAGGGACCTCGCGATCTCAGAGAGGACGCTCGTGAGGTCCATCGCGTTCACCCGGGTAACGTGCTCTCTTATTCGCTCAAATAATTCCGGCCGATTCTCGCGCCCCCCGCCCCGTGCAAAAAATAAATCCTGTTCAGCACGCTAAAGCGAACTAACAGTAAAAATTATGGCTTACGAATTACCAAAACTTCCCTACCCATACGACGCGCTCGAACCGCACATCGACGCGCGCACGATGGAAATTCATCATACCAAACATCATCAGACTTACATCACCAACGTTAACAACGCGCTCAAGGATCAACCTGCGCTGGCGAAGAAATCCGTCGAAGATTTGATTCGCGATTTGAATGCCGTGCCCGAAAACATTCGCACCGCCGTCCGTAACAACGGCGGCGGCCACGCCAACCATTCTTTCTTTTGGAAGATCATGGGTTCCGGGAAAGGTGGCGAGCCGAAAGGGAAGCTCGCCGATGACATTAAATCAACCTTCGGTAGCTTCGATCAGTTCAAGGAGAAACTTGCTGCCGCGGGTGTTGGCCGTTTCGGCAGCGGTTGGGCGTG
>Ga0209473_1001652_pt1 | contig 12417 bp, 8 predicted proteins | sample GraSoiAngelo_133_FD_185890 | JGI IMG/M metagenome (GOLD analysis project Ga0209473, IMG submission 185890) | Grasslands soil microbial communities from the Angelo Coastal Reserve, California, USA - 14_0929_05_20cm (SPAdes) (version 2) | ecosystem: Environmental > Terrestrial > Soil > Grasslands ...
CCATCGCGATCACGCGCGCGACGATGCCGAAGTCGAACGACGACGCGTCACCGAGCGCCGGCTGGATGAGAATGTCCTGCGGCGTGAGCGTGGCGAGCTGCGCCTGGGCATTGCGCCGGATGAGAATCGCCAGCATCTGACTGGAGATCACCGGGGCGCTGCTCAACTGCCGGCGTGGCAGCAGCGGAAAGCCGACATCCACCACGATGACCACGTCCACACCCATGGCGCGCGCAATATCGACCGGGATGTTGTCGGCGATGCCCCCGTCGACCAGCAGCCGCCCCTCGCGCTCCACGGGCGCAAATACTCCGGGCGCCGACAGGCTGGCGCGCATCGCGCTGGTCAGATCGCCCGAGCCCATGACTACCGCATCACCGCTCTCGAGGTCGGTGGCCACGGCGCGAAACGGCGTCGGCAGCCGGTCGAAGTCGCTCATACGCGCCACCGGCAGTGTCAGCCGGCGCAGCATCTGCGTGAGCCCCTGGCCCTGGACCAACCCCTTCGGCAGCAGGATATGGCCGGCGCGCACGCCGAGCGGAAACTTCACCAGGAAGCTCTCATCCTCCTGCTTGCGCCGCAGCGTCAGATCCTCGCGCGGTGGGCGGTCGCGGAACGCGTCCTGCCAGTTGATCGAGGTCATGATCTTCTCGATGTCGCGCGCCGACAGACCGCTCGCGTACAGGCCGCCGACGACCGCGCCCATGCTGGTGCCGGCGATCGCATCGATCGGTACGCGCATCTGCTCCAGGATCTTCAGCACGCCGATGTGCGCCGCTCCGCGTGCGCCACCGCCGGAAAGGACCAGGCCAACACGCGGCCGGTGGGCGCTGAGCTGCGCGGCGCCGGGCTGATCGGCGGCACTCCGGGCGTTGCTGATGGCGGGAGCCGCGAGCGACTGAACTGCGAGGATGAGACTCAGTACCCCGAGACGGGGCGTGACCGCCCGTGTTGAACTCACGTGGGCAAGAATACCAGCATGCGGGGGCGGGCGCGCTTGAGGCTCGCAGTGGACGCGCGGCATCGCGGATAATGCCCACCATGATACGGTCCCGCGGTGTTGCCGGCGCGCGTGGCGGCGCCACGCTGCCCGCACGCCTGGCCGGCAGGCTGTGCGTGACGGCGCTGTGCATCGCCGCGGCGCGCGCCGCGCTTGCGCAGTCGCCGGATGCCAGCGACTGGGGCTACTACGGCGGTGATGCGTTTGGCCAGCGCTTCTCGAGCCTCGATGAGATCAACCGCACCAATGTCTCCAGGCTGTCGGTTGCCTGGACCTATCGCACCGCCGAGCTGGGCGCGGGGCTGGCGCGCGCCGGCAAGCTCACCTTCGAAGCCACCCCGGTGCTCGCGTTCGGTCTCTTGTATCTCGAGACCGGCACGAACATCGTGATCGCACTCGATCCGGAGTCCGGGCGCGCGCGCTGGCGCTTCGATCCGCGCATCGATCGCGCCCGGCGCTACGCCGAAGTCAGTTCCCGCGGCGTCAGTGTCTGGGAGAGCGGCGAGGCCCGGCAGCCCGGTCCGTGCCGGCGGCGGGTGTTCACCGGCACGCTGGACGCACGCCTGCTGGCGCTCGATGCCGAAACCGGTCGCCCGTGCGACGACTTCGGCGATCGCGGCCAGGTCGATCTGACGCGCGGTGTGCGCATTCGCGATCCGGGCGCGTACCTGGCGACCTCCCCGCCGGCCGTTTACGGCAATGCGGTGATAGTGGGTTCCGCGATCAGCGACAACCGCGCCACCGACGTGGAGCGCGGTGTCATCCGCGCCTACGACGCCCAGAGCGGTGCCCAGTTGTGGTCCTTCGACCCGCTGCCGGATTCGCCCTCGCACCCGGCGGCGTCCGAGTGGAACCTTGCACAGGCCGCGGGCACCGGCGCCGGCAACGCCTGGGGCGTGATGTCGGTCGACGAGGAGCACGGCCTGGTGCTGGTCCCGACCGGTTCGGCGAGCCCCGACTTCTACGGCGGCATGCGCCTGGGTAGCAATCGTTTCGCCGACTCGCTGCTGGCGCTCGATGCCAGGAGCGGCCGGCTCGTGTGGCAGCAGCAGCTCATCCACCACGACCTGTGGGATTACGACCTCGCGGCGCAGCCGGTGCTGGGGGACATCGAGGTGCAGGGAGTGCCCGTACCGGCGGTCATCCAGGCGACCAAGACCGGTATGTTGTACGTGTTCGAGCGCACCCGCGGGCAACCACTGTTCCCGATCATCGAGAGACCCGTGCCCACGAGCCATGTCCCGGGCGAGCAGGCCTGGTTCACGCAGCCGTTCTCGTCGCTCCCCGCGCTGACCTCCCAGCGCTCGGTGCAACCCGGCGATGCCTGGGGCCTCACTTTCTGGGATCGCGGCAAATGCCGCGAGCTCATCGCCTCGCTGCGCAACGAAGGCATCTTCACCCCGCCGGACACGCGCGGCACGCTCCTGTCACCCGGTTACATCGGCGGCGTGAACTGGGGCGGCATCGTGTTCGACGAGCAGCGCGAGCGCGTCATCGCGGCCGTCAATCATTTGCCGATGGTGGTCACCCTCATCTCACCACAGGACTTCGAGCGTGACGCGCGCTCGGACCGTTTTCCGCACTCCGAGTTCGCCCGCCAGGCGGGCACGCCCTATGCCATGCGCCGCGAGCCGCTGCTCTCGCCCTGGGACCTGCCGTGCACCACGCCGCCCTGGGGTACGCTGGTGAGCGTCGACCTGCGCCATTCGCGCATCGTCTGGCAGGTGCCGCTCGGCTCGACCGAAGGGCTCACGCCCTGGTTCGTGCCCTCACGCGACTTCGGCATGCCGAACGTGGGCGGACCGATTGCGACCGCCGGCGACCTGGTGTTTGTCGCCGCGGCCCTGGACAGCTACCTGCGTGCTTTCGACATCGAGACCGGACGCGAGCTGTGGAAGTACAAGCTGCCCGCCGGCGGTCAGGCCACGCCCATGACCTACCGGGTGGGTCGCAACCAGCGTCAATATCTCGTCATCAGTGCCGGCGGCCACGGCCCGCTCGGCACGCCACGTGGCGACTACGTCATCGCCTTCGCGCTGCCACCCGCAGCGGCGGCGCACCCCTAGATTGCGGAGACAAAGGGAATGTCGGTTCTGATTCTGTCGATCCTCGTCCAGGTGGCGCTCATCATCCATGTCGTCAAGACCGGACGGAACCAGATCTGGATCTGGGTGCTCGCGCTGCTGTCACTGCCGGGAGCGATTGCCTACATCGCGGTGGAGATTCTTCCCGAACTGCTCCGCAGTCGCCCCGCGCAACGCACCGCGCGCGGCTTGCGCCAGGCCATGGATCCGGGCCGGGAGCTGCGCCGTTACGAGAACGAGACGCGTGTCGCCGGCAACGTCGCGAGCCGCCAGCGCTACGCGGAGGAACTCGTGCGCCACCAACGCTACGACGAGGCGATCGGTCAGTACCGCGAGGCACTCACGGGACTGTATGAACACGACCCCAATCTCATGCTCGGACTCGCGCAGGCGCAGTTCGGCAAGGGCGACGCATCGGCGGCGCGCGCTACGCTCGATGAGCTCATCCGGCAGAGCCCGGATTTTCGCTCACCGGCAGGGCATCTCCTGTACGCCCGCGCGCTCGAGGCGGAAGGCAACATATCGAAGGCACTCGAGGAGTACGCGGTGCTGGCGCCCTCCTACCCCGGCGCCGAAGCCTCGGTGCGTTACGCGCAGCTGCTGCAGGCCCAGGGTCGGCGCGCCGAGGCGCAGAAGGTGGCGCGCGAGTTGCTCGAGCAGGCGCGCATCGCGCCGGGTCACTACCGGCGGGCGCAGCGCCCCTGGCTGGATGCCGCCCAGCGGCTGCTGTAATGTCTGAATGGCCCCCGCGCCAGGCCGGCGAGCGCGAGCGCCACCAGGCTTGCCACATCCAGCGCGCCGCCCCCGCCGCCGCCCGAGCTGGGCGGCGCGGTGATCGTCACTTGGGCCGTCGATGACTGCCCGGGGTCAGCGACCGACACGGCGGAGACCGTGACCGTCCCGGGAGTGGGCACGTTCGCCGGAGGCATGTAGACACCCGACGTCGAGATGGTCCCGACGGTCGCGTTGCCGCCGATCACTCCGTTGACCTCCCAGGTGACGGACGTGTTTGCCGTGTTGCCAAGCGTCGCCGTGAACGTTTGCGCGGCGCCCCCGACCTGGACGCTATCGGTCGTCGGACAGACCGCCACCTGTATCGTCGCCGGTGCAAGCGAGCAAGCGCCCACGGCGGAAACACTGGCCGGTGCCGTGGTGGTTGCGGCGGTGGGGCTGATTACGACGTCGGCCGTATCCTGACGATTCAGGTCATCCGTCACCGTGAGTCGCACGGTGCCTATACCGCAGGAGGGGGCGGTGACCGTCGCGGTTGGCGTCGTCCCGCCCTGAAGCGAGAGATTCTGAGCGCCGATGCTCGCCCACTGATACGTGGTGATCGTGTGAGGGGGCACCGCAGCACTGGCGCCGGCCTGCAGCATGACGCCCTGCCCCGCAGTGACCGTGGCTGAGACCGTGACGGCTGCGACGGGTCGCACCGCCGCCTTGAGCGCTCCGGACGCGTTGGCCATCCCTGCTCCGCAGGTCTTGCCGTCCAGGGTGCAGATGCATTCGGTCCCCTGGACGTCATTCGCGCCCGCCGGAACGTGACACATGGTGCTGGACGTCGTCGAAGTCTGCGGGAACGGGAGCGCGCCCTCCTTCAACCTCGAGATCAGACGGCACGAATTGAGAGTGCCGTTCATGGCCGCCATCAGCGCGCCGATTCCCGAGACCAGCGGCGCCGAGAAACTCGTGCCGAGGTTCGGGTTGTTGACCTGGTCCGTTTAGGCGGGGTCGTTCGCAACAGGCCCCATGGTGCCCGTGTTGAAGGTCGTCGTGATCGGATACAGGCACGTTGATCCCGGTGCCGTGTTGACGCAGTTTCCGGCCGGCGCGCTCAACGCGACCTCGGGTCCGAGACTGCTGTAGCCCACCTTCGTCCCGACATGCCGGGTGCCTGCCACAGCCGCGGCTCCGGCACAGTTCGCCGGCGAATCCACCGGGCCGCCCTCGTTGCCCGCGGACACGACGACCAACACCCCTTGGGCCGCAACCTGACTGACCGCGTCCGCCTCGGTTTGCGTGCACGAGCCAGTGGCGCCGAGGCTCATGTTGATGACCTTCGCCGGTTGCGTATTGGCGGGTGCGCCGGCAACCGTAATGCCTGCCGCCCAGAGCATTGCGGTAGCGATATCCGAATCAAAGCCACCACACTTGCCGAGCACGCGAACCGGAAGAATCTGAGTCTGCCAGGTCACCCCGGCAATGCCAGTCATGTTGTTGGTGATCGCCCCCAGGAGCCCGGCGGTCCGCGTGCCGTGCCAGGAGCTGTTGCCAGCCGTCACGCCGCTGCACTCCTGCGGATGTTGAGTCACCTCCGTCGAGGTAACCCAGTCGCCCGGGTCCGAGGCGTCGGCCCCCGGGCAGGTGCCGCCGTTGGCCGTGAATGCATCCGAGATGAAGCAGTAGCCCGGCAGCAGGCGACCGCCCGCTGAAGTGGCAAGCAGGTCCGGATGGTCATAGCGGACCCCCGTATCGAGGTCCGCGATCACTAGCGTGGCACTTCCTGTCGTGGTACCCCACGCGGTGATCGCGTCGATCGCCGAGGGCGTCGTGGGCGAGTTCTGCAGGTACCACTGCTGGGTCGCGAACAGAGGATCGTTCGGTGGCGCATGCGCGTAACGACGCTGATCGACCTCGGCGTATTCAACTTCCGGGTCCGCCCGCAGGGCTTCGAGGGTGGTAGCGAGCGTTTCGGCGGCAAGCACCGACTCCAGGTGCATCACATGCATCCTGGCCGTGATGGCGCGGGTGTTCTTCAGCATCAGGCCATAGCGCCCGGCCAGCACAGCCACGCGCTGGCGGCCCGCCTCGATCTGCGCTTCCTCGGGTGTAACTGCAGCAGCCGTGATCGGGGCGCCCGTGGCTGCAGCAGCGCCGGCGGGCTCTCGCAGCTTGATGATGAGGCGCTCAGCGGCGGCGGCTTTCGCCGTGCCATGCGGGTGCGTGCGCACCGGGTTGAACTCGCCGCTCAGGCCGGCGGCGCCAGCCCCGACTGCGATCGCCAGCAACATCGTCCACGGTAACCAACGCATGCTGACTCCTTGGCGGCGTCTCGTTTCATGTGTCACTGAGTGAACTCAGCGCCCTGCAGCGCAGGGGACCTGGGTGCTCCAAGGTGTCAGGCGACAGCCGCAGCGCGTGCGAGGTGCGTCACGAACGATACCGCAAGTTTTCGTTCCCACGGTGATGTCGCTCGGGACCGACGGGGCCTGTGCCTGCCGTTAACTTAACTGCGGTGTCGGCACACCACCCGTCAGCCGGCGCCAGCGCGCACCGGCCGTCGTTGACGCCTCGGCCCGGCGGGAATCTGCTGTGTGATGCAGTGGATGCTGCCGCCGCCCAGGAGGATCTCGCGCGCCGGCACGCCCACCACGCGGCGCGCCGGGAACAGGCTCTTCAGGCGTCGCGCCGCGGTGCGGTCGGTGCGTGCATCCAGCAGCGGCATGATGATGCCGCCGTTGGCGATGTAGAAGTTCACATAGCTCGCCGCGAGACGCTCCCCGGCGACACGCCCCCGGGTGCCCTCGCGGGCGACGACCCCGGCGGCCTCACGGGCGCGCAGGCTGAGCGGGCCGGGCATCGGCAGGCGCTGCACCTTGAGCCGCCGCCCGCGGGCATCGCGCGCCTCATGCAAGCGCTCCCAGGCGTCGAATGAGATCGCGTGCTGGGGATCGCGGCGGCGGTCGGTCCATGTCAGACACACCTCGCCGGGGCGCACGAAGCAGGCGAGATTGTCGATGTGCCCGTCGGTCTCGTCGTTGAACACTCCCCTGCCGAGCCAGATCATGTGGCTCACCCCGAGGTAGTCGCGCAGGCAGCGCTCGATGTCCTCGCGCGCCAGCCGCGGATTGCGATTGGCGTTGAGCAGGCATTCCTCGGTGACCATCGCCGTACCGTCGCCGTCGACGTGGATGGCGCCACCTTCGTTCACCAACGCCGCACGGTAGCGGTCCAGCCGCTCGATCTCGAGCACCTTGCGCGCCACGAGATCGTCCTGGTCCCAGGGAAAGTACAGTCCGCCCGCGAGTCCGCCCCAGGCGTTGAAGCGCCAGTCGACCCCGCGCACCGTGCCGCGGCCGTCGACCACGCAGGTCGGCCCGACGTCGCGCATCCAGGCATCATCGTGCGCCATCTCCACCACGCGCACGTCCGCGGGGAGCAATGCACGCGCGGCCGTGTAGTGCGGGTTCGATACCCCGACCGTCACCGGCTCGAATCGCGCGATCGCGGCGGCCACCTGCGCGAAGGCCAGCTGCGCCGGCCGCGCCGCCTCGCGCCAGTTGTCCGGCCGCTCCGGCCACAGCATCCAGCAGCCCGCATGCGGCTCGAATTCGCCCGGCATGCGGAAGCCGTCAGCGGCGGGCGTACTCGCCAGGGTGCGCGTCATTTGCGCAGGCGGCTGTGCCGGAATCCGTAGAAGGCGTAGATGGACATGCCGATGGCGGTCCAGATGACCAGCCGCATCCAGGTCGCAAATGACAGCGTCAGCGTCAGGCCGAGGCAAAAGAGCGTGCCGAGCACGCAGGTGAACGGTGCCCAGGGTACGCGGAACGGCCGATGCGCATCGGGCCGTGTGTAACGCAGCACCAGTACCCCGAGACACACCACCGCGAACGCCAGCAGGATGCCCATGGAAATGAGATCCGCCAGCACGTCCAGCGGGAAGATCGCGGCGATCAGCGCTGCGCCCACACCCGTGACGAGCGTGGACACGTGCGGGGTCTTGAAGCGCGGATGGCAGCGGCTCATGGCCGCCGGCAGCAGGCCATCATCCGCCATCGAAAGCAGTATGCGCGGTTGCCCGAGGAGCGAGGTGAGGATGACGGATGTCATCCCGGCGATGACGCCCACCTTGAGAATCCACGAGAGCCAGGCGAGCTGCGCGTGGGCGTTGAGGGCCACCGCCACCGGCGCGTCGGTGTTGAGTCTCTGGAACGGCACCATGCCGGTGAGGACGGTCGCCATCGCGACATACAGCACAGCCGAAATCACCAGGGCGCCGATGATCCCGAGCGGCAGATCGCGCTGCGGGTTGCGCGCCTCGAGCGCGGTCGTCGACGCCGTATCGAAACCGACGTAAGAGAAGAAAATGATTGCCGCGCCCTTCAATACTCCGCTCCAGCCGAAGTGACCGAAGGTGCCGGTGTTGGGCGGCACATACGGCCTCCAGTTGGACGGGTCGACGTACCTGAGCCCCGCTACCACGATGATCACGATGATGGCGACCTTGAGGCTCACCATGACCGTGTTGGCGCCGGCCGAGCCACGCACTCCCACGTACAGCAGTGCGGTCATGGCGGCGATGATCAGTACCGCCGGCACGTTGATGATGGCGCCGGTGGCGACGATGTGATCGTGCGCGTCGAGCCCGAGCGGTGCGTTGACCAGAGCCGCCGGCAGGTGGATATGCGCATCCGCCAGCAGACTCACGACATAACCCGACCAGCTCACCGCCACCGCGGAAGCGGAGATCGCGTATTCGAGCAGCAGGTTCCAGCCGATGAACCAGGCAAGCGCCTCGCCGAGCGTCGCGTAGGTGTAGCTGTAGGCGCTGCCCGGCACCGGCAGGAACGCCGCGAACTCCGAGTAGCACAGCGCCGCCAGGCCGCCGCCGAACGCGGCGACCAGCAGCGACAGCGTGATCGCAGGTCCCGCCTCATTCGCCGCGACCGTGCCGGTGAGCACGAAGATCCCCGAGCCGATGGTGGCGCCCAGGCCAATGGCGATGAGCGCCCGCGCGCTCAGCACCTGCTTCAGTCGGCTCTTGCCGGCGGGCGCCGGATCGATGGGCCGCACGGCAATCAGCTGGCGCCACAGCGACGCTTTGGCGGTGGCCGCGTTACTCTTATTAATGGCGCTGCACATCCGCTCTTTCGCTTCTTGCCCGCCCCCCTGAGGGCGTACGCCGCCTGGCAGTCTCTCACAGGCGCACCCCGCCGGGCACGCGCCCGCTCCGCGGGCGGCCGTGTGCTAGCATTTGCGCGCGCGCCGCGCTCCCCGCAGCCGGCGACCCCCCAGGAGAGAACCTCATGTCCACGGCCGCAAGCCCCAGGGTCACGCCGCCCGAGAAGGGTGCGAAGATCACGATCAGCAACGGCAAGCTCATCGTCCCGCAGAACCCGATCGTTCCGTTCATCGAGGGTGACGGCACGGGCCCTGACATCTGGCGCGCCAGCGTACGCGTGATGGACGCCGCGGTGGCCAAGGCTTACGGCGGCAAGCGACGCATCCACTGGATGGAGGTCTACGCGGGGGAGAAGTCCAACAAGCTGTTCAGCACCTGGCTGCCGGAGGAGACGGTCGCCGCCTGTCGCGAGTATCTGGTGTCCATCAAGGGGCCGCTCACCACCCCGATCGGTGGCGGCATCCGCTCCCTCAACGTGGCGCTGCGCCAGATGCTCGACCTGTTCGTGTGCCTGCGCCCGGTGCGCTGGTACCGGGGCGTCCCATCGCCCGTCCGGCATCCCGAAAAAGTCGACATGGTGATCTTCCGCGAGAACACCGAGGACATCTATACCGGCATCGAATTCGAGGCCGGCAGCCCCGACAACCAGAAGTTTCTCGAGCTGTTCCGGCAGGCCTTTCCCAAGGCGTACGCCAAGATCCGCTTCCCGGAGAGCTCCGGCATCGGCATCAAACCGGTGTCGAAGGAAGGGTCGGAGCGTCTCATCCGCGCCGCGATCGGCTACACCATCGCCAACCAGCGCAAGAGCCTGACGCTGGTCCACAAGGGCAATATCCAGAAATTCACCGAAGGCGCCTTCCGCAACTGGGGCTATCAGCTCGCCGAGCGTGAGTTTGCCTCCCAGACCTACACCTGGGAGCAATGGGAGCGCACCAAGGCGGCCAGGGGGGAGAAGGATGCGAACGCGGAAATGGACGCGGCCCGCAAGGCCGGGCGCATCATCATCAAGGACGCCATCGCCGACATCACGCTGCAGCAGGTGCTCACGCGCCCCGAGGAGTTCGACGTCATCGCGACGCTCAATCTCAACGGCGACTATCTGTCGGATGCACTGGCAGCGCAGGTTGGCGGCATCGGCATCGCCCCGGGCGGCAACATCAACTACCTCACCGGGCACGCCGTGTTCGAGGCCACGCACGGCACCGCGCCCAAGTATGCGAACCTCGACAAGGTGAATCCGGGTTCGTTGATTCTCTCCGGCGAGATGATGTTCCGTTACATGGGTTGGATCGAAGCGGCCGATGCCATCATCGGCGCCATGGACCGCACGATCGGGCAGAAAGTCGTCACCTACGACTTCGCACGGCTCATGGAAGGGGCACGGGAAGTGTCCACCAGCGCCTTTGGCGACGCGCTGATCGGCAACCTCTAGGCGCCCCGGGGCCGGTGCGCCTGTCATGAGCGGTCAGCCAGCGAGCCGCCTGCGGCCGCACTCATGAGCCCGGGCGCGCGCACGCCGGCCCTGCTCGAGTGGGCGCGCACGCTGCAGGCGCTCGCGCAGAACGGCTTGACCTTCAGCCGCGATCCGTTCGATCGCGAGCGCTACACCCAGCTGCAGGAGCTGGCGGTGCAAATGCTGTCTACGGAGCTCGCGATCCCCGCCGACCAGGCGCGCGCCTTCTGGGAAGGTGAGCGCGGCTATGCCACACCCAAGGTCGACGTGCGCGGCGGCGTCTTCGACGGCGATCAGGTGCTGCTGGTGCGCGAACGCTCGGACGGCCGCTGGACTCTGCCGGGCGGCTGGGTGGACGTGAACGATGCGCCCTCGGAGGCGGTGGCGCGCGAAATCCACGAGGAATCCGGCTATCGCGCCCGCGCCGTCAAGCTCGCCGCCCTGGTGGACAAGAACCGGCATCCGCATCCGCCGGGCGTGTATCACATCTACAAGCTGTTCTTCGTATGCGAGCTCACCGGCGGCAGCCCCCGTGCCGGCGAGGAAACCGACGCGGTGGCGTTTTTTCCGGTGCGCGCCCTGCCGGAGCTGTCCACGGGCCGGGTCCTGGGCCCGCAGATCGAGCGGCTGTACCAGCACCGGCTCAACCCGGGCCTGCCGACCGACTTCGATTGAGGGCCCGCAGTCCTCATGCCCGGCTCCGCTGACCCAGCTTCCGCCTTGGCGCAGGACTGCGCCCGCCAGATCGTGGATGCCTTCGCCCATTACAACGCCGAATTCCGCGCCATCACGCGCCGCGCCCCGCGGCGCTTCGACGCACGCGACTGGCGCGGCAGCCAGCAGGACGCCATCGAGCGCATCGGGCTCTACGACCGCTTCGTAAACCAGACGATCGCGGAGCTGCGCCTCAGGCTCGGGGCGCGGGCGCTCGATCGCAGCCTGTGGCGGCAGATCCATGGCGCGTTCGGCGAGCGGATCACCGACCTGACGGACCCGGAGTTCACCAAGACCTTCTTCAGCTCCATCAGCCGCAGGCTGTTCGGCACGGTGGGCGTCGCACCCGACATCGAGTTTGTCGCCACCGATCTGGATCCGCTGGCGAGAGTGCAATCCGCGGTGGGCACCAATACCTACGTCAATCACGGCTCCCTGTCGCTGCTGTTCGAGGATCTGCTGGGGGACGTGCGTTTCCGCTCGCCATGGCGCGATCTGGACGCCAGCATCGCGCACGTCGCCGCCGAGGTGCGCGCCCACCTGCCCGCCAGCCGGCAGCAGCGCGATGTCGAGCGGGTCGAGGTGATCCAGCCAGTGTTCTACCAGATCTCGCGCGCCTACATCGTCGGGCGCGTAGTGGGGCGCGGGTTCGTGTTACCGCTGGTGATCGCGCTCAAGAACGGCGACAGCGGCGTGCGTGTGGATGCCGTGATGCTCGCGGAAGACGACGTCAGCATTGTCTTCAGCTTCAGCCGCTCCTACTTCCATGTCGATCTGGAGCGCGTCGCCGAGGCCGTGGTGTTCCTGAAGGCGATCATGCCGCGCAAGCCGGTGAGTGAGCTGTTCACCGTGCTGGGGCGCGCCAAGCAGGGCAAGACCGAGCGGTACCGCGAGCTGATGCGCCACCTCGAGCGTACGCAGGATCTGTTCACGCCCGCGCCCGGCGACCGCGGCCTGGTCATGGTGTGCTTCACCCTGCCCTCCTTCGATGTGGTGTTCAAGGTCATGCGCGACCGCTTTGCCTATCCCAAGACCGTGCTGCGCGAAGAAGTGCTCGCCAAGTATCAGATGGTCTTCATCCACGACCGGGCCGGACGGCTGGTGGACGCCCAGGAATTCCGGCGCCTGCGCTTCCCGCGCGCCCGTTTCGCTGCCGAGCTGCTCGATGAGCTGCGGCGCGAAGCGGAACACACCGTGCACGAGGAGGGCGCCGACCTGGTATTCGATCACATGTACATCGAGCGACGCATGACGCCGCTCA
>Ga0209473_1001653_pt1 | contig 12413 bp, 14 predicted proteins | sample GraSoiAngelo_133_FD_185890 | JGI IMG/M metagenome (GOLD analysis project Ga0209473, IMG submission 185890) | Grasslands soil microbial communities from the Angelo Coastal Reserve, California, USA - 14_0929_05_20cm (SPAdes) (version 2) | ecosystem: Environmental > Terrestrial > Soil > Grasslands ...
ACAAATACAGTGGCGGTGATTGTTTTGGCTCGCTTAGGGGTTGCGAGGTACTGCTGTAATCCGTGACTTGCGGTCTCATGAAGGGGAACAAGACGGCTCTTCTGGAATTTCGTGGCCCGAATCAGCAGCCCATCTTCGATAATATCCGAGAGTTGGAGCTTCAAAGCCTCCGAAACACGAAGCCCGGTAGCCGCTATCAGAGAGTAAAGCCCTGAACGTAACCGGTTGTATCGATCTCCTGGATGTGAGCTGCGCAGCGGTTCGCAGAAGACGATCGATTTCATCTTGGGTGAAAATGTGGCAGGTCCGGCGCCTCTTTGGCGCGTGGCCGAAAACATCGGCCGGAGGCACCTGATGCTGCTCGTTTTCCGCTTTGAGTGCACAGGCAAGGCGGCGGACGGTGAGCAGGCGATTATAGCGCTGGCGGATCGACGGAGCGCTCGTCGCCCATTCCAAAACTGTATCTGTGCGTATGAACTGCTCCGACCGGCTTTCGGCAAAATCTGCGAAGCTGTGGAGCATGTATGCCTGGACTTTGTACTTGAACCCCATACTCCGATACAGCTCGATATGACGATCCACAGCCTCGTTCAGCATGATGTGCCCTCCTTTGGCCAGGGTTGAGCGATTTGCTGGAGGGCAGCGATATCGACCTTGGCGTAGTGCGCAGTTGTATCCGGCGACTTGTGTCTCAGAACGGTTCCGATCTCGTCCAATGTGGCGCCTGCACGCAACATGATGGTAGCGGCGGTATGCCGGAGGAGATTCGCGCCATGGGATGGTGGATTCTCAATCCCAGCGCGTCGGAGTGCGGCACGAACGATGCCGGAAACGATCATTCCCGCTCGGAGGGGACGGAATGGCGCCTTGGCACAGAGAAACACGCGGTCGATGGCGACCTGTGGGCGTGCATGTTCTATGTAGTCCAGAACCGCGTCTCCAGCATCCTGTGGCAGAGGTAAACAGACATCTCTGCGCCCCTTGCCTCGCACCAACACCGTGGCATCCTGCCAATCGATATCCGTTGGGCGCATGCTGGCGATGTCGCCCGCGCGGAGTCCGAGCCGGAGCAGCAGCAATACAATCGCGCGGTCCCGCAATCCCTGCGGGCCGTCCTTACTACAGGAGTCTACGAGGCGGGCCACCTGGTTGGCGTCGAGGTACCGCGGCAGAGAGGAAAGCTTCCACTCCGCCACGGTCGGCAGCGCATGGTCGAGATCAGGATGACATGCGCCGTTCGTTGCAAGAAATCGCAAGTAGACGCGCAGCGCTCCGACGATCGTTTTTGCATGAGCGGGCCGACAGCCGCGTATCTGATCCAGAATGACCTTGCGCACCGAGGCTGCATTGTACTTGCCGGCATCCATGCCGAGCGCCGGCAGCATTCGTGTGATCAGGCGTTCGTGGCGCTCTACAGTCACCAGCGCCACTCCCCGATGCCGCAGAAGCCAATCGCGGAAGGCGCTGAGGGATGAAGGAGCTTCGGTCATCGAGCCCGCAATCGCTCGGATAGCCCCTTGTTGCCGCAGATACTCAGCGAAGCGCTGAACGCGTGCCGTATACTTTCGGGAAACGTGTTTCTGGCTGCGTCGTCCGGCACATTGGCAATGATGTGCTCCGAACGCCTTGATGGTCTCTTCATTAACATCCGCAAAGTTTAGGCCGCTGGCTTCCACCCATCCGCCGAAGTGAATGGCTGAGCTCAGGTAGCCGTTGATCGTAAAAGAGGTGTGGCCGACCGATGCCATCTGGGCGGCAAAGCCTTCAAGATAAGGAGCCACCGGCCCAGGATTCATGTCATGGGGTAGCGACAGAAGTTCAGAAATGTTCATGTAGTCTCTCCTGGCCGCCAGCCTTGGCGGCCATACGGGAGCCTACGTTATGCGGAGTTCCCCGTACAGCGCGCTGTCCTTTCGTCGAAGCAGGGCTTCGTTTTCGTCATCTGCAATTGAAGACACTCCGCATATCTATGGACGGCGCATATTTGCGGAAATCCGCGGCCTCGACGGCCACCAAGATGCACATCTGCGGCACAATCTGAATCACCCTTCCACTCCCCACAAGCTCCGGCTCAGCGCCACCAAGTCCACCACTTCGGGGCGGGCCAGATGAATCTTCATTTTGGCGCCCTGCTTCTCCAGTTCGATCGTGCAGGAGCAAAGACTACTCGGCGGCACGAGCTCGACAAATGTGGAAGTCTGCTGCGGCAGCCGCGCCGGTCCGCCCGCCGCCTTGAGGTGTTCCTTCAGCGTGGCATAGTTCAGCCGCAGCGCCTGAGCGGTTCGGCTCACGCCCTGCTCCTGGGCGATCTTCACCGCCAAGGTCCACAGCGCTTTCGGAATGGGGGATAAAGAGGGGCGAATCTTACGCCAGTGATCAAATCGCTGGCGCGCTTGCTCCAGGGTCGTGGGGACAGTGCGTCCTTTTCGGGCAATCATCAGTCTGCCCTCCTAGGCTAGTCCCAATACTGTTCACTTAAGGATGTGAATGCATTTTGCGATGCTGAGACACTTGCCTGGCACTTGGTGTCTCGGTCGCAACGGGTATTTGCTCATCTTGCGCTTCACGCCACGCGGATTCCATCGTTTGCGGCTGGAGACCACGCGTTCTTCGAGTATTTCGTCAAGAATCGTGTGGTGTAGGTTTTTTCTCGCCCGAGGGGGGAATAGCGTCCCAGACCGATAGCTCACGGCGAACTACGCGTACCGCATGAAGAAAAGAGAGTCGGTCCGGATCTTCCGCAACCGACAATGCCGCTTCGTGCATCAACTGACGAACGGCGAAGTGCGCCAGCAAAAAACCATAGAACTCCTGCCGTACCAGTTCCGGGGTTTTGCTGCGCAGCACGATCTGACGCCCCCGGAGATGGGTCTTCAATTCGTCAAACGTGTTTTCTATCTCCCACCTCTCGTGATAGAGCGCGGCCAGTTCTTCGGCCGGCGCCCGGAGCGGATCATGGATGGTAGTCACCAGCCGGTAGATCGGTTCGGCGTCGGGTATGCCTTGAAGCTGATAGTCAATGACACGAACTCGTACGCCTTTCGTTTTGTGCCGCGCATCCTTTTGGGAAAGATAGATGGCGCTGAGATAAGAACCATCGCTCAATCGCTCGTGTACCTCAAGTCGCAGGTGCTTGCGCACTCGCCAGAGCAAGTCGCAACCACTAGCCTGGGCTTTGGTCCACAGCGTGAAACCAAAGAAAAGTCGGTCCGCCAAACACAGCATCCCGGGCTTTAGTTGGGGAACCACCTCCTTGGCCAGAGTGATCTCGCCGGTGGCGTAGCTTCCCATCCGGCCACCCAGCAACACATGCGTGCCATTCTCCAAAAGCGCGACGAAGCGCAACTGCGGATAAGCACTCGATCCCCGGCTGGCGGAGGGACGCCCAAACTCGTTTTCGTTCTCCTCGGTGTCGGCCACATCCAAGGTGCTGCCGTCCAGGCTAATCAGTCGCCAAGTTCGATACCGCGCCCCGCGCGTCTTCTCCGAAGCGATCGGTACAACTACTTGCTCATACAGTCGCCGCAAGGGTTCCGCGCCCAGACGGGAGCGCGCTTGCGAAATGCCGCTCTTGCCGGTGGCCCGCACGGTTTCCTCGGGCTTGGTCAGCCACTGGATGCCTTCCAGCAAGCAGCGCAGCACTTCCCGATAGGAAGATTGCATGTACAGCGCCAGCGCGATCACGTAGTACACCACCAGATGCGCTGGCAGTTCTCTTTGCCGGACGCTGGCCTTACCAGTCGAAGCCAAAATCGAATCGATTTTCTCCCGAGGAATCGCTCGGCTGACCACCCCAAGGCTGATGTAATCCGTGACTCGGCTTCCGGCGGGCAAACTGGCAAGAGTGCGAGCCATGGCGCTATTCTGTCCTCCTGCCAGACAGAATACTCTATATTTTCTTAAGTGAACAGTATTGATCCTGGCCCTTGTCATGCACTTGCAGGCACTTTTTCAAGCCGGGATTTTTCGAGTTTCGGTCCATTCGGTCCAATAACGCGGATTTTGGACGAAAACTCGTTGGGAAGCTCGAAACCCAAACCCGCTTTTTCTGCCACTTCTTTGCGAAACCGCACGTCGCCTTTGATCTTGTCGTAGAGGTCGAACATGCCCTCTCCAGCATGGCCCATCCAGTATTGCAAAAGTCCCGGAGGGGTGGCCCTGAAGTTCCAGTGCTGGAAATTTCAGGTCACCGAATTCGGTGTGGCCAACGAGTTGTAGGGAGCTCTGTCCTGCGTGGTCTGCATCACGAATATCGACTGGAAACAATGGCGGCATGAAAAGCCGGCGAAAACTCAGAACCATCAGGTTTTTGCGGGGCACAGCACAAATCTTGACATCGGCCTTCGTCACAGGTGGCTGACTTCGGGGTCATCGGCAGTGGGACTTGCGCCTTTGTCAGAGGGCACTTGCGCTCCTCCACTGGCCAGCGAGACCAGAAGGACAAGGAAAGGGCCTGCCAACGTCTGTCTTTACATGAAAGTTCCTCCATTTCACATTTTAGACGTACACCAGCAGCGAAGACGACAGGTGGAAGCATGTATCCAAAGCGTTGCCGCCAGGATTCGCGCTGCTTGGTTTTCTTTCTCTTAAGCGCGGATAAGAACCAGACGGCGCAAAACAAAATCCACAGCGTATCAATCCATAGGCGTGGTGAAGAAAAATCCGTAGTTCCGTCAGATGCCGCCACTCCGAAGATGGAGCAAGCCAACGGGCATTTCAAGCGTGATTTATTCGTAGCGAAGTGTAATCAGCGGATCAACGCGCGACGCTTGGCGGGCGGGGAGATAACAAGCCACGAAACCGACCGCGACCATGCAGGCCACGGCCACCGCAAAAGCCCACGGGTCAGTCGGGGAAATGCCCCAGAGCTGACTCATGAGGAAGCGGGTTAATCCGAGACTGGCAAGTGCCCCCTGGCATTCGGATCGGGCAAGTCTCGGGGGAATTCAAAGACTACTTCCTCCATCTACTCAGAGGCCTTCAGAGAGGAAAATGTTAATCCTTTTTTGCTCAGACCACCCCTTGGAGGATGGGTTTCGACCGGCGGAATTCGGCTCTCGCGGCTGGCTGTAGCCTCTCCAGTGTGAGCCATGCCCATCGCCCAGCTTTGAGATTGGGCTCAGGCAGGGCTCAGGCAAGCCGTTGAGTATCTTCCTGCCTTGGCTAGTTTGGCCGGAAACGCCATAAACATACGCGACCCACACTCGATAAAATGCTTCTCCTCCTGAAGGTCGTCCGCTTTCTTAAATTCCGCAACCACTTCCGCAAACATTTTAGTTCGCACGTACACCCACCCAAGAAACATATTGCGACAGGGAAGTTTTCGTCCAACTCGGGCGATATTTCGTTCCTTACTGGGCCCATGTTCTGAGGTTGGGTGCTCAGTGTCAGCGCCTTACTTGCTTGAGAAGCCTGCTCTCTTGAAAGCCGAGTACGCCTCCTGAGCGCCCCCGGACAAAACCCATGTCGAATCCTCCGGGCGCCAGTTTGATCGCTACCTGTTCTTCATTCGGGATTGGTCCGCAGCTAGCTTTGCACGACGAGCGATTTCGCGTGGTTCGGTAACGTTGAAGAAATTCGGGCTTATGTGCGCAGGATTCGGAATCTTCTGCCAGGTGCTAAGACTCTTCTGATACCAATCCCCGGACTCTCTCCATCGTTTGGACTGGTTTTTGGCGACGCGGGCTCTCCGAGCTAGCACTGCAGAGACATCCCCGAGACCGGTATAGCTATCAGCCAACGCGTAAAGCGCCTCCATATTGTCTGAGTTGGAGGTAACCAGCCATTTGGCAATGGTCAACGCCTTTCGATATTCTTCCGATGCTTGGTCTAGGTTTCCCGCCTTGACGTGGGTTCGGCCGAGATGGTTGCGGGTGCAGGCCTCGTTCACTGTATCTTCAATGTCCTTGGGGTCGGCAGATGAGATGGCAGCGTAAATGTCCAGGGCTCGCGAGTAGCTTTCCTGCGCTCTACTTACATTCCCAGCGTGCTCGAACGCCTCTCCTACCAAAATTTCCGTGCTCGCGAGAAGACTCCGGCTGTGAGAATCATTGGCAGACTTGGCCAGCGCTGCCTGCTTGCCAATCGCTCGCAACAGAAAAGCCAGTCCCTCCTTGACGCGGCCGGCTTCCACCAACGCGTGGCCCACATCACCTTCTGAGGTGATGAATATGGATTGCGCGTCAATATCCTTGGGGTCGGCCAGCGCCGTAGGCTGGAGCAATTGGAATTCCCCCCTGTAGTATCTCAGCGCTTCCGCGGCTTTCCCGTTCATCAGCAGGGCGTCGCCGGTGCGCGTGTAGCAAATTGCCAGACTGCGGCGGAAGAGGGTGTTGCTATTATTCTGTACCAAGGGTTCGAGTAGATTGCGGGCACGCCTGTAATAGTCGAGGGCTTGGTCGCGATCGCCAGCCTTTACTAGGTCGTCCCCAACAGCGACGTGGGCCATCACTAAGTCACTTTTGCTGGCGAGGTCCGACGGAGTTGCGTCCGCGATCTGTTGAAGAAGAGTTAGTGCCCTTTGATGGTTTTCTAGCGCATCTCGAAGGTCGCCCGCGTTTCCTCGCACACCGTTGCCTTCCTGAATATCGCCGAGATATTCGTAGTCCTGTGCCAATTCCTTAAGCGCGTGGCGTTTTGAAGTCCCATTCCCAGCCGCTGTTTCGGCAATCGCCACCGCTCTTCTGAGGTTCTCCAATCCTTCCTTTGTATCGCCAAGGAAAAGCCACTGCACTTGGCCAATTCGCCGGTAGACGTCAGCTAGAGCAACTTGGTCTTCGGTACTGCCCGAGCGTGCGGTGCCGATTGACTGGCGGATCGCCAGCGCCTTTCGAAAGCTGTCCAGGGCGTCTCTTGGATTCCCAAGATTCGAACCAAACCAGTTGCCTTGGACTTGACCTACCTTCTCGTAGGCGGTGGCCAACTCACGTTGCAGCGAAACGTCCCCACTCGCCTCCCCCGACAAGCCGTCGAGATACGCCAACGACTTCTCCACAATTAATTTTCTCGCCGACGTCGTTCCTGGCAAGTTTTCGATCGAATCGTGGATTTCAAACATCAGCGAGTTGGCCAACTGACGCACGTCATTGAAACGCCGCTCCGCGCGGGTCCGCTCGGCGCGGGCAATGCGTGCCTCCCGCAGCGTCACGGCCATAGCTGCCAGGAGCGCGAGTGCCACCAATGCTGCCACGGCGACCCCGGCTTTGTGGCGAGTAACAAATTTGGAAGCGCGGTATGCAAAGGTATCTTTGCGCGCGATGACTGGAAGATGCCCAAGGTGACGCCGGATGTCCTGCGCGAATTGCTCGACCGATGCGTAACGCCGCTGTGGTTCCTTGCGCAGCGCCATCAGCACGATGTTGTCGAGGTCACCGTTCAGGCGCTTGCTCAGTTTTTCGGGAGAGCTTCCTCGAACCGCGCTGAGCACAGCTGCACCTGCTAACTTTTTTTGTTCACGGTCATCTAGCGGGACATGCATGTGACGGACGGCAGCGCTAGGTTTCTCCGCGTCAGCTTCGCAGACCGCGCGGGAAATCTCGTGTGGCGTGCGGGTAGCGACGCAATAGGGAGCCCGGCCGGTGAGTAGTTCGTATAACACCACTCCCAATGAGTAGACGTCACTGGCGGTCGTGATGGGCTCGCTTTTAACCTGTTCCGGGCTTGCGTACTCCGGCGTCAGCAAGCGGAATAGGCTGATGGTTTGCTCAGGCTGACCGGCGGTCTCGCTTGACTGCAAAATCTTCGCAATCCCAAAATCGAGCAGTTTCGGCACGCCTTCCGCAGTAACCAGGATGTTGCCCGGCTTGAGGTCACGATGGATGATCAACCGCTGGTGTGCGTACTGCATTGCCGAACATACGTGAAGAAAAAGCTTTAGCCGCTCGGTCGTAGCGAGCTTCCGTGCATCGCAGTACTCATCAATGCGCTGGCCCTTGATGAATTCCATTACAAAATACGGCAGACCCTGTTCCGTTGTGCCGCCGTCAAGCAGCCGCGCAATGTTGGGGTGGTCAAGGCCCGCCAGTATTTGCCGTTCGTTCTTGAAGCGATGAAGCACAAAACTCGAGTCCTGGCCAGAACGTACCAACTTGATGGCGACTTCTTTGCGGTATTCATCGTCGGCCCGGACAGCGCGGTAGACTTCACCCATTCCGCCAGCGCCGATTTCTTCGACGAGCTCATAGGAACCGATCCTGTGCCCAATCCAGGTCTCAACCTGTTGAGGAAAGTCAAGGGCGAACTCTCTTAGAATCGCAGGATGGTCAAGAAACTCGTCCCCGGCTTTCTCTCCGGCGGCGAGTAGTCGCTCCAGGTCCATGCGGAGTTCGGCATCGTTTCCACAGGCTCGGTCCAGATAGCCCGTGCGTTTGGCGGGATCGAGCTCCAAGACAGTTCCGAGGAGTTCTTTCATCTGCCGCCAGCGCTCCGGCGTCATAATCTAACGCTCCTCCTGGTTCATTTGTTGGTAAAGCCAAGCGCGGGCCGTGGCCCATTCGCGTTTTACGGTAGCTGGAGAGAGGTCCAGCAACTGGGAAGTATCTTCGATGGAGAGGCCACCGAAGAAGCGTAATTCAACGATTTGACTTTGCCGCGAATCCAGCGCGGCTAGCCCGTTCAAGGCATCGTCTAGCGCAATCAGATCCACCGGGCGTCTCGCTGGCGGGGCCACAGCTTCGTCGAGTGAGAGGGTCAGATTTCTGCCTCCGCGTTTGGCCGCACGCTGCTTCCGCGCGTGGTCCACAAGGATTCTCCTCATCAACTGTGCGGCCACGGCGAAGAAGTGAACGCGATTCTCCCAATGCACCGAACTGCGATCGACCAAGCGAAGGTAGGCTTCATGAACAAGGGCCGTGCTCTGCAGAGTGTGATCGGGGCGCTGACTGGCCAGACAGTGCCGCGCGATGCGGCGAAGTTCTTCATAAACAAGGGGGATGAGGGCCTCCCGGGCCGCTGTATCCCCATGGCTCCACTGCAAGAGCAATTGCGTGACGCTGCTCGTCGAAGAGGGACGCACGATGGTCGTTCTGCGCGGGGAACAATCTCGGATCACGCAAAAACTATCCCGCTTGCGGCGGAAAGTCAATCCACTGATCGAGCTTGACCCGGCTCCAGCCTGTTCCAGCGCTAGAGACTTGAAATACTTTTGTGCACCGTGAGCCAGTTTTCCGAGTTTTTGCGTTTATTAGGGCAAGAGGAGATACGTGGCCAAGCCCGTTCTCCGGCAACGCTCCCGACACTTCGAATCCAAGACCGGGCCCGCTCGCATGGGCCGGAGGAGACTCTATGCGCAAGTTCTTGTCGCGCTTGATCTTTCCGAGGGTTCGCGTGATTGCGCTTGCTGTCCTGCCGGGCCGAGCCTGGGCACAATTATCGCTATGGGTGCGTGAGACGCTGCCGACAGCTCTAGGAGGATTCTCATGACTCAGCTACGCAGAATTCTTTGCTTTGCAGTTTTTGGCGCAGCCCTTCTCTTCCTGCCAGGTAAAGCTGCCGACGCAGCCTTGGGGCAGCAAGAATCGCCGCTGACAAATGCCGATGTGATTTCTATGGTCAAAAGTGGATTACCGGAGGCCGTAATCATCGGTTCGATCAAGACGAGCGAAAACAACTTCGACACGTCGGCTAAAGCCTTGATTGCCTTGCAGAAGGCATCGGTTCCGCAAAGGGTCATGCAGGCAATGATTGACGCAGCGGCCGCTAAGAAAAACGCGACGGCAGCGGCGGCACCAGTAGCGGGTGCTGCTCTCACCCCCCCTGCACAATCCACAACTTCTCTGGGCGCCAGCACGGCTATGCCAGCGGGCGGCGTTGCTAATCCAAGTCCGCTGCCGAGTGGCGCACCGACTACGCTTGGTGGGGTCGTGTTTATGTTGCTCACTGGGAATTCCAAGCAGCCCCTAGCGGCCGAAAAGCTGCAAGTTGCACCTACACAGGCAAAGGAATCCACACTCCAGGCACTAGCCCTGGACAGCGCTCTGAATCAAGTATTGCAAGCTGGAGTTCAAGACGTAGCCACGCGAGTGGCGGCGCGCACCAAGCTTGCCTCACCTTCGACTGGTGTGACTCAGGCAGGCAATGTGATTGGGGGACTGTTCTTGAAGAAATCAAAACCAACACTCACTTACGCTTGGGCCCTGCCAGGAGCGACATCTTCTTCCTCCGTGGGGGCGGCGTCCAGTTTTCAAGTCACCTATGCGGGTGTTCCTGGCGTCAATCCTGACGACTATGAACCGCACATCGTGAAACTGGCTATCACTAAGGAGCAGGGATGGCGACTGGCGGGCGCGGCGAAGGCCGCAGAAGAGATGGCACAGAGCACCTCCCCCACCTGGGCAGTGTACTCGTCATTTATCGAGGATACGGTGCCGGCTCAGACGAAGAAAGCCGCCCCCGGTGATGTCACTGTTACGCCGAACAGTCCGTTGGCCGCGGGCGAATATGCAGTCGTGCTGCGTCCGGTGGCCAAGAGTAAGAAGTTTGCGGGGACGGACTTAATTAATGGACAAGGCGAAGGCTTCGTCTTTAACTCAGTGTCGTCCTTTACTGTTAAACAGTGAAAAAATTTTCGGATAACAGAGCTTCTAGGTCACAAAGGAGGATATCCCATGCGACTTTTACTGAAGACCCACATTCTCATTGCCGGTATCTGTGTCCTGGCGCTCCCAGCGTTCGCCGCGCGCAAGGATAAGCCATCGGGCCCGGAAATCGCTCAGAAAGCCCGCACCGCCGTGCTCGATTCAGAAAACAGTACGACGGGCGAGAAGAATGGAAAGAAAATCAAGCTCATACCGGCCAATCTTCCTCAGGGCAAGAGCGAAGCTGAATTGGAAGATGGACAAGTCATCGGCGTGCTGGAAACTGAGGCGCAAGGGGACGAAACCAGCCTGCCGCCTGGGAAGTACAACCTGTTTCTGGCCAAGGAGGGGAACGACTGGCACACCTATGCCGAATCGGGAGGCAGGATTGTGGCGGAAGCAGCCCGCGTCAAGGTGGAGAAACAACCCCAGGGGACGCGCAGGAGACCGGAAATTCGTGCGCAGGGCTGGTGCTCCACGCAGTGGTTCTGGTTTTTTGGTTGGCACTCGGTCACGCTATGCTGGTGACCGCCCTTGTCGGCTAAATTAAGTCTGGAACTTGCCGCCGCGTTGCTGCACGGTTGTGGGTCTATTTTGTCTTTCGGGGGTAAGAAAAATGATGTCTCGAGGATACAGGCAATCACTGGCAGCGCGCAGCTCGGATGAGCCTCATTTGGGCGCGCGGCTGTCGCGGTAGAGGAACGGATTTGGTGCCGAAATCAAAGTAAAAAAGGAGATGTTCCATGAAGCTCAAACTGTCGGCCTTGGGTCTTGTGCTTTTCTTGATCGCCCTGCCCGCTGCCGCGGCTCGCAAGGACAAGCCTACGGGCGACGAAATTGCAGCCAAAGCTAAAGCGGGAAAGCTTCAGAACGAGAACACCACTGTCGGGGAGAATTGCAAGCTTACTCCCGCTGATTTGACCCATCTTGGGTCCATGACCGATCTCGAAGATGGGCAGTTCATTGGCGTGCTGGAGACGGACATCGCCAGTGATAAGACTGGCTTGGCCGCTGGCAAATACGACCTGTTCTTGGCCAAAGTCGGCAACGCCTGGCATGTCTACGCCGAGTCCGGCGGAAAGATCGCAGGGGAAGCCTACAGCGTCCTCGAGCGTAAGGACACTCCAAAAAATATGCGACCGAAGTTCAGCAAAGGAAGTTTCTGTTGGTGGGTTTGGTTGATCTTCACCGGCTTTCAAGTCTGTATCTGAAGTCCGTTGAGTTGGCGTTGAGCAACGCCCGATCAAAAAGCATCCATCCGGCGAAGCTGACGCTGGCCGTTTCGTGGAGTGAACGTATTTTTTGATCGATTTCGCCCGCGGTTAGGTCTGCAAAAGGGAAAGGTGGTTCACGGCCATGACAAAAATCTGGAGAACATCGTCGCTTCTCACACTTGTTCTCGTCACTTTACCTACAGAGCCTGTGAGGGCGCAGACGGGCAGTTTACAGAACCGCAGCGAGCCTCAGAAGTTTGAGATTGCGACCGGCGAGAGCGCTGGATTCGGCTTTGTCGTCAGCCAGCCCGGGCCCATCGTGATTCGGGCGCAGTGGCAGGGCGTACCGCTAGTCGTCAGCCTCAGCGGCCCCCTGGCCCAGCCGATCGAAAAATCGAGCAGTGGCAGCGTGGATCTCAGTTACACCGTCACCGCCGACGATGTACGTCGCGGCGTTGTTTGGAAGGTTTCACTGCGCTCAGCCTCGGCTCCACCGCGACCAGTCTCGAGTGCATCCGTGCTAATTGATTCGCACAATGCAGTCACCTTGTTGCGAGTTGCCAAAACCGAAGCCCAGGGCACCGTCACGATCCAGCATCCGCCGGGCGACATGCAGCAGGCGGAG
>Ga0209473_1001655_pt1 | contig 12404 bp, 11 predicted proteins | sample GraSoiAngelo_133_FD_185890 | JGI IMG/M metagenome (GOLD analysis project Ga0209473, IMG submission 185890) | Grasslands soil microbial communities from the Angelo Coastal Reserve, California, USA - 14_0929_05_20cm (SPAdes) (version 2) | ecosystem: Environmental > Terrestrial > Soil > Grasslands ...
ACTTCCGGCAGCCAGGGCAACAGTTGCTTGCGGCCCTCGGCGAACAGGCCTTCGGCCGCGAGTTTCTTCTTGCGCTCCTCCATCAGCGCCATCAGCGCGCCGATGCCGGCGGGCTCGAGCGCCTCGATCACGATCTGGTATTTCGACGAGCCGGGGTAGGTCGTGAGCTTGCCGGTCGCGATGACCTCTAGTCCCTCCTGCGGCTTGAAGCGCATCCGGTAGAGCGCGCTCTTCCAGATCACCGCCTCGATCTTGGCGTTCTCGTCCTTGAGCGCGAAATAACAATGCCCGGATGAATGCGCCCCGCGGAAGCCAGAGATCTCGCCGCGTACGCGGACATGCCCGTAGGCATCCTCCACCGTCCGCCGCAGCGCGGAGGATAGCTCAGAGACCGTGAATTCCGGCGCGTTGATCAGGTTTTCCGCAGCAGTCATCTTGATTCGGGTTTTGGGGTTTACCGTCCAAGGTAGGGATTTTCGGCTTTCAGCGCCAATCGCGCTTGTGGATCAACGTACTCCGTTATACAGAGTACTCTGTTAACGGATGCGCGTCGGAGGTAGCCCATGGCCGTCGAACTCGACGACATCATCCATCAGCCGCTGCGGCTGAAAATTATGGCAGCGCTGAACCCGCTTCCGGCGGGCCTCGAATTTGCCCGGCTCAAAAAGCTGACCGGGGCCACCGACGGCAATCTCGGCGCCCATATCGAGACGCTTTCGAAGGCCGGCTATGTCGCGGTCGACAAGGCTTTTGTCGGGAAAAAGCCGCAAACCATAGTGATCGCGACGGCGGCCGGGCGGGGCGCGTTCGCCCGCCATGTCGCAAGCCTGCAGGAACTCATCGCGGCCTCGTCCCGCGATAACTAACCGTGGTCATTCCGGGGCATCGCCAACGGGTCGCGCGAATGCGCGCCCGATGACAGGCTCCGCGATGAGCCGGGAATCTCGAGCTCGAAGTGCACCAGTGCAAGACAATCTCGAGATTCCGGATCGGCGCTGGGCGCGCCGTCCGGAATGACGGTGGTTTACCCCTCTTGCAGGGGAAGGGGGACTCGTGCGACCGAACCGCTCTGACGCTCCCTCTGTGGCTCCCTGGCTCCGGCTGCATTCATGCGCATACTCCTGCTCGGCTCCGGCGGCCGCGAACATGCCCTGGCGTGGAAGATCGCAGCGTCTCCGCTGGTAACAAAACTCTGGTGCGCCCCGGGCAATGCCGGCATTGCGCGGGAGGCCGAATGCGTGGCGCTCGATATCGCCGACCACGCCGCGGTGATCGATTTCTGCAGATCCAATGCGGTGGATTTCGTCGTGGTCGGGCCGGATGCCCCGATCGCGGCAGGCATCGTTGACGATCTTGCCGCGGCCGGCTTCAAGGCGTTCGGGCCGACCAAGGCTGCGGCGCGGCTGGAAAGCTCCAAGAAGTTCACCAAGGCGCTGTGCCGCGCCAATAATATCCCGACCGCGGCCTACGAACACTTTACCGACGCAAATCAGGCGAAAGCTTGCATCCGCACGCGGGGCGCGCCGATCGTGGTCAAGGCGGATGGGCTGGCGGCCGGCAAGGGCGTCGTGGTGGCAATGACGGAGGGGGAAGCGCTCGCGGCCGTCGACATGATGTTCGGTGGCGGCCTGGGCGAAGCCGGCGCGGAGGTCGTGATCGAAGAGTTCATGGAAGGTGAAGAAGCCTCGTTCTTCGCCCTGTGCGACGGCGAGCACGCGCTGCCGCTCGCGACCGCGCAGGATCACAAGCGGGCCTTCGACGGCGATAAGGGCCCGAACACCGGCGGCATGGGCGCTTACTCGCCCGCGCCCGTGATGACGGAGGCGACGTGCGCGCGGGTGATGGAGGAGATGATCGAGCCGACGCTGCGCGCATTGGCGGCGATGGGATCGCCTTACAAAGGCGTGCTCTATGCCGGCGTGATCGTCACCTCAGAAGGCCCGAAGCTCGTCGAATACAACGCCCGGTTCGGCGATCCGGAATGTCAGGTGCTGATGCTGCGAATGATGTCGGATATCGTGCCGGCGCTGATCGCATGCACCGACGGGCAGTTGAAAAATTTCAGCTTGCGCTGGTTCGACGACGCCGCGCTGACGGTGATCATGGCAACCAGGGGTTATCCGGGCAGCTACGGCAAGGGCTCGGTGATCGAGGGCATCGACGCCGCCGCCAAGGTCGAAGGCGTCGAGATCTTTCATGCTGGCACCATCGTAAAGGACGGCGCAATCCTCGCCAATGGCGGGCGCGTGCTCAATGTCTGCGCGCTGGGCAAGACCGTTACCGAAGCGCAGGCGCGCGCCTATGCGGCAGTCGAGCGCATCAAATGGCCGGAAGGCTTTTACCGCCGCGACATTGGCTGGCAGGCGGTGGCAAGGGAGCGAAATCTGTGATCCAGTTGAGGCGGTGTGGCACTTATCTTATTGAAGGGGGCACGACGATGCGCCGATGCGGGCAGATCCTCGCGGTTGCCATGACCTGCCTGGCAACTTCCGCGGTTTCCCAGACAATTGCTCCGCCGCCAATTTCCGGCGCGATGGAACACCATGACCCCGACATTGACATCTATGCGTTGATGTCGGGCAGGTGCACGACATTGAAAGTCGCGGGCCGTGACTTTGCCTGCAGGGCCGTCGGGTTCTTCCATAGCGAAAAGGGCCGCGTCAACTTCGCGATAGCACTCGACGATCCGGCGGACGACAGTCACATCATCTCGTTCTCGGGTGAAAACGGCAGCAGGACGCAGGACAATCTCTACGAACTACCCGTCGACCGGATGCTGCTGAACTCCAAGGGGAGGCCGAAAGTCGATGGCCTGCCGGTGCCGTCGGTCGAATTGTCGGCTGGGTTATGCAAGCAGTACGGAAACTTCGCGGCGAGACAGGTCGCCAGCATCTCCTGCGTCGCCACCGATAGAAGCGGCAAGAGATATGAATTGCTGTTCCAGTCGGACGGCTCGCCGATCGCGCTGCGCAGGGTCAGGCAAACTCGAGCTACGATCAAAGGCGATCCATTTCAATGACGCGTGGGAGTTCAATTTTCCGCTCGTCATGCGCGGGGGTGACCCGCGCATCCATCGATCTTCCGTAAGAACTTTTTTGAAGAGGATGGATTGCCGGATCAAGTCCGGCAATGACATTCGTTTTATCTCGCCAGGTACATCTCGCCCTATAGCAAATCGCCGCCGGCGGCGAGCGCGGTGGTGCCGTGCTCGCGGAACGCCTTGATGACGTTGCGGCCGACCCTCCATTTGTGCACTTCGTCCGGGCCATCGACCAATCGCTGCGCACGGACCTGTGTGTACCATTTCGCCAGCGGCGTATCCTGGCTGAAGCCGAGCGCTCCGTGCAACTGGATCGCGGTGTCGATCACCTTGTGCACCATGTGCGCCAGGTACACTTTAGCGATCGAGTTCTCCTGCCGCAGATCCATGCCCTTTTCCGCCTTGTAGGCGATGTGCAGCAGCATCAGCCGGCCGATATAAAGCTCGCTCGCGCATTCGGCGAGCATGAACTGCACCGCCTGGCGATCGGCCAGCAGCACGCCAAAGGTCGATCGCTTGGTGATATGCGCCACCGCCATGTCGAGCGCGCGCTGGGCTTTGGCGACGTTGTGCATGCCATGACGCAGCCGGCCATAGGCGAGGCGGTGCTGGCCCATGTTGAAACCATTGCCTTCGCCACCCAGGAGATTGTCAGCCGGTACTGTGAGATCCCTGATCTCGATTTCGGAGTGGCCGCCGGAAATCCGGTCGGCATGCGGGCCTTCGATCGCCATATTCTTGACGTTGCGCTTGATCCGGTAGCCGGAGTTGGGCAGTTCGACGATGAAGGTCGAATACTGCTTGTGGCGCGGCGCGTTCGGATCGGTCTTCGCCATCACCAGCGCCATGTCGGCGACGCTGGCGGAAGACGAGAACCACTTCTCGCCGTTCAGGATATAATTCTCGTTGCCGTCTTTCACGGCCGTGGTCTGCATGCCGGTGGCGTCGGCGCCCGCCGCCTTTTCCGTCATCGAGAAGCAGATGCGCTTGTCGCCGTTGAGCAGCGGTTTTAAGAATTTTTCCTTCTGATAGTCGGTGCCGTGCGCCAGGATGGTCATCATCGAGGCGTCGTCCGGCCCCTGCGTATTCATCGAGAGTGCGCCGAGCGTGCTTTCGCCGAGCTCCATCTGCACCAGCGCGTTGGCAAGCGGTCCCAGTCCCATGCCGCCATATTCCTTTGGCACGAACGGGCACCACAACCCTTGCGTGCGCGCCTTGGCCCGCAGCCTGCCGAGCACCTCGTCGAACGGCTTGCTGTCCAGTTCCTTCTCCGCCGGAATGCATTCTTCCTGCACCCATTTGCGTACCCTTTCGCGGATCGCCTTGGCCTCGGCCGGAATCTCGAAATCGATCGACATGGCATTTCCTCAAGTTACGGTTCTTGATGCTCGGGCGTGTGAAGTGGAATATATCCGGAAGCTGCCTGCAGCAACGACAAACAAAGTTTGAACCAACGATCGTCATACCCCGCGCATGCGGGATATCCAGTACGCCGCGGCGGCTGTTGTTGACGGCGGCCTTAGGTTTACTGGATCATCCGCTTTCGCGGATGATGACGTGAGAGTGTAACAATGCCCGATCTCGTCGATCTGTTTCCTGGCTATCAGTCCAAATGGATCGACACCTCGTCGGGCCGGATATTCGTCCGCGTCGGCGGCAACGGCCCGCCGCTGTTGCTGCTGCACGGATTTTCGTCGACCCACGTGATGTGGCACCGGGTCGCGCCGCAGCTTGCCGACAAATTCACGCTGATCATTGCCGACCTGCCGGGCTATGGCTGGTCGGACATGCCGGAAAGCGACAAGGACCACACGCCCTACACCAAGCGCGCGATGGCAAGCTCCATGGTCGAGGCGATGGAGCAACTCGGCCACCTGCATTTCGCGCTGGCCGGCCACGACCGCGGGGGCCGCGTGTCGTATCGTCTGGCGCTCGATCATCCCGGCCGGCTGTCGCGGCTCGCCGTGCTCGATATCCTGCCGACCTATAATTACTGGGAGCGCATCAACCGGCTCTATGCGCTGAAAATCTATCATTGGACATTCCTGGCGCAGCCTTTTCCGTTGCCGGAAACCTTGATCGGCGGCCATCCGGATTTCTTCCTCAAGCAGAAGATGGCGAGCCAGACCAAAACCAAAACCCTCGACGCCATCGATCCGCGCGCGCTTGAGCATTATCTCGCGCCGTTCCGCGACCCCTCGAGGGTGCACGCGATGTGCGAGGATTATCGCGCCGGCGCTTATGCCGACTACGAAATCGACAAGGCCGATTTCGAAGCCGCCAGGAAGATCACCATACCGATGCTGGCATTGTGGGGCGACGTCGGCATTGCCAGCGCCGCGGCGACGCCGCTCGACACCTGGAAGCAATGGGCCACGAATGTTTCGGGATCGCCGGTCGATTCCGGTCACTTTCTCACCGAGGAGAATCCGGACGCGACGGCGCGGCTGCTGCGGGAGTTTTTTCTGGCGGAGTAGCCACATTGTAACCTGTCATACCCGCGAAAGGGGGTATCCAGTACGCCGTCGGCTTATCGATTAATCGCAGTTGTCTCTGGGATACTGGATCATCCGCTTTTGCGGATGATGACGGCTGTCGCTACCGCCTCTCCCTGAAAAACTCCTTCAATAGCGTCGCGGCCTTGCGCTCGCCCACAGCCGAATACACCTCGGGCACGTGATGACAGGTCGGCGAAGCAAAAAAGCGCACGCCGGAATCGACCGCGCCGCCCTTGGGATCGGCCGCGCCGTAATAGAGCCGCCGGATCCGTGCGAACGAGATCGCGCCGGCGCACATCGTGCAGGGCTCCAGCGTGACGTAGAGGTCGCAATCGACCAGCCGTTCGGTGCCGATGGTCTCGGCGGCTTGCCGGAGCGCCAATATTTCGGCATGGGCGGTCGGATCGCGGTCGGTCAGCGTCCGGTTGCCGGCCGTGGCAATGACCTTGTAATCGCGCACGATCACGCATCCGATCGGAACCTCGCCGGATTTCCCGGCGTTTTCTGCCGTTTTCAGCGCCAAATCCATGAAAGAGGGGGCGTTCATGCCTCGTATCATCGCAAGAAACCTGCTACTAGATGCGCCTTCAGCAAAAGTGGATACCGGTTTTGCGTGACCATGCGGCTCGAAAAGCGAGCGCGCACAAGCGCCATTTGACCTGCACCCTGCACCCGAAATGAGACCATTCATGCCCCGCGACAACGATAAAGACAACGCTTCCCGCGGCCGGCGTGACCGGCCGCCTGGCGGCAAGGGCCGTTCTGGCCGCGCCCGGGGCCCGGAGAAGAAATTCGCCAAGCGCGATGACGCCAAGCCATCATATGGCAAGAAGCCGTATTCTGGCTCGGGCAAACCTTACGCCGGCAAACGTGAGGGCGCTCCGCCGCGTCGGGATCGCGACGATGCACGGCCTGCCGCACGTTTCTCCGAAAAGAAGTTCGGCGACAAGCGGCCGTACACCCCGGGTGGTGAAGGTTTTCGCAAGCAGGGTGACAGGCCGCAACGCGATCGGCCCCATGGCGATCGTCCGCCGCGTGACGGTGACCGACCGCGCGGAGATCGGCCCGAGAGAAAATTCGGCGGCGACAAGAAGTTTTCCCGGGGTGCGCCTGACCGGGGCCCGCGGAAGGATTTCGGCACCCGCCCGGATCGTGGCCATGACCGCGGCGATGCGAAACCGTGGCAGAAGCGCGATGCGAGTTCGCCCGACCGTGCCGGCCGCAATTCGCATCCCTCCCCCGAGGGCACAAGAAGTTTCGACAGGCGCGGTTACGACAAGCCGCGCTACGACAAGGCGCGTGAGGACCGCGGCGGCGATGACCGCCCGCGGTTTTCGCGTTCGCGCGAGGATCGTCCCCAGGGTGAACGATTCAAGAGTGATCGCCCGGTTCGCGAGCGTCCGAAATTCGAGCGTCCGCGCCAAGGCCGCAACGACTGGCAGGAACACCCGCGCAGCGCTGCGCGCGACGATCGGCCGCGCCGGGAGAACGAGGACGACAGCAAGATCTTCGCCAAACGACCGGCCTTCGGCGGCCGCGGCGCGTACCGCGAGCGCAAGGGCGAATTCGAAAAACGCGCGCCGCAGCCTCCGCGCGCCAAGAAATCGGGCGAACGCATCGCCAAGGCGTTGGCGCGCGCGGGACTTGCCTCGCGCCGCGATGCTGAGGAATGGATCGTGCAGGGCCGCGTCACCGTCAACGGCCGCGTCATCAATTCGCCCGCGCTCGATGTCACCGAGAACGATGTTGTCACCGTCGATGGCAAGCCATTGCCGCCGCGCCAGCGCACACGGCTCTTCATGTATCACAAGCCGCGCGGGCTGATGACCACGCATGCCGATCCGGAGGGGCGGCCGACGGTGTTCGACAATCTGCCGGAGGGGCTGCCGCGGCTGATCTCGATCGGCCGGCTCGATTTCAACACCGAGGGCCTGCTGCTCCTCACCAATGACGGCGGGCTCGCGCGCGCGCTCGAACTGCCCGATACCGGCTGGCTGCGGCGTTATCGCGTCCGTGCCCATGGCGAGGTGACGCAAGGGCAACTCGACGAGTTGAAGAAGGGTATCGAGGTCGACGGCGTCAAATACGGTCCGATCGACGCCACGCTGGAGCGTGACCAGGGCGCCAATGTCTGGCTGGTGTTTGCGATCCGCGAAGGCAAGAACCGCGAGGTGCGCAATGTCCTGGCGCATCTCGGTCTCGAGGTGAACCGGCTGATCCGGGTATCCTACGGTCCATTTCAGTTGAGCGAACTCGCCGAAAGCCAGGTCGAGGAGGTCAAGACCCGCGTGCTGCGCGAACAACTCGGTGAGAAGATTGCCGCGCTTGCTGGTGCCGATTTCAATCGGCCGATGCCGGGTGAAGTGCACGACACGCCCGGCGAAAATGCCCCGCACGGCAAGAAGCCATTTAAGCCATCGGGCAAGAGCGCCCTGATCGCGGACCGCAAGGGCCGCCGCGTGCTGGTGCAGCGCACCGGCAGCGAAGAGGCGAGGGCGCGTAACGAGGCGGAGGCCAACGGCTACGGTCCGCCGCGCCGCCCGCAACGCGGCTATCACGGCAAGCGCGATCTCAAGCCGCGGGACGAATAGAGCACTCATGCGCGTTGTCGGCGGACGATTGAAGGGCCGCAATCTCGTCTCGCCGTCATCGCGCGAGATCCGCCCCACAGCGGACCGACTGCGCGAGTCGGTGATCAATATTCTCGTTCATGCCTATGGCAATCCGTTCCAAGGCGCCCGCGTGCTCGATCTGTTTGCCGGCACCGGTGCGCTCGGGATCGAAGCGATCTCGCGCGGAGCAGCATTCGCGCTGTTTGTCGATAACGCCGCCGAGGCGCGCGCGTTGTTGCGCAACAATGTCGAGGCGCTGGGGCTAGGCGGCGTCACCAAAGTGTTCCGCCGCGACGCCACCAATCTCGGCCCGGCGCATCCCCTCGAGCCGTTCGCGTTGGTGTTTCTCGATCCGCCCTACGCAAAAGGTCTTGCCGAAAAAGCGCTGGCCTCGCTGCGCGACGGCGGCTGGCTGACGCCGGCCGCGCTGCTGGTAGTCGAGGAAGCGAAGGCGGCGGCGTTCGCTGCGCCGGATGGATTTGAGGAACTGGAGCGGCGGGTGTACGACGATACGGAGTTTGTGTTTTTGCGCGCGGTTGCCCCATCATGACTCGTCATGCCACGCGAAAGCGGGGCATCCAGTATTCCAGAGGCTTCAACGCTAAATCTCAAGCGGCCCGGCGTACTGGATCGTCCGCTTTCGAGGACGATGACAACGGGCTTCACCTCCGCCCGAACAACTTCTCGATATCGGAAAGCTTCAACTCGACATAGGTCGGGCGGCCGTGATTGCACTGGCCGGAATTGGGGGTGTCTTCCATCTCGCGCAGCAGCGCGTTCATCTCTTCCGGCCTGAGGCGGCGTCCGGCGCGCACCGAGCCGTGGCAGGCCATGGTGGCGGCGACATGGAGCAGCCGGCGTTCCAGCGGCAGCGCTTCGTCCCATTCCGCCATGTGCTCGGCGAGATCGCGGAGCAGCGCGCCCGCGTCGGTCTTGCCGAGCAGCGACGGCGTCTCGCGCACCGCCACCGCACCTGGGCCGAAGGATTCGACCGCAAGGCCGAATGACGAAAGCTCTTCGGTGCGCGCCAAGAGCCGCTCCACGGTTGCCTCGTCCATTTCGACGACCTCGGGGATCAGCAGGATCTGCCGCTGCACGCCGTTGTGCGCCAGCGACGCTTTCAGTCGCTCATAGACGATGCGCTCATGCGCGGCGTGCTGATCCACGACGATGAGCCCGTCGCGGGTTTGCGACACGATGTAGGTCTCGTGGAGTTGCGTTCGCGCCGCTCCCAAAGGGCGATCGATCAGATCGGCCGCTGGTTGGGCCTCGAACCGCACGTCGGCCGAGGGCGCGCCGACGTCGAAGGCCGCCTGATCCTGTTCGGCAAAAGCAGCTGCCGCCACACCTTCGAACGACGGCATCGGGCCGGCGGGATAAGAAGGCGAGCGCCGCCAGTCCCAATTGCCGGGCTTTGGCGCAAATGCGACAGGTCGCGGCGCGAACGATGGATGGAACGACCTGATCGCGGCGTCGCCGCTATTGGCCGCGGTGCGCCTGCCTTCGCGCGCGAGGCCCTCCTTCAGCGCATGAACGATCAGCGCGCGAACGAGGCCCGCATTGCGGAACCTTACCTCGGTCTTGGCGGGATGCACATTGGCATCGACCTCGCGCGGGTCTGAGGTCACGAACAGCGCCACCACCGGATGGCGGTCGCGCGGCAGATAGTCGGCATAGGCCGCGCGCACCGCGCCCAAGATCAGCTTGTCGCGCACCGGGCGGCCGTTGACGAACAGATATTGCCCGAGCGCGTTGGCGCGCGTCAGCGAGGGCGCGGCGGCAAAGCCCTCGACCACGACGCCGTCACGCTCGCTGCGCACGTCGATGGCGCTTGAACGAAAATCAGACCCCAGGATATCGCCGAGCCGCATCAGCCGGCCGGCCGCGCCCGGAAGCGCGGCGGCCCAGGTAACGGGGCTGCGTTCCTCGCCGGCCAGCGTAAATGCGATATCGGGCCGCGCCATCGCAAGCCGCCGCACCACCTCGCGGATCGCCTCGGCCTCGGTGCGGTCGGTCTTGAGGAATTTCAGGCGCGCCGGGGTCGCATAGAAGAGATCGCTGACTTCGACGCGGGTCCCCTGCGACAGCGCCGCCGGCATGATCTTGGATTTCACCCCGCCCTCGACCGACAGCGACCAGGAATGCGGCTCGGTTGCATGACGCGTGGTGATGCCGAGTTTTGCCACTGCGCCGATCGAGGGCAGCGCCTCGCCGCGAAATCCCAGCGTGCGGATCTCGAGCAAGTCCTCGTCGTCGAGTTTCGAAGTGGCGTGGCGATCGACTGCGAGTGCGAGATCGCCACGGGTCATGCCGCTGCCATCGTCGGTGATGCCGATCCGCCGCCGTCCGCCGCCATCGCTGAAGATATCGATCCGGCTGGCACCAGCATCGATCGCGTTCTCCACCAATTCCTTGACCACGCTCGCGGGGCGCTCGACCACTTCGCCGGCGGCGATGCGGTTGACGATTTGTTCGGGGAGCTGGCGGACGGGCATGAATTCTCGGGCCGATTCGAGGCGGGCTGCCAATTTTAAGCGGCCGCTGAACCAAATGCATGCGTCAAAAAGGTCATTTCGCGGAATTTTCGTGAAGTAGCGTCGGGCCAAGTTGTTGCTGCCGCATATGAGGTCGGTCCGTGGCCAAGGTTTCGTGAAATGACCCTGAAATCCCTGCACGATGACCACACCGGGCGGTTTGCATGGCGAATGCGCCGTTCGTGACACGTTTGGTCTGTGCGATGAGCGGGTCCAGTACAGGCGGACGGCGTGTCGATTAGCCGGGCCGTTCATCGCAAATCAGACTTGCGACAAGTCAGACTTGGGAGAAGTGAATGAAGCTAGTGAAAACCTCAGCGATCGTAGTTGCAATGTCGGCCATTCTTGCCGGACCCGCGTTGGCGCAAGGCGTCTCATCCGATACCCAAATCCGCGGCGGAGCGCAGGGCAGGACCAACATGCAGGGAGGAGTGTCGGGCGGCAGCAACGAGGACGTCAATGCACAGCAGAGTGCGCCCGGAGAAAAGGCCGGCGTCACTGCCAAGAGCGGCGTGAGAGGTACCGTGGGTGCCTCCGGCGGAGCGCCTAAAGGCACGGGCGGCGCTGTCGGCGATCCCGCGGCCACGGGCAAACGTTACTAGGGCACTGATCCTTCGCTGATTTCCCTCTTTAAACCTGAGAACTCCGGCCGCCCGGCGGCCGGGGTTTTTTTCACGGCAGATCCGGCCATCCACCGCGGTCTTCGGAGAGACTGGTCAGCTCGTTGCCCGATTGGCGTATGCGGGACCGAGGGGACATTGTGACCTGTGCCGACCGGGTATATCGTTTGGAAAAGCTATAAAAAGATCGGGAGGGTAGTCATGTGCCAGCTGTTCGCTCACCAACCTCAGCGGGACTATGAATCACAGACCAGATCGCTTCGCATCGACGGCCATTGTACGTCCATACGGCTGGAGATGGCCTTCTGGGATACGCTCGAAGAAATCGCGAGCAAGCAAGACATGAGCCTCGCGAAATTTCTTACCTGCCTTCACAGCGAGGTTATCGATCATTGCGGCGAAGTGCATAATTTTGCATCGTTGCTGCGCTGCTCATGCCTGATCTATCGATCGAAAGCCGCAGCGGTCACCCCCGACTTTCTCAAGGGCGCCGCACCGAGGCTCGTCGCAGCCGAATAGTCGTGCCACCCATCGGGTCGTAACCCGAGGGCATGCTTTTCCGGATCACGCGTTAGATTTCCTTTCGTTGCATGGCGCCGGCGATTTGATCCGCCTGCCTGATCGCAAGCGCCACGATCGTAAGCGTCGGATTGCAAGCCGCGCCGGTGGTGAACTGGCTGCCGTCCGAAATGAACAGATTTTTGATGTCGTGGGTCTGGCCGAATTTGTTCACGACGCCGTCTTTCGCCTTCGCGCTCATCCGGTTGGTGCCCATGTTATGGGTGCTGGGATAGGGCGTGGTCGGGTAGGTCACCGTCGCACCAACAGCCTCGTAAACCGCCGAGCCCTGCTTGTAGGCGTGATCGCGCATTGCGATGTCGTTGGGATGATCGTCGTAATGGACGCTCGCAACCGGCAGGCCGAATTTATCCTTTGCTTTGGGATCAAGTGTAACGCGGTTGGTCTCTTGCGGAATGTCTTCGCCGACCAGCCACATCCCTGCCATGTGCGGATACCCTTCCATCGCGGCGGTGAACGAGCGTCCCCACGCACCTGGGTCAAGAAAAGCCGCCATGAAGGGCAGGCCTAGCGACAGCGTC
>Ga0209473_1001656_pt1 | contig 12402 bp, 7 predicted proteins | sample GraSoiAngelo_133_FD_185890 | JGI IMG/M metagenome (GOLD analysis project Ga0209473, IMG submission 185890) | Grasslands soil microbial communities from the Angelo Coastal Reserve, California, USA - 14_0929_05_20cm (SPAdes) (version 2) | ecosystem: Environmental > Terrestrial > Soil > Grasslands ...
CGTTCTTTCTCATAGCTTTCAAATGCGACCGCCCGGTTCCATTCCTGTTGTCCCATTGCCAAAATTTGTTCCGGCGAAAACGGGTAGAGGGCGACGTTTTTGAGAAAGAAAAGGTAGGCGTCACGTCCGAGCGCTGTTTCTTTTGGCGACGATGGCAATCGCTCTTGCAGATTTGCTCGAAAATGTTCCAACGCATCGGCCGCGCGATCGCTTGCCCCACTCAATTCCTCCTCGCTGAGCGTGGTTAGGGGACGTAACGCCGTCGCCATTTTCTGCAGTCGTTCCCGCACACCCTCGAGCGCTTGCATCGCCACGGTGATGAACGGCCCCGGCGCTTTGTCGAGATTTTCGGAACCTTGCTGCAGGATCGACAGAACGTTGTCGATACGGGTCAAGATTTCACGGCTGCGTGCTTCGTCGTATGGTCCGGGCACGGTCAGCGCCTCCACAATCGGGGTAAGAGTTTGTTCGATGTAAAAATTCGGATCGCGTTTCCAGCGGGGATTCACCTCCAATTCCCAGTGCACTCGCGACAAAGCCGAACCGATTAGCCGGTAATCAACCTGCCGTGGGACCGGCCAACCGCTGGCATCGATTTTTTGGTAACGTTCGTCGAAATCTTTTAGATCGCGGCCACGTTTGTCGATTGCGGCCGCCGACCAATCTCGCACTCCGCCGGGACGCTCGAGACGGTTGACGTCATCGCCCGTAAAAGGCGCATACTTTGCGCGCCAACTCCAAAAATCGTTAGCAAGCTTATCGAGAGTATCGCTTGTTGAAGCCGCGGGCTCGGTCTGCCCACGAATGCCGCATGGTAAGAGCAGCAGAAGAAGAACCACGAATTTTTGCATCATCCGTGCCGATTTGTCGGAAACTTGTTTCGTTGTCAACCGCCGGTGCTGCTTCTTAGCAGAGGCGCCTCTTGAATTTTATCGGAATAGCGAGCCAATGCTTCGCGAAAAACGCGCGTCAGATTGTCGTCGTGCCAGATGATCATGTCCGTGTCGTTTTTCTTGTGATCATCGTTTTGCCAGCCCTCATTCCACCAGCAAAAGCCCATAATTGCGGGCCATTTTCCCGAAAAAATGTCTGCCAGAGCATCGCGGGCCCATTCCACGGCATCGCAATGTTTGTTGTGCAAATCACAACCAAACTCCGCGATGATGATCGGCTTTCCCGGCGCGATTTTGAGCAAACGAGGATATGCCTCACGCATCTTGAATGCGAAATTCTCCGTCCCATCTTCCATTCTCGGCGTGGTCGGGCCATAGGCACTCAGCGCCACCCAATCGCAATACTTTTCGCCGGGAAAATAATTCTCGAAGGCGTTCCACTTTTGCTCCGGTTCATCCAGCCAGTTGACATGCCAGACCCACTGCAGATTGTCGGCGCCTTCCGACCGCATTAGATCAACGATGTGCCGATAGGCGGTAATGTATTTCGCTGGTCCAATTTTGGGGCCACCATTCCATCTGCCATTCCAGCTAAACCATTTTCCGTTCGGCTCCGTTCCCCATTCAATTAGGATTGGCCCACCGAAATCCTTCGCGGCGCGTGACCAAGCGCGTAGATCTTGGTCAAAATCCCCCGCGACGATTTTATCGAGCGTAAAGACTTTCTCGGCATGCAGTTGATCGACATCGGACCGCAGCATCAGTCGCAAGTAAGGAATTTTTCCACGATCCCGAATCCAGGAACAAGTCGCGGCCGGAAACTTGCGCGATTCGAACCAGTTATCAGAAAAGTAAACCCAGGTGGTTTTTGCGCCGATCATTCTCTCGTACTGATCAACATCTTGCGGCAAGACATCGTGCTCGGTGGGATCGTGCGTATCAGTGCCAATGCCGCCGTAATAAAACCCTTGATAAAGTTTTCCCGACGGCGGAGGCGCGATAGGACCGGCAAGAGATGTGACTGCCGCCATAGTCATCCCGAGCGCAGCGAAGCGGAGTCGAGCGATCCCGCGGCGCCACGAAAAGGCAGGACGTTCGCTCGACATGATCGCACTGTAGCGGCGGTCTATGACCGCCGAAACTCATACCGGATGGCGGTAATTATACCCGCCGCTACAGATTGCTCGGAATGAACGCTAAGTCGCCATCGTGTCGCGAAATAGCTTGATGCGATCGTGTGCGCTTTGCACTTCGGCATACTGACGGGAAATAATTTCGCGCACCGGTGCGGCGAGATTTTTCTCCTCCATCGCCTCTTTATATTCCTTGACCGCAGAATCTTCACCTCGCTCGCACTCTGCCAGGATAGCGTGATCGTTGTGTTTCGCGATGGCGGACTTAAGATTTATCCAAGCCCGATGCATCGCACCCGCCGCACTACTGCTGTCCTCGGGTTTACTTTCACCCAGAGCTACCGCCTGGCTTTGCAATTCACCGGCAAAACGGGCACGCTGCAGCGAATACTCGTTGAAAACCGACTTAAGTTTCGGATCTTCCACCGCTTCCGCAGCCTGACGGAAACCTTCCTGTCCGTCTTTAAGCGTTTCAATGAGATCATTAATTGTCGAGATTGTTTCCTTTTGTTGAGCCATACCAACGTTTCGTATCCGATCTGCACTTTGCGTTCATCGTTCCTTGCGTGATCTGCCGCAGGTCGTAATTTTTCTCATGAACAAAAAAGGGAAAGACTTAACGAAAGAACCGCCGCGCAGTCCGAAAACGCGTTTGGGCGGCTACGTCATTTTGAGCCGCACGATCGATAAATGTCGTGCGCTCCTTTGGGGCAACATCGGCGAATACCATTTCGATTGTCCGCTCGATAACATGCTTTTCGGGTTCAAAGGTATTAAAGGCCATGATTTCAAATCGTTCGTCGAGACTGGCGCGAACGATGATGAAATCGCGAAATGGGTCGATCGCAGCGGGACGCCGAAAAGCGAGGAGGAAAAGCGCGCCTGGAGCGAGGAAATGTTGAAAGTAAATCCGTATTACGATCCGGAGAAACGCGACTGGTACGTCGAGCAATTGAAACCGCTCGGCCTCGATCCAAAAACGACGCCATTGTTCGATTGGCTGGAGACCGACGATAGAGTGAGCTACAAAAAAGCGGCGTAACTTTCGCCTGGACAAATTGAAAGTTGGAGGGGCACGTGCGGTCGTGCCCCTTTCTTTGGATAACCATCCAGCTCTCCGTCATCATTCCAACTGTGATCCGGTTCACGATCTGTTCTGCTCTTGAACATTCTCTTCTACGACAAGTCTAAGGGTGATTGAACCGCACGACTTGAATCCAACCCGGCTTCTCGTTCGTCAAGTTCAAGGCTCTTATGAAAACGACTCTGTTTGCGTTGATTTCACTTCTCACCGGCGGTTTTCTCTCCGCGCAAACGCCGTCGTCCCCGCCGACTTTGAAAATCCCTCCGAAAATTCCAGTACGCGACTTCTTCCGCAATCCGGTCAGCCGCGGCTATGATCTTTCTCCCGACGGACAAACCATCTCCTTTCTGCAACCGTGGGAATCGCGTCTGAATATTTTTGTGCGCCCAGTAAACGGCGGCGAGGCGCGTCGATTAACCTCAGAGAAAGACCGCGACATTCAGCAATACCTTTGGAAGGGAAACGATTCCGTCATCTACGCGATGGACGATCGCGGGGATGAGAATTTCCATCTCAAGCGGGTGAAGGTAAAGGACGGTGAGGTGAAGGATCTGACGCCATTCGCGAAAGTGCGTTCCGAGTTAGTCGACGATTTGGAGGATGTTTCGGAAACTGACATTCTCTTCCGGATGAACAAACGGGACCCGAAAGTTTTCGATGTTTTCCGCCTCAATGTGCCGACCGGCGAAATGAAACTGGCGGCCCAAAATCCCGGTAACATCGACCATTACATAACCGATCATGCTGGCAAAATCCGCGCTGCCATCACCACCGACGGCGTCAACACAAGTTTGCTAACGCGGCCAGACGAGAGTGCGGAATTCAAAACCGTGCTGACCACGAATTTTCGACAGCAGTGTGCCCCGCAGTTTTACAGTTTTGATAACAAAGCAATTTACGCCAGTTCGAACATCGATCGCGACAAATCGGCCATCGTGGTGATCGATCCCGAGACGGCGAAGGAGACCCAGCTTGTTTACGAGAATCCTGACGTCGATGTCGACAGCCTGGCTTTTTCGAAGAAACGAAAGGTGCTTACGTTCGCCGCGTTCGACACCTGGAAACTGCAGCGTCATTTTTTCGACCCTGAAATGGAATCCATCTACAAAACGCTCGCTGACAAATTGCCCGGATACGAAATCGACGTCGCTGCTCACGATAAAGCGGAAGAGAAGTTCATCGTGGTAGCGAACAACGATCGCACCCCGGGCTCGCGTTATCTGTTTGAAAGGAAATCCGGGCAACTGACAAAACTTGCGGATGTCGCGCCCTGGTTAAAGGAAGAGCAACTCGCGCCAATGAAATCGGTCGAGTTCAAAACGCGCGACGGATTAACGATTCATGGATACTTGACGCTCCCCTTGGGACGGGATCCGAAAAATCTACCAGTCGTGGTTAACCCGCACGGCGGCCCGTGGGCTCGCGACAGCTGGGGTTACAATCCGGAAGTTCAATTTCTCGCTAACCGAGGCTATGCCGTGTTACAGGTAAATTTTCGCGGCTCGACCGGTTACGGTCGAAAATTCTGGGAGTCATCTTTCAAGCAGTGGGGTAAGACGATGCAGGACGATATCAGCGACGGGGTGCGATGGTTGATCGGCCAAGGGGTCGCCGATCCAAAACGAGTCGCGATCTACGGCGGCAGTTATGGTGGTTACGCCACGCTGGCCGGGGTGACCTTTACACCCGATCTTTACGCCGCCGCCGTCGATTATGTTGGAGTTTCAAACCTGTTCACATTTCTGAACACGATCCCACCCTACTGGAAACCATATCTCGACATGTTTCATGAGATGGTAGGCGATCCAGTGAAAGACAAGGATCTGTTAACAGCAACTTCACCAGCGTTGAATGCTCAGAAAATCAAAACTCCGCTCCTTGTCGCTCAGGGGGCCCAGGATCCGCGGGTGAACAAGGCAGAGTCAGATCAGATCGTAAATGGGTTAAAGAAACGCGGCATCGATGTGGAATACATGGTTAAGGAGAATGAAGGCCACGGTTTTCATAACGAAGAAAACAAATTCGATTTCTACGAAGCAATGGAAAAGTTCCTCGACAAACATCTGCATCCGGAGACGGCCACGGCACAAGCGAAAAAGTAGGCGGATCCAATTTCTGGATGAGAAGGGACGCTATCCTGTCCAGAGTTGGCATCGTCTTCGAAGCACAGTTGCTACCCGCGCCCCACGTCATCCCGAACCTCGAACCCTTTCGGGGTGAGGGACCTCACAGCCGTTGAGAAGTCACACAGAATTTGTGTAACCTGGCCCGCGATTGTGAGGTCCCTCGTCGTCTGCGCGCCTCGGGATGACGGAATGTGTGGCGAAGCGGTCGCTTTTCCTCCTGGCGAGATATGCGCTCGCGCGTGCCACGAGCATATCGATCTAAGTTTTGATCAAGGGCGGAGGCTGGTCTTCGGTTATTCCGGTGTCGACGCCACTACGCAATTTGCTGTGCCCTACGCCGTAAAGGAAATAAATCAGGAGTCCAATTCCGAGCCAAACAAAGAAACGGATCCACGTCTCCAGAGGTAGGCTTAGCATCAAGACGAAGCAAAAGACGACACCGAGAATCGGAAACACCGGACTCATCGGAACGCGGAACGGGCGTGGCCGATTAGCGTCGGTGCGTCGCAAAACGACGACGCCGAGGCAAACAAGAATGAACGCGAAGAGTGTTCCAATATTCGTGAGGTCAGCCAACGAACCGATATCGACTACGGCGGCGACGCCACCGACAAACACACCTGTCCAGATAGTCGTAATGTGCGGTGTCCGAAATCGCGGGTGAATGCGGGCAAAATATTGTGGGAGCAACCCATCACGCGCCATCGCCATGAAAATGCGGGGCTGGCCAAGCTGAAAGACAAGGAGAACTGAGGTGATACCCGCAAGCGCGCCTGCGCTGATGAGTGCTTGCGCCCAGGCTCGGCCAGCAAATGCTGTTGCGACTGCTGCCGGATCCCCGAAGTAGGTCGTGTATTTTCGCGCACCCGTAATTACGGCCGCCATCAAAACGTAGAGGATCGTACAAATAATCAGGCTGGCAATGATTCCGATAGGCATGTCGCGCTGCGGATTTCTCGTTTCCTCCGCCGTCGTAGAAACAGCGTCGAATCCGATGAAAGCAAAAAAGACAATCGCTGCGCCACTCATAACCCCGCCGATGCCGGTCGGAACAAAAGGATGCCAATTGGTTGGGTGAATCAGGAACGCCCCAAACGCGATCACGAAAACAACGACTGCTACTTTCGTAATTACAATGACGTTATTTGTGCGCGCGCTTTCACGAATCCCGTAGATCAAAAGCCAGGTCACAGCGGCAACGATCAGGAGCGCCGGAAGATTGACTGCAATGGCGTGGCCGGCGATGACCGGGAGCGTCGTCGAGGAATAATTTGTTAGCGCCTCACCACCCTGGTCGACAATGGTACTGGCCGTTTTGTAGTCGTTCACTGCCCACAACGGAAATTTTAAGCCCAGGAGACTGCCGCACAGCCTGACGAAATAACCGGACCAGCCCACAGCTACCGCCATGTTACCTACGGCGTATTCGAGAATGAGATCCCAACCGATGATCCAGGCGATGATTTCGCCGAGCGTTGCATAGGAATAAGTATAGGCTGACCCCGACACCGGAATCATCGAGGCCAGCTCGGCATAACAGAGTGCGGCGAAGCCGCAGGCCACGGCGGCCACCACGAACGAAAGCATCACCGCCGGACCTGCACCAGGCCGGCCGAACACGAGGGGCGCGTCAGTCGCCCATGATTGAATGAAATTCAATATGGGCGTTTTCCAAACCGACGCTTGCAATTGCTCGCCCGCGGCCGCAGTGCCCGCCAGGGCGAAAATTCCAGTTCCAATAATCGCCCCGATACCAATGCAGGTCAGAGCGAATGGACCGAGAACGCGCTTCATCTGTCGCTCCGGCGTGGCGGCTTCGGCGATCAGGTGATCAGGATTCTTAGTGCGAAAAAGTGTACCCATCAGCTAAGACGTTGGTTTTTCAGGAAACGCAAAGCGGCATCGTGTCACTTCGCCTTTGATTCGGTCAACGTTAACTTTTTGCGCGCCTCTGGTTTGGCCTGCAATTAGCTACGCAAAGCGCGTATGCCCGATGTGCCTGACTTCTTCTCGCTGAACTGCGTCGCTGGCGTTCTTTTCAGCGCGTTCGGTTTCGTCGTCTTCACTTACGGCAAGCGAATGCGCTATTGGACGCCGATGCTTTGCGGGCTCGCATTAATGCTGTTGCCGCTTTTTGTGGCCGATATTGCCTTGCTTGTCGGCAGCACTCTTCTGGGAATCGCGGCGGTCGTTTTCCGCCATACCTAGACTCTAATTCTGATCTTACAAATCCCGTGGCAACACTTAAATGTTGCCTCGCTGGACCAGTGCCGAGATTTAGATTAGTGCCATCCTAAATCGATTCGGAGTCGACGTGACCGGACGATTTTCCTAGGGTAGGTAATATGGACGATCAGTCGCACATTGTCGCGGCAGAGGCTGCGGTCACTGCTGTGCTGGAACCGCCACGCCGACGCTTATTCTCCCGCCGGCGCAAAGCGCACCCACCGCCTCTACCCTATTGCGAAAATTGCGGGGCGCCGATGGCTGGACCTTTCTGCGCCCAATGCGGACAAGCCGCCGTCGATTACCGCCGCTCCTTTCGCCACATTATTGTTGATGTTCTCGATTCCTTCCTGAGTTGGGACTCGAAATTTTTTGCAACGATCGGATGGCTGATCGCGCGTCCCTGGCATTTGACTAACCAATTCCTGGCCGGTCGCCGGGTGCGTTACGTGCATCCGTTGCGACTTTACCTGCTCGCCAGCATTCTCTTTTTCTTTGTTGTTAACTACTGGGCGAAATCGATTCATGCCGATCCAAGCAAACTCTCCGCCGAGGACCGCGCAGAAATCGCCGCCGATCCTGACATACCGCCGGCGGTGAAGGCCCGCATCCGGGGCGCGCTCGACGCGAAGGGCCAGACACAGCCGGAAGCACAGACGTCGCCGTCACCCCAAGCCGCAGTCACGCCGCAACCGTCGGTGATTGGCTCGCCGCCTCCGTCGGTTACCTCACCGTCTCCGTCCGGCGATTTCGGACCGTTGGTGCAATTTGACAAACCGCCTTCCGATCCATTCGAGAAATGGCTGGAGCAGCGGGCCAAAGAAAAAATGGGCGAGCACGGCAGCAAGATGGCCCTCTTTATCGCAACGCTGTTCAGCAACCTCCCCTACATGATGCTCTGCTGCATCCCGCTCTTCGCGTTAGTGCTCAAGGTACTTTACGTGCGCAAACGCGTCTTCTACATCGATCATCTCGTTTACGCCCTGCATATCCACAGCTTCGCCTATCTCGCGATCATGTTGATCGTGCTCATCACTATCGGCTTGAATCGATCGATCCCTGGCGCTTTCGCCGGCTGGATCATCGCGGCGCTCTGGATCACGTTTGCGGCGCAAATCTTCCTGTCTATTCGGCGCGTTTATCGACAGGGCTGGTTCTTCACTGTCTTTAAATTTTTTCTCGGCGGGTTTGCCTACCTCATTGTTCTCACCCTCGCGCTTGCGACAACGTTCTTCATTACAATCGCACTGCCGTAATCAATCGCTCCGCTTCGGCAAGCGCCCTGTCGATTTTGCCAACATCGCTCCCTGACCCCTGCGCACTCTCCGGTCGCCCGCCGCCTTTGCCGCCAACAATCGGTGCAATTTCCTGAATCAATTTGTTCGCCTGCAATCTTGAGCTGAACTCTTTGGGTACAACGGCAAGGAGCGCGACCCGCCCGTTAGCCGCACCTGCCAAAAAAATAGGCCCCTTGATTCTGGACTTGAGCGCATCGCCAACGGCTTGAAGCAATTTAGCATCGGCATCCTTTACTTCGGCAACGACGTTGCCTCTCGCCGCATGTGCTGTCGCTAGTTCCTTCGCGATCTCAGCTGCGCGACTCTTCAATTGTGCCTCGCTCGCCTTTGCCCTTTTCTTTTCCCATTCCCTAACATCAACCTCGAGCTTTTCGAGATGCGCCGCGCGCGCGTCGATTCTGTCGAGCATTGCGCGAGTTTCGGCTTCCTCTTCAAACACGGGCAACGCTGCCACGTCGGATTTTTTGCGAGCGAGCATTTCAAATTTCTTCTGTTGGCGAACAGCCTCTTCCTTCGCCCACTGCCGCGCCGCATCACCGGAGACAGCTTCAATCCGCCGAACACCCGCTGCGATCGCTTCCTCTCTAACGATGCGGAACGACTCAATCTCGCCGGTCGTGCGCACGTGCGTTCCGCCGCACAGTTCCATCGAGTAGCCGTTGAGCTCCTTCGGCTCGCCTCCGATCTGCACAACACGAACGATCTCGCCGTATTTCTCGCCAAAAAACTGAATGATGTCATTTCGCTGTTTCGCTTCTGCGAACGGAATTTCTGTCCACGACACCGGCGCATTCTCCCCGATTCTTTCGTTCACCAATTTTTCCACGTTGCGTTTTTGTTCTGGCGTGAGTTGCGCACTTGAAAAATCGAACGTTAGTTTCTCCGGCCCGACGTAGCTCCCTTTCTGTGACGCATCACGCGAGACCACTTCATGCAACGCCCAGTGCAACAGATGCGTCACGGTGTGATGTCCTTGAATCAATTTGCGCCGATCAGCATCCACGGAAATACGCACCGCTTCACCCGGTTCCGGCGCGCGACCTTGCACAAGCGCCGCACGATGAACAAAAACATCGCCACGCTTTTGGGTGTCGATCACGCGCAACTGGCCAACTTCGGTCCAATCATGTCCCGGAACGTGCAGCAATCCCCGATCCCCGACCTGACCGCCCATCTCGGCATACAAAGGCGTGCGATCAACAACGACATTGAGTTCGTCCGGTTTTTTGCCCGGGAGAACCGTTTCAACGACTGCTTCCGACTCAAGAAAGTCGTAACCGACAAATTTCGTCGGCGCCGCTTTCAACTCGCCTTGTTCGACACTGATTTCTTCCTTTTTCTGCGCCTTCCTCGCGCGCTCCCGTTGCTGCTCCATCAATCTCTCAAATCCAGCGATATCGACTGTGAGTCCGCGCTCGCGCGCCATCAGCTCGGTCAAATCAAGCGGAAAACCGTACGTATCATACAGTTCAAAAACGTCTCGATCCCGCAGCTTCGGTGTGCCACCTAATTTCTCTCGCAACTCAGGGGCCGAAACGGTTTCCACGTTTATATCTACACGCGGCAATGGGCGTTCGAGTGGATGAACGTTCGTCCATTCACTCTTCAACAGTCGGCCACTCTCCAGCCGAATGTGAAAGGGATGCAGATGCAAAACCATCTTTTCTCCCAACCCGGCAGATGCGGAATAATCTTTGATCGCATTCACTATCGCGTTCGCAAAGAGCTCGGTTCCACGGTCGAGGGTCTTGTTAAATGCCTCTTCTTCGCGGCGAATTATTTCTCTGATCTTTGACTCTTTCGCGCGGACCTCGGAAAAAACATCGCCCATCATCTTTGCAACGACATCGACAAGTTTGAAGAAGAATGGTTCGCGAAATCCGAGTGTGCGGCCGTAGCGAACCGCGCGACGCAGGATCCGGCGCAAAACGTAACCGCGGCCTTCGTTTGATGGGATGATTCCGTCGGCGATCGCGAAGCTAAGGGCGCGGATGTGATCGGCGATAACCCGGAAGGCGATGTCGATCTTTTCCTGATCGCTTTCACCGGCCGTTCCATGTTTCGGAAGAGTAGACTCGTATTTCTTTCCGCTCAGTTTTTCCAGCTCGTCGAAGATCGGGCGAAAGATGTCGGTCTCGTAGTTCGAAACTGTGCCGGAGAACTCGGTGAAGTTTTTTGTACCTTGAATGATTGCGGTGGTGCGTTCTAACCCTAGTCCGGTATCGACGTGACGCTGCGGAAGCGGCCTAAAGCTTCCGTCAGCATTGGCGTTGAACTGGATGAAAACCAAATTCCAAATCTCGATACAACGCGGGTCGTCTTTGTTCACAAGCGCGCCGCGCGTGTCGCCGTCCGGCGTAAGATCGACATGTAGCTCTGAGCAGGGACCGCACGGGCCGGTATCGCCCATCATCCAAAAATTATCCTTCTTTTTTCCATTTACGATGTGAATGGCCGGATCGAGATCGGCCTCTCGAAATAATCTTTCCCAGTGATCGTACGCTTCCTGATCGAACTCCGAAGGCTCGTCCGGCCCGGGCTTGTAAACGGTGGCGTAAAGACGCTGCGGCGGAAGTTTCCAGCGCTCGACCACGAGTTCCCACGCCCACTCGATCGCTTCCTTCTTGAAATAATCACCGAAGCTCCAATTACCCAGCATCTCAAAAAAGGTGTGGTGATAAGTGTCGAGCCCGACGTCTTCGAGGTCGTTGTGTTTCCCCCCGGCGCGGATGCACTTCTGCGTGTCGGCCACGCGCGGCGGCTTCCACGGCGGCTTTTGTTGCCCGAGAAAAATGGGCACGAACTGATTCATGCCGGCGTTGGTGAAAAGCAAATTGGGCGCGTCCGGCATGAGCGACGACGAAGGCACAATCGCGTGCTCTTTTTCGCGAAAGAAATCGAGAAAGCTTTGACGAACCTCGGCGCCGGTCATGATGCCGGAATTAAGCGCGACATTTAGTAAGACGCGAGAACTACCGCAATCCTTCTTTATTTCGTTGCGAGCGTTTTGTTCCGTATTTCGGATAACAGCGCTCACCGTTTTTCTTTGGTGACGGGTGTTTCGCGCTTCTTTCCGTCACCAAACTTCACCGCTTCGCCCGGCGTTGCGGTCGTCCGGCGCAACATCAACTAAGGGGGCGGGAATATCGCCGGCCGGAAAAGGTATGCATAAGTGAAAGCAATTTACCAATCGCCATTTAGTGAAACCAAAACATCAAAAGACCCACTCTATGTCGGCTTCTCCTGTTCACCGTCAAAAAAATGCCACCAAGTGCGTAACCGTGTTGTCGCCATTTCTGAGACACTTGAATACAGGGACCCTGGCGTTTGTCATGTTCGTTGCTCTCGCGTTTCTGAGTAGCACGAATGGCAAAAACCCCGAAACCAAAGAGTCAATTCCTTCCAAAGCTACAAAGACTGAAGTTGTCATCGATAACTTTAATTTTTCACCGCCAACTATCACCGTACCGGTGGGGGCCACGGTCACCTGGACTAACCACGACAACGTGGCCCATACGGTGACGAGCGCCGACAATCAGTTCAAGAAGTCGCCGGTATTGAAGGCGGGGGAGCGCTTCTCCAACACCTTCGCGACAGCAGGAACTTACTCTTACTTCTGTTCCATTCACCATCGGATGACCG
>Ga0209473_1001660_pt1 | contig 12394 bp, 9 predicted proteins | sample GraSoiAngelo_133_FD_185890 | JGI IMG/M metagenome (GOLD analysis project Ga0209473, IMG submission 185890) | Grasslands soil microbial communities from the Angelo Coastal Reserve, California, USA - 14_0929_05_20cm (SPAdes) (version 2) | ecosystem: Environmental > Terrestrial > Soil > Grasslands ...
GCGGCGCGGATCCTCGCCCCCTTCGCCCGAATTCGAGCGCGCCCCGAGCCGGTTCATGGCGATGGCGAGTGCCTCGTGCGCCTCGGGGGAGAGCGCGCCTAAGGACATGCCGGCGCTGTCGAAGCGCGCGAGCACCGCCTCCGCCGGCTCGACTTCGGCGCGCGGAATCGGCCGCGCGGCGCGCCTGAGCGAGAGCAGGTCGCGCAGCGTCGAGGCCGGCCGCTCGTTCACGAGGCGCGCGAACTCGCGGTAGCCCGCCTCATCGCCGGAGATCACCGCCGCCTGGAGCGCCGCGATCACGTCGGGGTTGTACATGTGGTACTCGCCGCCGTGCATGTACTTGAGAAGTCCGCCCTGGGCGATCCCCTCGCGCGGGTTCCAGGCGCGCGCGGCGAGCGCCCCGAGGTCGGCCTCGAGATCGGCGAAATCCGCGCCCTGCACGCGGCTTTCGGTGCCGGTAAAGCACAGCTCCACCACCTCGTCCGCGAGCCCGACGATCTCGAACAGCTGCGAGCTGCGGTAGCTGGCGATGGTCGAGATCCCCATCTTCGACATGATCTTGAACAGGCCCTTCCTGAGGCCCGCGCGGTAGCTGCGACCGAGCTCGAGCCGCGCCGCGAAGTCGAGCTTGACGCGTCCCTTGCGCATCATCTCGAAGAGCACCTGGTAGGCCATGTAGGGGTAGACCGCAGTCGCGCCGTAGCCGATGAGGCACGCGAAGTGGTGCGGCTCGCGCGCCGTGCCGGTCTCGACCAGCAGGTTGCACTTGCAGCGCAGTCCCGTCCTCACCAGGTGCTGATGCACCGCCCCGGTCACGAGCAGCGCGTGCGCAGGCGTGCGCCCCCGGACGAGGTAGCGATCCGACAGGAGCAGCACGAGCTTGCCTTCCAGCACGGCGCTCTCGGCCTGCGCGCACATGCGCAGGATCGCCGGGCGCAGCCCCTCCGCGGGGTCGTACTGCAGGTCGATGAACTCGTGCGTGACCTCCTCGATCGCGAGGATCTGGCGGAGCTTGCGCTGCGAGAGGATCGGTGAGCCGAGCACGATCTGGCGGGCGTGCTCGGGAGCGGGCAGGAAGATATTGCATTCCGGCCCGATCTGGGTCTGCAGCGACATCACGATCGATTCGCGCAAGCTGTCGATGGGCGGGTTGGTGACCTGCGCGAATTGCTGGCGGAAGTAGTCGTAGAGCGGGCGCACCTTGCGCGACAGCACCGGCATCGGCGTATCGTCGCCCATCGAGCCCACCGCCTCGTTCTCGTCCTCGGCGAGCACGCGGATGATCTCGTCGCGCTCCTCCTGGGTGACGTTGAACATCTTCTGGTAGAGCGCGAGCGTGTCGCGGTCCATGGGCTCGGCCGCGAGCCGCGCGTCCACCAGGTCGCTCTCGAGGTAACGCACGCCCTGCTTCAGCCAGCTCTTGTAGGGATGGCGGGATTTCAGGAGCTGATCGATGTCCGCCGAGGCGAGCAGCGTTCCGCTCTTCAGGTCGAGCGCGATCATGTCGCCGGGGCCGAGCTTGCCCTTCCTGACGACGTCTTCGGGCGCGTAGTCCCACACGCCGGTCTCGGAGGCGATGGTGAGACAGCGGTTGGCCGTGATGCAGAAGCGCGCCGGCCGCAGCCCGTTGCGATCGAGCGTGCAGAGCGCGTAGCGCCCATCCGTCAGCACGACGCCGGCCGGACCGTCCCAGGGCTCCATGTGCGCCGAGTAGTACTCGTAGAAGGCGCGCAGGTCGGGATCCAGCGCGTCGAGCCCGTGCCAGGCCGGCGGGATGAGGAGCCGCATGGCCTGCAGCGGATCAAGGCCTCCCATCAGCAGCACCTCGAGCATGTTGTCGAGGCTCTGGGAGTCCGAGCCGCCGAGCGACACCAGCGGCAGCACCTCCTGGAGCCCCGGGAGAAGGGGCGATGAGAGCAGCGGCCCGCGGGCCGTCGCCCAGTTGCGGTTGCCCTGGATGGTGTTGATCTCGCCGTTGTGGGCGAGGTAGCGGTAGGGGTGCGCGAGGCGCCACTGCGGCAGCGTGTTGGTGGAGAAGCGCTGGTGGAACACGGCCACCGAGCTCTCGAGACGCGGATCGGCGAGGTCCGGGTAGAACTGCGCCAGGTGCTGCGGCATCACCATGCCCTTGAAGACGATGGTGTTGGCCGAGAGGCTCGGCACATGGAACGCGGGATCGCCGCTCGTGGCCTTCTCGGCCAGGCGGCGCGCCATGAAGAGCCGCCGGTTGAAAGCCGCCTCGTCGAGGCCCGCCTCAAGGCAGTTGACGAAAAGCTGCTCGATGAGGGGCAGCGATTTCAGCGCCTCGGCGCCACAGGCCCCAGGGTCCACCGGCACGGCGCGCCAGCCGGCCACCTCGAGTCCCTGCCGCGCCAGCTCGCGAGCGAGCGCGAGCCGCGCCTGCTCCGCCTGCAGCGCATCGCGCGAGTGAAACACGAGACCGGAGGCGAAGCGCTCGGCGAGCTCGATGCCGGCCTCGGCGGCCACCGCCCGGAGGAACCCCTCCGGCCTCTTCAGCAGCAGCCCGCAGCCGTCGCCGGTCTTGCCGTCGGCCGCGATCGCGCCGCGGTGAGTGAGACGGATCAGGGAGCTGATCGCGGTGCGAACCAGCCAGTGGCTCGGCGCATCGTCCAGGCTCGCGATCAGGCCGAAGCCGCAACTGTCGCGCTCGTAGGCCTCTTTATAGAGTCCGGCGGAAGGGGCATGCATGGTGAGAGCCTCGCGGATCCTCCAGGCGCCGGGCGATCCTGAGCCGCGGCTCATGGTCCGCGACCCGAAAGTCACACCGGCAATTCATGCGCTCAGGAGATCCGCGGGACACAAGCCAAGCCCGCGAACGAGCAGCCGACTCTCAGGGCGGGGGATGAGACCGCTACCCGCCGGTCGGCTGTCTTACACCATCACTATGCGTTCGATAATACCGGCCTCCGGGGCTCTTGCAAGCGCCTCTGCGCCGCGGACCGAACTGAAAGCGACCGATGACCGAGCTCATGACCGCGCGGCTTAAGCTGCGGCAATGGTGCGCGGCGGATCTCGAGCCCTTCGCCTCGCTCAACGCCGATCCGGTGGTCATCGAGTTCCTGTCCCGATGCCTGACCCGTGCCGAGAGCGATGAGTTTGCCGAACGCGTGCGCAGCGAGCTCGCCCAACGCGGCTGGGGGCTGTGGGCGGTCGAAGTGCGGGAGCAGGGCGAGTTCATCGGTTTCGTGGGCCTGTCGGAGCCCTCCTTCGAGGCCCACTTCACGCCCTGCACCGAGATCGGATGGCGCCTGGCGCGCTCGAGCTGGGGCCGCGGTTACGCCACCGAGGCCGCCCGAGCGTGCCTCGATTTCGCCTTCAGGAGCCTCGGGCTCTCCGAGGTCGTCGCCTTCACCGTGCCCGCGAACGCGCGCTCGCGGGCCGTGATGGAGCGGCTCGGCATGCGCCACGACGCGGCCTGGGACTTCGACCATCCCAGACTGCCGGCGGGGCACCCGCTTCAGCGGCACGTGCTCTACCGCCTGAGGCGCGAGGACTGGCAGCCCGGCTCGACCGTCCTGGCGCAGCCGTAGCGGGACCGCTGCGCCTCGCCTCTTGCATCGAGCGGCGCGCTGCTCCAACATGCGCGCGCCTTCAGGGCGGCTCGCGCACCGCGAGCGCGATGTCCACGAGGTGCGTGCGCCGCACCACCTTGAGAGTGAGCGTGGTGCCGGGCGGCACGCGGCTCAAGCGCCGGTGGAGCGCATCGATGCCGTCCACCGGCTCATCGTCCACGGCCACGATCAGGTCGCCCGGGCGCAGATCCGACTCCGCGGCCGGCCCCTGCGCCTCGCGTGACAGCACTTCGACCGCGCGCGCGACCGTCAGTCCCAGTGCCCGTACGAGTCGCAGATCGAGCGGCCGGTCGCGAGCGGCGACGCCGAGCCAGGCGCGACGAACGCGCCCCTGGGTGAGGATTTCCGTCAGTACCCATTGCGCGGTGGAGGCGGGAATGGCGAAGCCGATGCCCTGCGCCATCGCGATGATGGCGGTGTTGATGCCGGCCACGCTTCCGGCCGCATCGGTGAGCGGGCCGCCCGAATTTCCGGGGTTGAGAGCGGCACTGTGTTGCACCACCCCCTCGATCAGCCGGCCGTGGCGGCTGCGCAGCGAGCGGCCGAGCGCGCTCACGACCCCGGCGGATACCGTGGACTCGAACCCGAACGGATTGCCGACGGCAACCACCAGCTGTCCGGCGCGCAGCCGCTCGTCGCTGGCGAGGCGCGCGTAGGGGAGCGAGCCGGCCTGAGCGCGCAGCACGGCGAGGTCGGTGGCGGGATCCCGCCCGGTGACCACGGCGGGGACGCTGCGCCCGTCGACGAACGCGACCCGCGCCTCCTGCACGCGCTGCACGACGTGCTCGTTGGTGAGCAGATACCCGTCGGGCGTCACGACCACACCGGACCCCGCGCCCCCGCGCGCCTGCTCGGCTTCCGCGGCGCTTCCCACGTAGACGCTCACCACCGCGGGCCCCACCCGCTCGACGGCGCCCACGACGGCGGCGGAGTACGCATCAAGGGGATCGGACCGGGGTGAGAGCTCGGAGGACGCGCTGTCGGCCATCGCGCAGGCATGGGGACCGGCCGGCTGATTCTCAAGGGAAGCCGTCCTCCGGACGCACGACGGGCACAGCAACCCCGGCGCCGCCGGGGCGCCGGAGTTCAGGCCTGCGGTAGAGATTCCTGCCAGAATCATGCGCGGCCATGATCTCGCTCGCTCAAACCGCCATCCTCCTCGCCGCCGCGGTCGTCGCGGTGTCTGTGTTCCGATTCGCGAGACTCAGCTCAATCCTCGGTTACCTCGTCGCGGGGCTCGTGATCGGCCCCTGGGGACTCAACCTGATCGGCGACGTCGGGCGGATCCTGCAGGTGTCCGAGTTCGGCATCGTGTTGCTGCTCTTCATCATCGGACTCGAGCTGCAGCCGACGAGACTGTGGGTCATGCGGCGCATCGTGTTCGGGTACGGGCCCGCTCAGGTGGCGCTGTGCTCGCTGCTGCTCGGCGCGGGCGCCTGGGCGCTCGGGGTGCCGCCGATCGCCTCCGCGGTCATCGGCTTCGGCCTGTCGCTCTCCTCGACGCCTCTGGTGCTGCAGGTGCTGGCCGAGCGCGGGCAACTCAAGACACAGTACGGGCGCGGGGCGTTCGGGATCCTTCTCTTCCAGGATCTTGCGGTGCTGCCCGCACTGGCGCTTCTGCCGATGCTGGCTCCCTCGTCGTCGACCCATGCGGCCTCCGGCAGCTGGTGGATTACGCTCCTCAAGCTCCTCGCCGTGATCGTCGCGGTCATCGGCGGCGGGCGGCTGCTGCTGCGCCCCGCGCTGCGCGTGGTCGCGCGGGCGCAGGTGTCGGAGGTGTTCACCGCCGCGGCGCTGCTTACCGTCATCGCCACGGCGCTGCTCGCGAACCTCGCCGGATTGTCGATGGCGCTCGGGGCGTTCCTCGCCGGCGTGCTGCTCGCTGACAGCGAGTTTCGTCACGAGCTCGAAGCCGACCTCGAGCCGTTCAAGGGTCTGCTCCTCGGCCTGTTCTTCATCGCCGTCGGCATGTCGGCCAACCTGGGGCTGCTCGAGTCCGAGCCGCTGACGCTGCTCGCCCTCACCGCCGCCTTTCTCGCCGTCAAGATCATCGCCGTGACCGCGCTCGCGAGGCTCGCCGGGCTACGCGGCGACTCGGCCCGGCGGCTCGGGTTCGCACTCCCGGCGGGAGGAGAGTTCGCATTCGTGCTGTTCACGCTCGCCGCGCGCGACGGGCTCCTCGGGCGCGCCACCTCGGACCTCCTCATACTCGCCGTGACGCTCTCGATGATATTGGGTCCCCTGCTGCTGATTGCGCACGAGGCGATCCAGAACCGCTGGCTCGCTCCGCCGCAGCAGCCCTACGACGCCATCGAGGAGCACGACAACCCGGTCATCATCGCCGGCTTCGGGCGCGTCGGACAGATCGTGGCACGCATCCTGCGCGTGAAGGGGATCCCCTTCACCGCCCTCGACAACAGCCAGACGCACGTCGATTTCGTGCGCCGCTTCGGCAACAAGGTCTACTACGGCGATGCCTCGCGGCTCGAGCTGCTGCGCGCCGCGGGGGCCGATCGCGCCCGGATCCTGGTGCTCGCGATCGACGACGCGGATGCCTCGAAGCGCACTGCCGCACTGGCGCGCGAGTACTTTCCGCGCCTCAAGATCTACGCCCGCGCGCGCAATCGCCAGCACGCCTTCGCGCTGATGGACGTGGGGGTGACCGAGATCGTCCGCGATACCTACGCCTCGAGCCTCGAGATCGCGGCGTGGGTGCTGGAAGGGCTCGGCGAGGCCCCGGCCACGGCGCGCGAAGCCGTGCGCAAGTTCCGCCAGCACGATGAGGCCACCCTCGCCGCGCAGTATCAGGTCAAGGAGGACGAGACCAAGTTCCTCGCGACCACGCGCGAATCCGCGGCGCAGCTCGAGAAGCTCTTCGAGTCCGACCGCAGCAGGTCAGGATAGAGCCATGGACGAGGCGCGCAGCGTCCGCGAGTTCTGGTTCGGACGACTCCCGCTCAGCGCCGAGGACCTCGACGAGCGCATGGCCTTCTGGTTCGGCGAGGACAACCTCGGGCTCACCGCCGAGCGCGACGAGGAGATCCGCGCGCGCTTCGGCGAGCTCTTCGAGCGTGCCGCAGCCGGAGAGCTCGAGAGCTGGGCCGACGGTCCGCGGCGGCGCCTGAGTCTGATCATCGTCCTCGACCAGTTTCCGCGCAACATGTTCCGGGGCAGCGCACGCGCCTTCGATTTCGACGAGCAGGCGCTCTCGCTCGCGCTCTCGGGCATGCAGTCGGGGGCAGATGCCGCGCTCGATGCGGTGGAGCGGATCTTCTTCTACATGCCGCTGCAGCACGCCGAGAGTCGCGAGGTGCAGGAGGAATCGGTGGCCGCCTGCCGGCGGCTGCTGAGCGAGGCGCCGCAGGAGCTGCAGGATTCCTTCGCAGAGGTGCTCGGCTACGCCGAGCGACACCGCTCGATCATCGAGCGCTTCGGACGCTTTCCGCACCGCAACCGCCTTCTCGGGCGCGCCAGCACGCCGGCCGAGGAGGCGTGGCTCTCCGAGGGCGCGCGCTTCACTCCAGGTCCGCGCGCGGATCGAAATTGAGCTTGCGCCGCATCTCCTCGTACAGCGCCTTCGCTTCCGGCGAAGTCCCGGGCGGCAGCACGACCTTCAACTGCACGAACTGGTCCCCGGCGGGCTTGCCCGGCAGGCCACGCCCGCGCAGGCGCAGTTTCTGACCCGACTGCGATCCGGGCGGGATCTGCACCTCCACCGGCCCGCCCAGCGTCGGCACGGTGACCGAGGCGCCGAGCGCCGCCTCCCACGGAGCGACGGGCAGCGTGAGCGTCACGTCGCGGCCGTCGAGCTGGAACAACCGATGCGGCCTGATGTGCGTCTCGAGGTAGAGATCCCCCGCGCTGCCGCGCCCGCTCGCCGGCTCGCCCTGACCGGCGAGACGGATCAGCTGCCCCGCGGTGACGCCTGGAGGGATCGTTACGCGGACGGTGTGGTTGCGCAGCTCGAGCGTGCCGTCGGGCTTGAGCTCGGGACGCTTGAGCTCGAGCATCCGGGTCGTGCCCCGGAAGGCTTCCTCGAGATCGATTTCAATGCGCGCGTGATGATCGCGCCCCGGCCGGCGGCCCTCCGCGGCAAACGGCGAGCCGCCGCCGAAGAGCGAAGAGAAGAACTCGCTGAAGTCCTGCTCGCCCAGGCCGCCGCCCTCGCCCGCGCCGAAGCCCCGTGGGCCCGCGCCGCGCCCTCGCGAGCGACCCGCGCGCGCCCTGCCGTCGCCCGAGAACTCGAAGCCGCTGCCCCAGTCCGGAGGTGGACGAAATTGCTCGCCGGCTTTCCACTGGCTGCCGAGCTGGTCGTACGCGGCGCGCTTCTCGGGATCCTTGAGCACCTCGTAGGCCTCCTGCATTTCCTTGAAACGCGCCTCGGCGTTCGCCTCCTTGCTCACGTCGGGGTGGTACTTGTGAGCGAGCCGGCGATAGGCCTTCCTGATCGCGTCGGCGCTCGCGGTGCGCTCGACTCCGAGGACCTTGTAGTAGTCACGGAATTCCATGGGGAGGGGAATTCTAGCCGCGGTGCTTCGTGCGCGGCGGCGGCTGCGGGGCCCGGCCTCTCGCGCGGCTACGCACTGGAGGCCACCCGGCCACGGGCGGCCAAAAAAAAGCGCCGCGAGGCGGGGGAAATCGCATCACGGCGCGCAGCGCGAACACGGGGAATTTGTTCGCAGCTTGAGCGTGACGGAGCAAGGCGCGTGCCAGCCCAGCAATCCAAGCGAAAACAATGAGTTAATGAGCCCTGCGGGCAGGGCGCAACGCCGGGGCGGTGACGCGAAGTGTCACTTTGGACCGAAGCGGAGCCAAGTCGGTCAGTGCGGCAGCACGGGCACGCAAGGCTGCGCCTGCTCCTTCAGAGAATCACAGAGGGCACGCGCCTGAGCCTCGCCGGCGGCGGGAGCCTGCAGCCGGTAGAGCTGTCCCGTGGCGCTCTCGGCCGGGACGATGCGCGGGGAGAGTCCGCCCAGCTGCGCGCCGAAGCGTCCCTTGAGTCGCCGCCACTCGCGATCGGCGCTCGCCTGGCTGCCGAACGCTCCGAGCTGAACCCCGTACGCGCTGCCGCTCGCCACCGTGGCGTTGCGCTCGCGCGCGGGGCGCTGCGCTGCCGCGAGCCCGCGCGAGAGCTGCGGCGTGAGCTTTACGGGCGCCGTGGGGATGAGCTGCGGAGCGGCAGTTTGAGCACCGCTTCCGCCCACCGGGGGCGGCGTCGCCTCCGTCGCGAGCTGCAGCGCCCGCACGCCCGAGGATCCCGGAATCGCAGCCGGCCCCGTCGAGGCGGCCGTAGCCGGCCCCATGCGCGGGGCCGATCCGAGCGAAAAGGCCTCGATGCGGATGCGCGCTTCCTCGGACCATTTGCCGCCCGGGTGCCGCGCGAGGAACTGCCGGTACGCATCGACGGAGGCCACGCGGCCTGCGTCCGCCCAGTCGCGCTCCTCCTCGAGCTGCGCGAGGCGCTCGCGGGCCCGCGCGGCGAGCTCGCTGTCGGGATGCTGCTCGACGAATCGCCCGTAGGCCTCGCTCGTGTCGGCGGCTTCGGCCGAGCGCCAGTCCTGCTGCTCCCGGCTGCAGCTTGCCATCAAGGCCGCGAGCACGACGATCAGGGCGACTCGTCCGGTGCGGAATGTGATCATGATCGGCATCCTTGGGCGTCCGACGGGCCGTATTATGATCCTGCCGCGCCAAGGGAGCACCGAATGATCCAGACGTTGAAGCGCAGACTCATCGATCAGATCGGCGACTCGCCGACCTTCGTCTCGGAGGGCTCGCGTCTCACCGGGGACCTGGAGACGTCCGGTCCGCTGGTGATGTGCGGGGCCGTTCGGGGCGACGGGCGCGTCGCCGGCGCGCTCCGCATGTCCGCGACGGCGGAGTGGCACGGGGAGATTCACGCGCAGGCTGCCGTGGTCGCGGGCAAGATCTCGGGAAAGCTCGTCGTCGAGGACAAGCTCGAGGTCGGCGCCACCGCCGTGCTCCACGCCGACATCGTCGCGCGCAAGATCGCGGTCGCCAAGGGCGCGATCATCGACGGCGCGGTGACCGTGACCAGCGGGGAGCCGGTGGTTGAGTTCGAGGAGAAGCGCGCCGCGCGCTGAGGCGCTCGCCGCCGAGCTCGGCGAGGATGCGCCGCTCGAGCCAGTTGGGGGCCGTGAGTCGCTCGAAGAATCCGCAGTGACCCCCGTAGCGCGTCACGGTGATCGACAGCGCCGGGGATCGCGCCAGGCGCTCGAGCCCGTCGGCGGGAATGATCGGATCGTCGAGGGATGTCAGGAGGCTCGAGGGCACTTCGAGCCTCGCGAGCCGCCCGCCCGTGATCGCGTAGCCGTTGAGATAGTCCTCGAGGGTGGGGAACTCGCTGTAGCAGCGCACCATCTCCGCCGTCATGCGCCGCAGGCCGCGCAGCCGCTCCATGGCGCGGAAATCGTAGCTCCCGGGCCAGGCCGCCTGCTTCCTGCGCAGGCTCCGCCGCCACTTGCGCACGAAGTACAGCTCATAGAGCGGCAGACCCCGCTCGAGCGCCGTCAGCGTCTGACCGGGATCGAGCACCGGTGAGACGGCGATCACCCGCTCGAGATCGAGCGCCGCCTCGCGCGCCTGCGCCGCGACGCGCAGCATGAAGTTTCCGCCAAGGGAGAAGCCCACCAGCTGCAGCGGGCGGCCCGCAAAGCGCTGCTGCAGGGCGCGCACCGCGCCGACGACCTCCGGCAGGCGGCAGGAGTGAAAGAGCTCGCGATTCAGGTGATGCGTGTCGCCGTGGTCGCGCAGGTTCAGTCGCACCACCTCGAAGCGCTGCTCGAACAGCAGCTGCGCGAGGGAGAGCAGGTAGAGCGAGTCGGCGCTGCCTTCCCAGCCGTGCAGCAGCACGACCGGCCGGCCGGGGCCCTCCGCCGGAACCGACACGAAGCATTGCAGCCGCACGCCGGCCCCGCAGTCGAGGAGCACTTCGCGCTGCGCTGCGAGCAGCGGCGCGGCGCGCTCGAAGACCCGTCCGCGCCGCCAGGCGGTGCTCGCGAGCATCGACTGCACGTGGCGGTTGCGTAACCAGCGCGGCGGCCGGAAGGCGTCCTCGGCGGAGTGCACGGGGGTGGATCGCGGGTGCGCTAGCGCACGCGGATTTCGATGCGGTTGTTGATGCTCCCGGTGCGATTCCATTCGCCCGCGGTGAGCTCGCTCGTCACTTGCGGATAGGGCGCGAGGACGCTCGCCGGTTCACCGGGAGCCACCTGCACCTGCAGCGCGCCGCGGGTGGAGATGCGGATGTCGTCGATCAGGTTGGCGAGCGCGAGCGGCGTGCGCTGTGCGCTCGTGAGCGCCTCGTCCGGGGGATTGCCGACCAGGTCGCACTTCGAGAAGGGCGTCTCCTCCGGCGCCAGCGAGTATCCGTCGACGGCGCTGCCGAGGAGACAGAAGCGTCCCGCAAAGCTCCTGATGTCCACGAGCCCCGCCACCTTCTGCCGCGCGAGCCGGTAGAGGAGCTTGCCGATCGCCTCGAGTCGCGCGCCACCGAGCGGGTCGGCGCCGAAGGGCACCGACACCACCATCGGCCGGCCGTCGCTCGGCACACCTGCCCTCGGCGCGGGGCCGGAGGACGAAACCGCACCTCCGGCTGTCGCCGCCGCGGGTGCGACCGCACCCGCTCCGGCCGGGGCAAACGCCGGCGCGAGCGACGCACTCTGACTCCGCAGCTGGGTCAGCTCGATCGTGAGACCTTCGAGGAGTCTTCCTGTGCGCCACGCGAGTGCGCTGCTCACGAGCGCGATGGTGAGCGCCGCGCACGCGAAGAGCCACGCCCATGCGGAGGACGCGGGCCGTGGCGGCGGAACCGCTTCGGGCGGCGGCAGGGACTTGAGCAGCGCGCGCATCTCGGCGAGCAGAGCGCGCATGTCGGCGCTGATCCGATCCGTCTGGGTGTCGACCGCCGCCACCAGCGCCCGGCGCAGCTCCGCGAAATGCTCGCGCAGCGCGCTGTCGGTGAGCGGCCGGGAGGGCACCGGCGCGGGGCTCTCCTGCGCCGCTGCCTCGGCCGGCGCGTCGACCGGCGTGAAGCTCGGCTGCTCAACGATGCGCCGCTCGGAGACCAGGTGCAGCTGGTTCAGCACCTTGGAGACGTCGGTCGGCCGGATCTGTTTCGGCAGCACCCCTACCGCGCCGAGCGCGCGCGCCTGACCGAGGAACAGCTCTCCTTCCTGTGAGGTGTACATCATGACCGGAATGGTGGCGGTGCGCGGGTCGTTCTTGATGGCCCGCACCGCCTGCAATCCGTCCATGCCCGGCATCAGGTGATCCATGAAAATGACGTCCGGGTGGTTGTGGCTCAGGTACTCGATCGCCGCCTCGGCGCTCTCCGCGTTGTCGACGTCGATGTCGTACTTCTCGAGTGCGCGGGCAAGAAACAGGCGCGCGGACTTCGAATCGTCCACGATCAGCGCCCGTTTTGCGCCCATGTCCTCTCCCCGCGCCGCTGCCGCCGGGGGAAGTGTAGCTCAGAACCCCGGCCCTTCAATCGCTCGCACGGGCCACGCGCAGCGCGCGCAGGGACTGCGCCGTGAGGAAACCCGCACGGTTTGAAGCTTACCCGAGCGCCGATCCGAGCTCTGCGAGTGCGGCGCCGATCGCCGCCCCCGCGACGACGTCGGTCGGGTAGTGCAGGCCGAGAACCACACGCGACCCGGCGATCAGCGCCGCGAGCGGCAGCAGCACCCAGGCGAGCTCGGGAAAGTGCGCGCTCGCCTGCCACGCGAACGAGACGGCGTGCAGCGTATGACCGGACGGGAAGCTGTAGCGATCGAGCGGGG
>Ga0209473_1001661_pt1 | contig 12388 bp, 10 predicted proteins | sample GraSoiAngelo_133_FD_185890 | JGI IMG/M metagenome (GOLD analysis project Ga0209473, IMG submission 185890) | Grasslands soil microbial communities from the Angelo Coastal Reserve, California, USA - 14_0929_05_20cm (SPAdes) (version 2) | ecosystem: Environmental > Terrestrial > Soil > Grasslands ...
TCCCGATGGTGCTGAAACTCGACGAGCTGCTCGCCCACCTGACGGTCGTGCGTGACGTGGCCACCCGGCTCGCAGTCGTCAAGAAAGAGACGACGGGGTCGACCGCGATTGCCGATGCCGCCGTGTTCGCAAGGAAGCCGCAGTCGGAAGCGGCGAGCAAGACGGCGCGCTCGAAACGGCCCACGTCCGTGTCCGCGAGTCCCCGCGCCGAGTCCGCGACTCGACGTGCCGAGGCCGCGAGCCCGCGTAGCGCGGAAGAGTTCGCGACCCTGCCGGGGATCGCGGAGATCCTCGCGAAGGAGCACGAAAAGCGCCTGGCGTTGACGGTCGTCGGCCTGGATGGGGTGCCCGGCCCCTATCTCGCCACGGTCAAGAGCTGCCTGATTCACATGCTGCGCAATGCCGCCATGCACGGCATCGAGAGTCCGGTGGTGCGCCGCGCCGAGAACAAGGACGAGACCGGCACGATCAAGATCACCTTCGCGGCCGCCGCCGACGGATACCAACTCGTCTTCGAGGACGATGGCGTCGGAATCAGTGCAGAGTCGCTGAAGCAGGCGGCGCTCCGTCAGCAGCTCTTTGGCCTCGAGGAAGCGGCCGCCATGGACAGCCGCGCCGCCGTCGCCATGATCTTCCGCCCCGGGTTTTCCACGTGGAAGAAACCTACCAACGACATCGGCCGCGGCCTCGGCATGGATGAGGTGGCCCGCGCGGTTCATGGCCTGGGCGGCAGGATCGGGGTGAGCACGCGTCCCGGGAAATACACGCGCTTCACCGTCACCTTGCCCGCCGTCGCGGCGGCGCGCAGCGAAGTGGCCTGACCGCGGCTCTCTCCCGTCACGACGGACGACGTGCCGTCACGACGATCACCGGCAACTCAGGGTCGAGCGCGTCGCGGGCAACGGGGGCGGCAGCGGCCCGCACCGCCTGAGTATGCAGTGGCAGGGTGGAAAATGCCGCCCACTCGGTTGCGGTGATGACGAGCGCGGCTGCGAGACTGACTACACGGCTGACGTTCATGATGGCTCTCCTCTAGTGGGTCAGGTGGTTGCGACTCGAGTGCAATGGTGAGCGTCGAGGGGAGGCGCACCGTCAAAAGAGCTGAAGGGCCGTTAAGCGCCGCTGAAGGGAGGGTGCAGCCGAGGGCGCCCGGTATTCCGGGCGTATGATCGGCAACCCAGGGGAGGATCAGTCAGCATCGACCCGTGCCGATACGCGCAACCCATCGTGGCAAGAAGGGCGCGCCGCCGCTGGAGCCGACGCCCGTGGCGGGCCGGGCTCCCCGCCGTACGACCGCGCCTTCGGCACCCCGCACGGCGTATCGGCGGGCGCCGCTCGCGAGCCTGCGGGTCTTCGTCGCAGTGGCCGAACACAAGAGCTTCACCCGCGGCGCCGACGCACTCGGCGTCACCGCGAGCGCCGCCAGCATGCAGGTGCAGGCGCTCGAGGAGTATCTGCGCGTGCCGCTCTTTCGCCGCAATGGGCGCCAGGTTGAGCTGACGCCGCAGGGCGCGCTGCTGCGGCCGAAGGTCGAGGAGGCGCTCGCCGATCTCGAGCGTGCGATCGACGAGGCGCGGGCCGATCGCGGCTCCGGGCCCTTGCGCGTGACGACCATCGCCTCCTACCTCGCGCAATGGCTCCTGCCGCGACTGCCGAATTTCACGTCGCAACACGCGGGCATCGACGTGCAGATCCATACCTCCACCGAGCTCGTCGATTTCGTCAAGACCGGAATGGACGCCGGGATCCGCTTTGGTGCGGGGACCTGGCCCCGCCTGCACGCGCAGAAGCTCTTCGACGAGTGGCTGGTCCCGGTGTGCACGCCTCAGCTGCTGCAGCGCCATGGTCTGGTCACCGAGGCGCGGGATCTCAGGCACTACAAGCTCCTGCACAGCACTTATGAGCCGTGGACGGCCTGGTTGCTGGAAGGGGGACCCGACGAAGTGTGGCCGAGCTCCGGCGCGGCCTTCGACGACGCGATTGCCATCGTGCGGGCCGGCGAAGCCGGGCAGGGACTCGCCCTCTCGCGCTGGTCTCTGGTCGCCGACGCAGTCGCGCTGGGTCGACTCGCGGTCGCCGGTCGGCCAGTGCGCTCGGCACACGCCTACCACTTCGTGTGTCCGCCGGCGCATCTTGCGCTGGCGAAGGTCGCTGCCTTCCGGGAATGGCTGCTGAGCGAGTGCGCCCGTTTCCCGTCGCCACCCGAGCCCGGCGCGGCACGCGCTTGACGAGCCGGCCGGCGGCGGCTGGTGCGAGGGTGCGAGGGTGCGAGGGGTGCGAGGGGTGCGAGCTTAGGCCAGGCTTGCGGTGAAGTGATCTTTTTTCGCTGCCCTGATGTCGAAAACTCGACCCGTCACTCGTCGTGTCTCATATCCGCGGGTCTGACGGCCGCGGACAGTCAGTAGCTGTGGCTGTGCTGTACGAGCGGTCGCGCGCCGTCAGATGGTGGCGGGCAACTTATTTATAGAATGGATAGGAGTGCCTAACGTGATCACGATTTCCGCCTTCAAATGGGTCCCCGAGTCCGCCCGGGGTCAGGTACGCGATCTGCGCGCGCGCTGGGCGCTGGAGGAAGCGGGCCTGCCGTACAAGACACGCCTTCTCGAGCAGGGAGATCAGGACAGGCCGGAGTACCGCGCTCTGCAGCCTTTCGGCCAGGTGCCGATCCTCGAGGAAGACGGCTCTGTTCTCTTCGAGTCCGGAGCCATCGTGCTGTACATTGGCGAGCGCAGCGAGGCGCTCCTGCCGAAGGATTCCCGCGCCCGTGCCCGCGCAGTGCAGTGGCTTATTGCAGCGCTCAATTCGATCGAGCCCTTCGTGATGAATGTCGCTCTCATCGACCTGTTCTACGCCAACGAGGAGTGGGCGAAGCTGCGCCGCCCGGGCGCTGTGGCGTTCGTTCAGAGGCGCCTGTCTGCACTGTCCAGGTCGCTGGGCGACAAGCCCTTTCTCGATGGCGACCGGTTTACGGCCGGCGATCTCATGATGACGACGGTGCTGCGCATCCTCAAGCACACCGACATCGTCTCGAGCGACAAGCGTCTCGCGGAGTATGTCGCACGCTGCACCTCGCGGCCGGCCTTCAAGCGCGCGCTCGATGCGCAGATTGGAGACTTCAGGGTCGCGGCATGAGGGAGGGCCGCGGGTGACTGCCCGGCTGCAACCATGAGTGAAAGCTAAGTTGAGCCGCGGCGATCGCGAGGCGGCGCCACAGGCGGGTCTCGAAGCTCATTGTGCTTTGTCAGGTTCACCCTTCATCAGCGTCTCCGTAACGATCAGGTTCACTTCCCAGGTCTTGCCGCCGTCGGTCGAGAACGCCTGATCGAAACGGCACGAATCGCGAGTGATGTCGGAGATGCCCAATCGAACCAGAACGGTTCTGCCGTTGAACGATTCCTGATCGTAGAACTCCGCGCGTCCGTTCTTGAACTCGCCGATCGCAGGCGGGCTCAGGGTACCCGTCGCGCTGCTGGAAATATTGATGCTCCACTGATGGGCCTCGCGGTTGTAGAGGCGCAGGGTCAGGAGCTCGAAGTGACCTGCCGGGCCCTCGACCTCGACTTCGCCGAGATTGGCGCGGCCGTCCCAGACGCTGCGAACGACGTCGGTACCGTTGTATTCGGCCCAGGTGGTGGAGCCTGTCAGCGGATGCAGGAGGCGCCTCATGTGAACCCTCCAAGAGCCAATGTCCCAATCGAAATCGTGTTGGCCGTCCCGTTCCTTGGCCGTTTCCCGGGGTCCGGCTTTTGCATCGCCCGAATTCGCGCGGGCGGCTAGGGCTGCCGCGCACAACGTCACAGTCAGCGCACTCGGCAAAAGGTACTTCCGAGCAGCGTGCAATGCTTGCATCTTTCCTCCCCGGATCTCAGTCGGAATCGAAGCCTTCGGTGCCGATCCAGAACTGCGCAAGCCCGCGAAGGTTCTTTCGGTAGGTGCGCGTCACGTGGTACTGCCTGCCGGTCTTGGTGCGCAGGAGATATTCGCTGCCGGCACCCGGCTGGATGGTATCGACGAACGCGACATTGACCAGCACCGAGCGGTGGATGCGGATGAACCCGTAGGGTCTGAGCTTCTCGGCTATTCCGGAGATCGTCTCCCGGAGCAGATAGGAGCCCGATTTCTGCTGCAGCAGTACGTAGTTGCCGTGCGCCTCGGCGCTGATCAATTCGCCTGAATCGACGAACACCACGCGCCCCTTGTCCTTGATCGCGATCCGCGTCGTGCGCTCGGATCGCAGATTGAGATCGGCCAGCATCTCGAGCAGCCGCGCGGCACGCTCCTGAGTCGAGCGCCGCACGGCCACGTCCAGAGCCTCGTGTACCCTTTTTGGGTCGAACGGCTTGAGAACATAGTCCACGGCGCGCTTCTCGAACGCCTCGACGGCGTGCTCCGGGTAGGCCGTGATGAAGACGACCGACGGCATCGGCCCGTCCTGCTTGCTGAGCCGCTCGATGAGCTGCAATCCCGAGAGGTCGGGCATGTGAATGTCGAGCAGCAGAACGTCGTACGGGTGGGCGCGGAGCGTCGCCAGGGCCTCGTGCGCATCCTCGGCGACGTCGAATTTCTCCACGTCGGACCTCTGCGACAGCAGCTCCGTCAAAGCAGCCCGCGCGAGAGGCTCATCGTCGACGACCAGGACGCGCATCACGACTCGCACGTGCGCGCGGCGCGCGCAGGCTCATCCGAGTCTTCGTCCGCCACCGTCGCGAATGCGGGCAGCGTCAGGGTGATGATGGCAAGGGCGCCGTCCTGCTCCAGCCGGAAATCCAGGGAGGCATCGTCGGAGTACAGGTACTTGAGGCGCGCTCTGGCATTCGCGATGCCGACCCCGAGGCCCGGCTGTGAGCGGCCGCCGACCGTGTTACGGATGAGAACCTGCAGCCGACCATCCCTCACCCTCGCCTCTACTTCGATCCAGCCACCCTCGAGCGAGCTGGCGATCCCGTGCACCAGGGCGTTCTCCATGAGCGGTTGCAGCAGCAGCTGCGGAATCGGCGCGGCGTGAGTCTCCGGCGCGATCTGCCAGCGCACCTCGAGCCGCTTGCCCAGGCGCATTTTCTCCAGGTTCAGATAGGACTCGAGGAAATCCAGCTCCTCCCGGAACGGGACGAGATCGGCGCTGCCGTGCCTGAGCACGGTGCGCAGCAGCGCCGCGAGCGCGCGCAGCATACCCTGCGCCGTCACGCGGTCGGTCTCGATGAGAGTCGATATTCCCTGCAGGGTGTTGAACAGGAAATGCGGGTGCAGCTGCGCACGCAGCGCTTGCAGCTCGCTCTGCGCGAGGCTCTGCCGCAGCTCCAGGCGCTCGATCTCCTGGCGTTGACCGTGAACGAAATAGGCATAGGCGTGTGCCGCGACGACCACACTCAGATAGAGCAACAGCACATCGGCAAAAGTGCCGTAGAGCAGCTCGAAGAGCATCTCGAGCGATCGTGGTCCCCAGCTGGTGGTCTCTTCCCGCCAGGGCGGAAGCAGCAGCCAGCGGATCACGGCGAACGCGCAGGAGAAGGGCAGGTACCCGAGGGCATATCCCGCCGTCCGGCGCACCACCGCGCCGGTCACCGGCCAACGCTCAACGAGATAGAAGATGGGCGGGGTGAGAATCGCAACCGTGAGGTAGCGTGCCCCATAAACGAGCAGCAGATCATGCAAGACCACCGGCTTACTCAGGAGCCGTTCGAAGCCGTACATCTGCCACGCAACGAGCACTGAGACGGAAAGCCAGAACGCGATCGCCAGTGCGTAGTCACGCACCAGCCGAGGAATTCGCGTGTTTCGGGCCGGCACCATCCGATTCTAGCCGGTCCGCGGACTACAGCGGGACGAGCCGCAGTGGGAGTCCGCTGGGGCCGACATAACACCCGGCCAGCGCTCCGTGAAGCAGCCCGGGCGCCGGGCGGCCAGGCATCGGACGCTCGCTGATTTCGTCACTCGGATCCTGGCTCTCATCCCGAAAAATGGTGCTTTCGTCACCGTGAGGCCTGTCCCGGCGTACTCCGGCACACTCACGGTTACCGCGCCTGCATGGGGGTTCGACGCCTACATGGGGGTTCGAGATGAGCGACCGACGACCTGAGGCAATCGCAAGTTTCGTCCTGGCGGCCGGTACAGTCGCGCCCACGACGCACTAAGACGTCAGCACGCAGGGCACCGAGCGCGTGTCAGCCGAAACGCGCTCGGCCGGCCCGCCGACGTCTCTTCACAACGCCAAAAAGGCCGCTCGTCACACGAGCGGTGCAGAACGTCACATTCTTGCCAGATCGCATTGGCTCGCGAATATTCTTCCGCTCGAACACGCACCCGTCGTTGCGCAGGCGTTCGTAGCTGAAATGCAACGATGCTTCCATGTCAACGCATCGGAGCGCAGGCACGGTCGGAGGGGGAGAGTCATGGCAACGAAAACACGTCGATGGCTGTTGGCGAACCTCGTCTGCTCGATCGTCGGAACCGGCCTCAGCGTGCCAGCGCTGGGCCAGACTCCTGCGCCGTCGCAAGCACCTCCCGTCGTCGAGGAAATCGTAGTCACCGGTACCCGCATTCGCACCACCGACCAGGGAGCGTTGCCCGTTCAGACCATCACTCAGGAGCAGATCCAGCAGTCCGGTGCCGTGACACCCGAGCAGTTTCTGCACTCGGTCAGCGTCGCCGTGCAGGGCAATACCAATGTCGTTGCCGCCTCGGGCGCGGGCGCGACCACCGGCGGCGTCTCGGGCGTCTCGCTGCGCGGACTCGGGTCACAGCGCACTCTGGTGCTGATCAACGGCAAGCGCGTATCCGGGGGCGGGACCTTTACGGACAGCACCACCGTCGACGTGAACAGCATCCCGCTCGCAGCCCTCGAGAAGGTCGACGTGCTGAAGGACAGCGCATCCGCTGTGTACGGCAGTGACGCGATCGGCGGCGTCATCAACTTTGTCATCCGTGACAACTATCGAGGCGGCCAGTTGAGCGCTTCCGGTGGCGGAACCAGCGATGGCGGTGGTGACATCAAGCGCATCAACGGCGTGGCCGGCATTGGCGACCTCGCGGCCGATCGCTACAACGTGCTGCTCTCGGCAAGCTACGAGAAGGAGAACTCCCTGTTCGGTTACCAGCGCCCATTCGCCAGCTCGGGTGTGAACGTTGGCGCGGGCAATGACAGCACGTCCGGCAACACGTTCCCCGCGAACTTTGTCGCCGCCGACGGTTCGTTCGCGGGAACCCACAACCCGGGTGCCGGCAACTGCGCGCCGTCCATCTCCGACCCGCTCATTGATCCGGCGGGCCGCTGTCGCTTCGACCCTTCAGCACTGGTGGTCCTGTTGCCCCCGGCGGAGCGCTATAACCTCTACACCGCCGGCCATCTCGTCCTGCCCGACGACCTGCAGCTCTACGGCTCCGCCTCCTACAATCAGAGCAGGCAGGAGTACCGCTTCCAGCCCTCACCGCTCTCGGACCAGTTCGCGTTCCCTGCGACCGATCCGCTCGCCAATCAGGCTCCCTACAACCAGGGAGGGCCTTGTGGGGCCGTTTGCGCAACGATCCTCCTCAATCCCTCCAGTCCCTTCTATCCCACGGCTTTCGTGAAGTCGATCACCGGCGGACCGACACCCGTGCTCGATATCCGCTACAGGTCCGTCCTGACCGGAGGCCGCGACTACACGGACACCTCGCGGCAGCCGCGCCTCACCCTCGGCCTCAAGGGGACGAGCGCGGGCTGGGACTTCGACGCCGGTTTCCTTTATAGCCAGACTCAGCTCAGGGAGCACGACAACGACGGCTGGCCGCTCTACTCGAAGATTCTGCCGCTGCTCAACAGCGGCCAGGTCAACTTCTTCGGACCGAACGCCCCCGCAACGGTCGCGGCGTTGCAGGCCACCAACTTCATCGGCGATTCCTACAAGACCAGGACGACGCTTGCCGAGTTCGAGGCCTCGGGCAGCCGGCCGGTCATCGACCTGCCGGCGGGTCGTCTGCAGATGGCGGTCGATGGCTCGATCCGCAAGGAGAAGTTCGCGACCGACCCGTCCCCCGAGATCCAGGTCGGTGACATCGTCGGTTACGGAATCAACGTCATACCCCAGGAGTCTCAGCGCAACGTATTCGGTGCCGCGCTCGAGTTCCAGGTGCCCATTCTCAAGTCACTGAGTGCCAGTCCCGCCGTGCGCTACGACCACTACCAGGGCACCGGCGCCAAGACGACTCCGAAGATCGGCTTGCGTTGGAAGCCGCTGGATCAGTTGCTGCTCCGTGGGTCGTACGGCAAGGGCCTTCGCGCACCGAGTCTCACGGACGCGTACCAGCCGAGAGGCTTGGGCGTCACTGCGCCAGGCCAGAGCGACCCGCTGCGGTGCCCGACCACGGGCAGCTCGACTGACTGCAGTACGCAGTTCAACATACTGACCGGTGGCAACACGAGGCTCACCCCCGAAACCTCCGACACCTACACCCTCGGACTCGTGGTGGAGCCGATCCGGGATCTATCCCTCGGTGTCGATGGATTCGCGATCAAGCTGCAGAACACGATCATATTCGGCATTGACACGGGTACCATCCTCGGCCATCAGAACATATTCGGCTCTCTGATCACCCGCGGTGCTCCGACGCCAGACTGCCCCGGGTGTCCCGGACCCATCACGTCGATCGACCAGACCAACAGAAATCTCGGCGAGACGGACGTCAAGGGGTTCGACGTGGATTTCCGCTACCGCACGCCGGTCACTCCGGTGGGCGCATTCACGTTCAGTCTCGTCGGCTCGTATTTCGCGACCTACAGGGTCGAACAGCCGGATGGGACCTTCCTCAGCAGTGCAGGGCAGGTTTCTCTCATCACCAACGGCAATGGCGGGGTGATTCCACGCTGGCACCACTACGCGATGCTCACCTGGACCAAGGGTCCGGTCGAGATCGCGGCAACGGAGAATTATCAATCAAGTTACCGGGATCTGGCGGGCACCGTGAGCGGAGCGCTGCGGGACGTCGACGCCTATACGACCGTTGACTTGCAGGCCGCCTACCGGCCCATGGATCAGCTCCGGATCGCGGTCGGGGCTCGCAATCTCCTCAATAAGGACCCGCCGTACTCGAATGTCGGGGGGCAGAACTACTTCCAGGCGGGCTACGACCCGGGCTACGCGGATCCGCGCGGACGCTACATGTACGGGTCCGTCACCTACTCGTTTGCTCCGCGATGAGGCCAACGGTAATCCGCGAGCCGCACCGAGTCCGATTGCTCGCCGCACTCGGATAACTGCAATCGCCGTACGTCTTCGCCGCGGAGTAGACCGAGACCCGCGCAGCCGGGGCGCGCGCGCAGATGCGCGCTACAATGGCTCGCCCGCGTGACCTTCTGTCATCGCCGGAACGCTTGCCGCGTTTCTGCCGCAGTGGAGGCGGGTGCGCCCTTCGGCCATGCGCAACACAAGCTGAAGACCCAGCTCCCGCCAGGGACAGTATCCATGTTTACCGCGCGCAGGCAGAATCATGAGCTCGGCGGATTCCAGCGACCGCTGTACCTTGTTGCGATCAGCGCCGTCCTGAGTTGCCTCGCGGCGTGCGGGGGGTCGGGCAACGACCCGGTCGCCAGTGGTGGCGGGCCGCCGCCCGGTTACGCCCCCGGCTACGCCTATATCGCGAGCGCCGATGTCCAACGCCAGCAAGTGCCCGGCGCGATATATCAATATTCGATTGGTGCGGATGGGTCGCTCGCGCCTCTGAGCGTTGCGGCGGTTCCCTCGGGCGTAACTCCGACGGCAGTGGTTGCGGATCCGAATGGGCACTACGTCTACGCAGCGAATCTGGGCGACGCGACCGTTTCACAATACGCCGTGGGCGCCGGAGGAGGGTTGATGCCGTTGTCGCCGGCCGTCGTTGGCATTCCGGGGGCGGTTCCCCAGGCTGCGGGTTACTCGATGAGTGTCGATCCAAAGGGCCGCTTTCTCTATGTCGTGATCATGCCCCTGAACCCTCCTTACACTTCGGCATCCATCGCACAGTATTCCATCAGTACCGACGGCACGCTGGCACCGCTCGCCACGCCCTATATCAACGTGCCCGCGTCGGCGTCGGGAGCTCTGGCGATCGATTCCGGCGCGCAGCATGCGTACCTCCCGGCAGCAACGAGCGTGCCGGGCGGTGAGGTGTTTCAGTTTTCCATCGGTGCCGACGGCACGCTCTCTCCGCTGGTACCTGCCACTGCGGCGGCGACTCGGGGGGCGATCGGTGTGGTGATCGCGTCGAGCGGCCAGACTGCCTACGTGCTCAGCAGGTGTGCCGATAGTGCCTGCGACGGAGAGGTCGCTCAGTACACAATCGGAGCAGACGGGGCGTTGGGGCCGACCGGAACCATCACGCTCACGGGCGGTCACGTGAACCCCGTAACTATGGTCCAGGATGACTCCGGATCAAGTGCTTACTTGCTCGTCAATTTCATGGGAGTCGACACCAATACCGGATCCGTCTACCAGTACGCGATCGACAACACAGGTACACTCGTGCCCGAAGAGCCGGTTTCGTTGATCGTCGCATCGGGCGCCGTGACGGAGAGCACTTACGGACCCGGTTTCTACGTGCTGAGCGCCAACGCCTTCGGGCAAGCCTCGGGTTCGCCGCCCGGTGGTCACGTTGATTACTACTCCATCGGGTCCGGTGGACGATTGACCGCGGTCCGTAGCACGCCGGTAGCCGGAAGCTTGCCCACGGCAATGGCCCTCGTGGTGGCGCACTAGAGGCGTCGGCGGCGGGCGCTTCGCCGCGCGGCCGTGCGTGCCGCCTCGAATTCGCAAAGCAAGAATCGGGCTGCCCCAGCCGGTGCTGCAGGCAATCATGGCGCCATGATCACACGCATGGAGCCAAACCTCATGACTGCTTCACACTTGCGCACGCGAGGGTCACCGCGTGCGACCGGCCTCGACCCACGCTGGGCCGCGGTGAGGGCCCGCAAGCCCGACCGCACGCCGGGCGCGGGCACGGTAGTGCGCTTCGCCGTCGGGAAGTGCTCGCTGGGTTCCATTCTGGTCGCCCGCAGTGAGAAGGGTATCTGCGCCATTCTGCTCGGTGATCGCGCCGAGTCGCTCGAGCGCGATCTTCGCAGGCGTTTCCCGCAGGCGCCCCTGCCAGGCCGCGATCCGGACACCGAGGCACTCCTGGCCAAGGTCGCGCGCGTCGTCGAGAATCCGCATCTTGCCGTCGACTTTCCGCTCGACGTGCGGGGGACGACATTCCAACGGCGGGTGTGGCAGATGCTGAGAACCATTCCGGCGGGGTCCACCGTGAGCTACGCGGAGGTCGCGCGGCGCATCGGGGCACCTCGCTCCGTGCGGGCGGTGGCGCAGGCCTGCGGGGCGAACCCACTCGCCGTCGCGGTTCCCTGTCACCGCGTGGTACGCAGCGATGGCACACCGTCCGGTTATCGCTGGGGCGCCGACCGCAAGCGAGCGCTGCTCGAGCGGGAAGCGCGGCAGTGAGCGGCCGGACGCTCGACACCCGGGCGGCGAGCGCTGCCGCGAACGAGGCGCCTGAGGCGGCCGCGGACCGAAGCGTCCCGCGGAGCGCCGACCGTGGCATTGCCGAGCGGTTGCGGACTCTCGACTGGAGGCGCATCGGGCAGGACCTCGACGATCAGGGCAACGCGGTCATCGAGGGCCTGCTCGCGCCCTCCCAGTGCCAGCTCGTCAGCCGCTGGTACACGGACGATGCGCTGTTCCGCTCCCGCGTGGTGATGAGCCGTCACGGATTCGGGCGTGGTGAGTACAAGTACTTCTCCGACCCGCTGCCGCCGCTCGTCTCCACGCTGCGTGCCGCGTTCTACCCACAGCTCGCGCCGCTCGCCAACCGCTGGAACGAGCGCCTGCGCGTGGCCGCGCGGTACCCGAGTGAGCATCGGCAATTTATCGCTCGCTGCCACGAGGCCGGCCAGACGCGCCCGACCCCGCTGCTGCTCGCGTATGGCGCGGGCGACTACAACTGCCTGCACCAGGATCTCTACGGGGACTGTGTGTTTCCGCTGCAGGTGGCGATCCTGCTCTCGCAACCGGGGAAGGACTTCACGGGAGGTGAGTTCATCATCACCGAGCAGCGGCCTCGCATGCAGTCGCGCCCGGAGGTCGTGCCGCTTCGCCAGGGAGACGCCGTCGTCTTCGCCGTGCATCATCGGCCGGTGAGCGGCGGCCGCGGCGCATATCGCGTGAATCACAGGCACGGCGTGAGCCGGGTGCGATCCGGACGGCGCCACACGCTCGGCGTAATCTTTCACGACGCGAGGTGAGCGCACCGCGCCCGCCATGCGCCGCACGACCTCCAATCACTATCTCGTATGAGTCTCGATCTTTTCCCGGAGACCCCGGCCGTTACGGAACGCACGGAGCCGCTCGCTCCTGGCGCCGTGGTGTTACGCGCGTTTGCACGCTCG
>Ga0209473_1001663_pt1 | contig 12381 bp, 8 predicted proteins | sample GraSoiAngelo_133_FD_185890 | JGI IMG/M metagenome (GOLD analysis project Ga0209473, IMG submission 185890) | Grasslands soil microbial communities from the Angelo Coastal Reserve, California, USA - 14_0929_05_20cm (SPAdes) (version 2) | ecosystem: Environmental > Terrestrial > Soil > Grasslands ...
CACCAAGATCTACGGCCAGCAAGGTGGACTCTTCGGTTTTCGCAAACTCCCTGAAATCGCCGAAGCGGTGCGCGAAATTAACGGAAATTATCGCCGTCATTCGCGAGCGGCGCACGAGATTGCGCGTGAATTTTTCGAAGCCGAAAAAGTGCTCGCTTCGCTGCTTGATCGCGCCGGTTTGTAGCACAGCTATCTTGCCGTGGGACCAGGCCCGAATGCTTTCGGGGTTGATCAGCATTCACCGTGACCGGGCAAGATGCCCGGCGGCCCCATTGGTTTGAACCTGTGCCACAATCCGTTGTCTATCTTCCAGCATGCGCAATTTGCATTTCAAGCACGTCGTTTCATCTTCTCGGACTTTGGAATGAAACGTCTTTTCGTTTGCGCACTGCTGCTTTTTGCGGGCGCTGATCTTTTCGCGCAGCAAAATACTCCGCCTTTGCAGCGGCAAGATACTCCACCGGTAGCGTCGCAGCAGAACACGCCACCATTGCCACCGCCGGAAGAAGGCATGCCGCCGATAAAACCTAGCGCTACTCCCCCACCCGTTGCGCCGATTGTGGTTGCGGCGCCCAAGCAACCTAACGGCAAAATTCAGAAAAGTCTCGTACGTATCACTTCAACCGAAGTTGAGCCCGATTATCGCGCTCCCTGGAACACAGGCGCGATCGGTCGCGGTGTGGGCGCCGGATTTGTCATCGAGGGTCCGCGTATCATGACCAATGCGCACGTTGTCAGCAACACCCGTTACCTGACGGTCGAGCGCGATGGCGACCCAAATAAGTATCCTGCGCGCGTTGTCTTTGTCGCTCACGATTGCGATCTGGCCCTCATTACTGTCGATTCACCGGAGTTTTTCAAAAACATGGTTCCGCTGGGTTTCGGAGGAATCCCTGAGTTAGAATCAACCGTTTCGGCCTATGGTTACCCGATTGGGGGCGAGCGCATGTCGGTCACTACTGGGATCGTTTCGCGAATTGATTTCCAACTCTACACTCATTCGTCGATCGACCAGCATCTCGCTATTCAGATCAGCGCGCAGATCAATCCGGGGAATAGCGGTGGGCCAGTCATGCAAAATGGCAAGGTAATTGGAGTCGCCTTTCAAGGTTACAGTGGCGACGTCGCGCAAGGCGTCGCCTACATGATACCGACTCCAGTAATTCGCCGTTTCCTTACCGACATCAAGGACGGACACTACGATAAGTATGTCGATCTCGGCTTGACCCCTGGCAACCTGCAAAACCCGGCACAGCGGCGCTATTTCGGACTGCCGGACGATGGTCGAGGAGTAGTTGTTCGAACCGTGATTGAAGCCGGTCCGGCGGGAAAGGTCCTTAAAGAGGGCGATGTTTTGCTTTCAATCGATGATCACGCCATTGCCAGCGATGGCTTTGTCGAACTCGAAGGCGAGCGAGTGGAGATGCCCGAAGTAGTCGAGCGCAAATTCAAAGGCGATAAAGTGAAGTTTGAGATCTTGCGTGATAAGAAGCCGCTCACACTGACGATTGAGTTGGATACTGTCTGGCCCTATCAAATGCAGGCTCATCATTACGATACCCGCCCTCGTTATGTTGTTTATGGCGGTTTAATTTTTCAGCCCTTGTCACTCGACTTGCTGGACGTCTATCAGATAAGCGACCCACGTGTTCGTCATTATTTCGACTACTATATTCTCGAGCAACTCTATCTTCAGCATCCAGATATAATTGTGCTGACAAATATTCTTCCGGATCCAACTAATACCTATCTCGGTCCCTATCGCTCCAGCATTGTCGATGAAGTAAACGGCAAGAAGATTGCAACTCTGAATGATCTGGCACAGGCTTTCGCCGAGACTCCGGATCGTTTTGTAATTAAGATGATCGGCCAGGGACCTCCTCTGGTTCTCGACCGCAAGGAAGTAGAAAGCGCGCGCGAACGAATTCGCACCCGCTACAACGTGATCGCAGAGCAAAACCTCGAGGAACAGCCAGTCGCGGCAAAGGCGACGGCAAGCTCAGGAACCCCACACTTCTAGAATGCGGACCAAAATCCCGCCCTTTCTTTTTGCCGTCATCCTGCTCGGCAGCACCGCCACCGTTTGGGCAAAGAAACAATCCACAACTCAGGTGGTGCAACCCCGGCAACTCTCGCTCGTGCGTGTCAATGTCACGGGGCAGGGATATGATTATTTTCGACCCTGGCAAAAGCGCGCGCCATTTTCCAAACGCGCGTTAGGGGCTGTTCTTTCTCAAGGTCGCGTTCTCGTTACCGCCGACTTGGTGGCTAACCAAAATTACGTGGAGTTGGAGCGCGCCGAATCCGGGGAAAAGATTGCGGCCTCGGTTGAGGTAGTAGATTACGAAGCCAACCTGGCGCTCCTGCGACCGCAGAACAAAAAGTTCCTCGATGGTCTCGCTCCCCTGGAACTCGCGAACGACACGGTGGTGGGGGATCGAGTTGCTGCTCTCCAACTCGAACAGACCGGAGCTCTAGTCGTGACCGACGGGCTCGTCACCGCCGTTCAGGTCATGCGTTATCCTGTCGAAGTTGGCGAATTCCTCACCTATCGGCTTAGCATTGCGCTTCAGTATCGCGACAATAGTTACACCGTGCCACTGGTAAAAAGCAACAAGCTCGCTGGCCTCTTGTTGCGCTACGATCCGCGTTCACAGTTGATGGATGCAATTCCCGCTCCCATCATCGCGCATTTCCTCAAGGATGCAGGTCAGCCAAATTACGGCGGCTTTCCGACCGTTGGATTCGATTATTTTCCAACCCGCGACCCGCAGCTGCGCAAATACGCGGGCGAAACGGGAAATGGCGGTGGCGTTTACATTAGGGGGATCGAGCCCGGCAGCGCGGTGGAAAAGGCCGGGCTGCAAGAAGGCGATATCCTAACCGCCGTTGGCAACTTTGATCTCGACCAGAACGGCAACTACGTCGATCCAATTTATAAGAAGCTCGAGTTTACTAATCTCCTGACCACGCGCGCCTACGCCGGCGACAAGGTGCCGCTGAAGATTCATCGTCAAGGTAAACCGATGCAGCTCGATGTCACAATGGAGCACCGGGCGCCCGACGACTACATCATTTCACCCTACTCACGGGATGAGGCGCCGAGATACTACATTCTTGGTGGATTGATTTTTCAGGAGTTGTCCCGTCAATATTTGCGCGAATGGGGACCGAACTGGCTGAAGGAAGCGCCGCAACGGTTCGTCTATCTCGACCATTTTCAGTGGGAACTATTTCCCGAAGGTCATCGCCATGTCGTCGTGCTAAGTCAGGTCCTTCCCGTGAACGGAACGATCGGTTATGAAGACTTCGGATACCTGACGGTAACGAAAGTGAACGGGAAAGACATTCACTCCCTTGATGACCTGGCCGAAGCGGTGAAACAGCCGCTCGATGGCTTTGATCGAATCGAAACCGAGGAAGATCCAAAAGTAATTCCATTGGACGTGACGCAGGCGCAAAATGACGAACCGACCTTGCGCGAAAACTACGGTATCCCTGCGCTTCAGCGGCTGAAGTAGCTCGGGTTTTATCGCCGCAAAAAAGCACTGACCTCGCTGGTATAGGCGCTGAAAGGATCGCTCATGACCAAGATGTCTTGCGGTCCCGAGGCAATCGAATCCCAGTTGATGACGTAGGGTAATTCCGAATCACGGAACCAGGCGACAGCTTGCGAACGACCTGCCGCCCTTGAATTGGCCGGTGGTCGATAGCTGGCATTCTTGATCCGAACACTTTGGTTCCAATCGGTAATCCGTTTGCCCGCTTTCACCTGAAAGAAAAGGCCACGCGATGGATCGATGTTGTGATATTCCAGATCGAGACTGAGTAACCACGGATCATCCCAAGAAAGGGATTCCGCTTCGGCGAACTTCTCCAACAACCATCGCTTTGTAATCCAATCGACACCGCCGATAAGCGCGTCTAGGTTGGTTGCAAAGGAATCTAGAACAAAACTCCAACTCTCAAGTAGCCAATCAATCTCCGCGTCTCGCCCTTGCAGATACTTTCCGGCGGCCTCGAGGAAGCGCCATTGGATTTCGAGTGCCCCGGCAGTTTCGCCATTTTCCAGTTCCACCGGCCATGGGCCATCAGGTTGATGCGAAACCTCTCGCGTCGCCACGACCGCATCTTGTAAGATCAAACCGCGCGGGAACTTGCCTTCTTCGAGTAAAGTTAAAATGCAGGCAGTCGTCCCCACTTTCAACGCGGTAGCAAAAGGACTCATGTTCGAGTCACCAATTAACAGATGTAACCGCCGGAACTTGCGATAGTCCGCCAGTGGTTCGTCCCGCGCATTAATAATGGCGCGATTAAATTGCACCCATTGGTAGATGTCGTTCACGATGTGATCGGCTCGCTGGCTAATTTGGAATCGCACCGGCGTTGCGCTCGGCGGTAGATCAAAATCAAACGCGAGCGGATGCGCCTGACCGATCCGCCCCGCTCCGGTATAAATCTGCCGGGTCGCGAGAAAGCACAGCAGTGTCCCCAACACCGGAGGCGTGAACTGAGTTTCCCGGCGCATTAGATAGTTCTCATGACAACCGAAGGTCGCGCCGGTGTAATGATCGATGTTATTCTTGATGAAGGAAACGTGATCGCATGCCTGCATTTCGCGCAGCGCGTTCAACAGCAAAGCGTCACCCGCAAGATCGTAAACAACGGCGTCGCGCAAACGCACGCATTCCGGCGACGCGTACTCGATGTGGCCCATGTCGAGATAAAGGCGGCCACCGTTCAACAAAAACCCACCGTTACCCGGCGGTTCCTCGTAATCGCGATAGTGCAAGTCCAGAGCGCCCGCGCGCGCTTGTCTGAAAATGTAATTCTTAACGCGCGCCGGCCATGCTTCGGTCGAAAGCTCGGCATCGTGGACAAGCGCACCATATTCGGTTTCGAGACCGACTACCCGGTTCACAACGCGAACATCCCTCATTAAGGGAAGCGGACAAGCAATAACCAGCACGGCTTCTGCTCGTCGGAGGGAGTGCAATTGACCCTAGCCCGGACCCCGTCGTTCGCGATGAATCGGCAGGATGCTGTCCGTGTCGTAGACAGAATCTTCGCGAAACGGGCATTCGTCACGTTCATCGCGATTCTCCTGGCGGCGTTGCATGCAGCCCTCGCAATTACTGCCACGATCGAGAAATCGCCAACTTTCGACGAACCAACTCATCTTACTGCCGGCTATAGCTACTGGTTGAAGAATGATTATCGCCTCGATCCGGAAAACGGTAACTGGCCGGCTCGCTGGGCGGCACTACCGCTTCTCCTATCGCGCCCGTCTTTTCCGGAAAATGCTGCGTGGAAACAGGGCGATGTCGGGCGAGTCAGCGAAAGATTTCTTTATGGCAGCGGCAATAATTCCGATCGGGTCGTCCTCCTTGGGCGCAGCATGATGGCGGTGGTCGGTGCAGGTTTGTGCTTGCTCATCTTTTTCTGTTCAAATCGACTATTCGGCACAATCGGCGGACTGATCTCCGAACTACTTGCGGTCTTTGATCCGAATCTTCTCGCGCATTCCGCACTGGTCACAGTCGATGTCGCCACCGCCTTCTTCTTTACCGCAGCCATTTGGAGTTACTTCCGGCTGCTCCAATCCGCAAACAAGCCTTGGTTTGTCATTACAGCCCTGAGCTGGTCGGGGCTTTTTCTCGCCAAAATGTCTGCACCGGCTTTTTTACTCGTCGCGGTCATCTTGGCTACTTTGCGGATTCTTTCATCCGAATCAATGACGATTCGGGTGATCCGCTTTGATGGACAGGTTGCAGCACGATGGCGAAAGCTTGTTCTCGTTATCGGATTAACCGGCGCCCTCGTTGCGATCGTTTTAACAGCGATCTGGGCATCATATGCGTTTCGTTTTTCTCCCTTTTCGCGAATGGAACCAGTACGCGAAGTTTGGAACGAACAATGGCAGGCATGCCTGAGTGAGGGCACGGCTCTCGAAAACATGGTTGCCTTCGCCCGCGACCATCGTCTCCTGCCCGAGGCTTACCTTTACGGTTTCGTGTTCACCAGCGAACGAGCGGTGAATAAGAACGTGCTGTTTCGCCCAGCATTCCTCGACGGTGAATGGAGTAACACGGGTTTCACCTCGTTTTTCCCGCGAGCCTTTCTTTACAAGACGCCGATTCCGCTTTTGCTGTTGTTGATTACGGCTGGCGTTGCCGGATTTTTGCGCTGGCGCGACGCCTGGAAGAATGGTGACCGGAGCGCTATCGGCCGCGACTTGCGGCGACTTTCTCCGATCTGGGCGTTGGTTTTGGTCTACGGGACCTTTTCCTTAACCAGCTACCTCAATATTGGTCACCGTCATTTACTGCCGATTTACCCTGCAATTTTCATCGCCTGCGGAGCGTGCACATATTTCTTTCGGTCGCAATCGGGTAAGGCTGTGGCCATTTTTGCTGGCGCGATGTTGTGCTGGCAGATCATTGAATCATCACTATTGCGCCCGGACTACCTCACCTATTTTAATCAGTTAGCAGGCGGCCCAAAGAATGGATATAAGCACCTGGTCGATAGCTCACTCGATTGGGGTCAGGATCTCCCGGCATTAAAGACCTGGCTCGATCAGCACCCGAATCAGTCTGCCACCGGTCGACTTTACCTTGCCTACTTCGGCACCGCCCTGCCGCGGTACTATGGAATAGAGGCGACAGGGCTCCCATTCGATTCTTCGGCTGACAAATTGCCTGCATTTGAGCCGGGAACCTATTGTATCAGCGCAACTACTCTTCAGCATGTATACTCCCTTGCGCATGGAAAATGGACTCGTGAATATGAATCAGCTTACCGCCTTGCTCTGGCGCGGGAGGTCTATCATTTCGATCTGACGGCCAACGACTCATTCATTAACAGCGCTTCGTTACAACGCCTTCGCTTTGCTCGACTGTGCGCTTACCTTCGCAAACGCGAACCAACCGCAAACGTTGGAAACTCAATCCTGGTTTTTCAACTCAATCAACAGGAACTGGATCAGGCGCTCTACGGTCCGCCAGCCGAGCTGGCGCCAAGTCTCTAAATGCGATTGCGACTTGAAGCCAGCCGGGAGAATCCTTAATTGATAACCGATGAACCAGCTGGGCATTCGCAGCCCATCGGCAAAAATCGGTGGCCTTGTCTATTTCGGACGTATGCTCGACAAGATTCGGGCGCATGAGAAAAACCAACTGCCCCATGACTACCAGGCCAATCTCGGCCGAGGTTTCGATGAGTTCTGCACTAAATTTCTACATCTCCATTATCACGATGTGGTCAGGCGAGTGAAGGAGGGCGGGAGCGACGAGGAAATTTTATGGTGGTGTTTCGATAAAGGACGCCGGCCGTCGGAAAACGAGATTTATGTCTGGAACGAATTCATGCGAAAACGCGGCTGGAATGATGCAATCACCGAGACTTTGAAACGGCGCAAAAAAGAAGCCGGTTTGGCCGCTCGTTCCGAAATAGACACAATGTTCGCATTTATTGACGTCGACGAAGGCCGCCCGCCAACCACCAATTATTCATAGGCGGTAGCACAGCCATCTTGGTTGTGCGGCCAACCCCAAAAGCTTTCGGGGTTGAATCGCGGCCGCTACGGTTTCGCCGCCGGGGTAGGAATGCTGTTTGGCGGTGGCGGCGGGGTCATCCGCCAGTCGATAAATCTCCAGATCGCCAGCACGATCAACGCCGTGAGGATAGCGCCGACGACCTGTCGAATGCGCCTGTCGCGCAAAAGACTACTCCGAAAGCGTGTCGATCCGCTCCGCCAGCGCAAAATCGAGATCGGTCAGGCCACCCTTACTGTGGGTCGAAAGCACCAACTTCACCTTGTTAAAACGAATGTCGATATCTGGATGGTGCTCTTCTTCCTCTGCCACCTCGGCCACTGCATTCACAAAATCAATCGCATCGGTGAAATCGTCGAACTCGAACGTGCGCTCGATGTGCTTTTTCTCGAGCTCCCACTCGGGCACTTTTTTCAACCGCGTTTTTGCTTCATCGGCCTTGATCAAATCCGCCATCTCGGCCAAACGAGTAACACCCGAAAATTGTTTTGCAAACGGCGATTCACGCTTCGCCAAAATCAGGCCGGCGCCGGTGGAAGGCCGAGGATTTTGCGCAGATTCCTTTCCGAATCAAAGAGTTCGACCGCAACCGAGCGGGATCGTCTAGAAACCAAGGGCCAATCGGAAATGATCTCGTTCACGGCGTCACTGGCCGATTCGAGATCATGCACGAAACGAAATCCACTTTTCTGCGGCAAATATTTTGACCCTCCAGTGTCTTCGGTAACGACCGGACGCCCCATCGCCAGGAACGTCGCGGCGCGATCGCTCAGCCAGCCTGTTTGCCAGGCCACATCGACGCCTTTGATCGCTGTGAATTCTGCACTGGCCGATGCCACGTAACGCTGATAGCGCGCCGGCGTTCTTGCCACGCGATGAGGATCGCGCACGTGCCAGCCACTTTCGCTCAAGCGTGCTCGCTCCGGATCGTCCTCGGAAATATTCATTGCCAGCTCGAAGCGTGCTTTTTTTACTCGCGCAGGGAGCTCAAGATATTTTTCAAACGCCACCTTTTTTGAAAGATCGGGAAACTGGCCGTCCACTTCGATCGCCCCACCCCAATACCATTGGCCGATGGTGGTCAATTTGAAGCGTGCGGGCGCGGTCTGCGGCTGAATCAATTCGGTGTCGACCAGGGGAAAAAATTTTCGCCACTTAAGATGTGACTGCGGCAAGCGACAATCGTGTGCCCCGGCATTCAGCCCAATCGTCCAAAATTCGTGGTGATACGACTGGCCCATCTCCATTTTCGTCATCCAATAAAAAATCTCGCTGGGATCGAGATCGCAAAAGATTCGCCGCTCAAACTGCAAAAGCAGAGGTGGATGAATCGAGTAGCTGAGATTTAGGAGCGCATTTGGGCCAGCGAGCAGTGAGCGCAAATCGCCTTCGCTTATACCCAGGCAGCGCATCCCATCTAATTCCTGTGCATCACTGGCTCGCGGCTGATAAAGCAAACAATAATTCTCGACTAGTCCGTGGCGGCGAAGTTGCGTCTTAAAGCTGCGGATTGCTCTCCGATCCGCGATCTCATTGCCGGTCCCGGGAAAGATTTCCAGCCAGATCGCATTGAGCCTTAGTCGCCTCAACCCGAGCATCCATTGCAACGGAACGGAAAATACTCCCCCACCCTCGCGATATTTCGCCGCAAATCCGCAGCCCAGAAAAATCGTCACGTTGAGAAAATGACGATTTTTGGGGAGAGCGCGACCGCTTACTGAACGGCGTTGGGATTCTGACAAGGCAGCATCGAGATAAAGTCTACTAGAAAAAATGGTTACCGATAATTCTTACGCTATAGAAGTGAATAGACGTAATATGCTTTCGCATCCGATCAGGCCCAGCAGCGGATTTCTGATACCTTAAGGTTTCGGGAGCAGACGCGAAATCAAAACCAGCAACGCGACGACCACAATTCCAAGCACTCCCCAAAAAATGTAGCGAGCGGAACCACTCAATGTTTCCTTCACCCGTTCTGATTTGAGAGTTTCTTGTGGGCCAAGGGCAGCCGTGATTCGTTCGGAACGCAACAATTGCGCAGCCATAAGCTTCGCGTCGTATCGGGGCGCGGCGGCTTCATCGTTTCCGTAATAAAGAGCTGTCGGCTCCGATTTTACGGAAGTAAAAATGACGCGCGTGGCCGGATAGTATCCGCGAAAATCATGCAATTCGATTGGCGGATTATCTCCGTTATCGGTTTCAATCAGGATTGTGTCGCTTCTGGGCGTACGTTCCAAAGCAGCAGCCAATTGCCCGGCAGGTTGATTGGGAACTCGACGCCACGTTGCCTGCGCCAGCTCGCTTGCATATTTATCGCCACGTTCATCAGTTAATTCTTCCCAAATGCGAAACGTCCGCTCAAATAACGAGGAATTCGAAGCGCAAGTAATGCGCGTGATTGGTATCGCTGCCTGGCGCAATTTCAATTGCCAGCGCGAAATTTTTGGACGTTCGCTATCATTCGGCCTCGCGGCGGTCAGGGTAACGGTTCGGTTGATCGAGGTGCGCTCGATCAAATAAGGAAGTTGGACCTCACTAACGACTCGAAGATCGCGAAGGTCCGGCATCGCGCGCGCCAGGACATCGGGATCCAGTTCGAGCTGTTGCGCACCGGCCTTCGCAACTTGAATCGGCTTACGGAATTTCCACGGCGTAATGTCTATCTTTGCGCCGATGGCAAAACCTTGCGGCAAATTCGCCGCCGCATTGTAATCCGGATTCAACGATGGCGGACTCACCCGTCCTTCCGCGGCTCCAGCGCGGCGCAATTGATCCCCAAGTTGACTGAGATCATAGCGAGGCGGATCGCACTGGCTGTTTCCGGAAAGCAAATGGTAGGAACCGGCTGCCTGCGCGAAAAAGAGGAGGCGCGTCATTCGTCGTTCAGCGCGAACCTCGGAAACGACAAGCGGCGGGCTGTCGCCATTATCGATCAAAAGGACCAGCTCGCGTCCGTAGACTTGTTTTTCAATTGGAATGTCGAGGCGCGCTTCGATTTTCCCATTCAGATCAACGCGATACAAAACTGCGCTACTCAAGGTTTGTTCATGCAATTTCTCTTCCGATAATTCCGGCGTCGCCACCGTGACTGTTCTGGTGAATACCGGTTCGGACGGTCCAATTCGAATTAACGCAATCCGCAGGTTCGCCGCCCCGAGATCGAGCCCGAGTCGGGTCATCCCGGGATTTTCATCGCGCGATTTGATCGTAACTGCGACGGGCTCCGTCGGGGCTGGCGAACCGGCGATGATCAAGCGAGCGCCGGTCCAAGGCAGAGGTTCCGTGCGATTATCATCAACGACGACGCGCAGGAACTGCCATTTCCCCTCCGGAAACTGGACGCGCAGACTTGCCGCGCCATTGCCCATGCTAAAAACAGGATCCCCTGAGGTCAGCGTTCGCCAGTTTTTTTGATCGTTTGATCCTTCCACCCGCACGGACTTGGTGAAGTTCGTTCCAGCCGGCGTTTCGAGCGTAATACCGGCAATGGCCAAATCTGTGCCGGTTGTGATAAGCAACCGCGTTTCGGCGGAAATGATTTCGGCGTGAAAATCTTTCGGTCGCACGGTCGATTCCGCACGTGGCATCGGATGATCGATTAGAAACGGAAGTTCCTTTTCGCCAGCGTCGACAATTCGAACGTCACTGAGATCGGGACGCGCAATGTTGATTGTTTCCGCCGAGAGATCCACCTGCACCAGTCCAGGCGCCTGCATCTCAATCGTCTGACGAAATTGCCACTGGTTCGGCGTCAACGCGTAAACAGCGCTACTCGAAAAAATGAACAACAATGAAATAGCGGCGCGATTCATTGCGTTCCGGACTTCTCGGTTTGACCGAGAAAACGTTGATACAAGAACGACGCCAAAATTGCGATGATGGCGACAACAATCAGCGCTGCGATGCGGTAAAGTTGCTGGAGCTGCGAGAGATCGTGGAAAAAGAGCTTTAAGAGAACGAAGCCCAGTAAGGCGAGGCTGGCGTAACGGGCCGCCTTGTTGAGTTTGCGAATCCCGACGATCAGCAACAATAAGGCAAAAAGTGCCCAGGCGATGCTGTAACTCATGTCACGGGCGAAGTTTCCGCTGAAGTGAAACATGAGCTCGTAGGCACCGGGCTTGGTGAAGTAATCCGCAATCTCGATGTTTAATAAAACGAACGCGAGAATTGCTCCGAGCGAGTTGAGGAGTGGCGGCGCATTTTTGTTCAGTACCAGATTACGCGGCGGCGCGAGTAGTTTGGCTGCGACGAACAAGCAGATGGAAACAATTCCGTAGGTGTATAGATACCAGTTGAAGATCGGGGTCGCGGCTCGCGGGTGATAGGCCAGCACAGCAGGATTACAAACGAGCCGGGCAAATGAAATCAGCAGCAGCGCAATTCCGGCGATGCGCAGACCGGGATGCGGCACGCGATGGAATAGCCAGCACAAGGCCGCGCCTTCCAGCGCCCAACCAAGCGTGATCCATTGCCGATCGAATTGGATTGGAAAAATCAAAGTAATAAAAAACAGCGCCGCTCCGCCAAAAAGCGCGAGTTGAGCGGCGCGCGCCGGACTTTCTTTCGGAGTGAGCTGCAGCAGCGCCACGAGCCCGAGCAGCGAGGGAATGGCAAACGCGGCTGGCACCAGACCCAGCATTCCGCTGTTCGGATGCATCGTGCGGACAACGTCGTAAACGAGATAGAAATGAAGCGGCGCTGCCAGAGCCGCGCTCGCCCAAACGGTACTCTTGCGAGCGAATTGACGATGAAAAATAAATGGGAAAATTGTGAAAACGGTGGTGAAACCGAGATACCAAAGAATTGGAATGCTGGCGTCTTCCTT
>Ga0209473_1001666_pt1 | contig 12365 bp, 7 predicted proteins | sample GraSoiAngelo_133_FD_185890 | JGI IMG/M metagenome (GOLD analysis project Ga0209473, IMG submission 185890) | Grasslands soil microbial communities from the Angelo Coastal Reserve, California, USA - 14_0929_05_20cm (SPAdes) (version 2) | ecosystem: Environmental > Terrestrial > Soil > Grasslands ...
GACATAACGGAACATCTGTCAGACAAGTCGATGATTGACACAGGTTTACTGTTCGAGCTCCGACCGTCGGCTCCTCCGACGTGTCCCGTTCTGAAGCTGCGACGTGTGAGAGCCTTCGAGCGCGAATCGACATCAAAGGACTTGTTTCCAGAGATTTAAGACATGTCTGTCGAACGCGGCATGGTTCATGGTAGGAGAGGGCGCTCCTCTATTTCATATTTCAGCGGAGCCGTCAGCATCGAACCATGACCGTTGAATTCAACACTTTCCATAACGTTGCTCATCCCGAGGGGAACGGTCAGTCCGGCCTTCGAGTCTCGCCTGCGGCGCGGACCAACATCGCGCTCGGCGAGCTGCTCGTGGAACGGGACTTCATTACAGCGGAACAGCTGGCCGTAGCGATCGCGCAGCAGCGGACCTCGGGCCGACGCCTCGGCCACATGCTGATCGATCTCGGTTTCACCACTCCCGACGCGGTGCTCTGGCCGTGCAGCTCGGCGTGGCGGCGACACGGCTGAACGGCTACACCGTGAACCCCGCCGCGGTGCAGGCGCTGCCGGAAAAGATCGCGCGCAAGCACCTGACGGTGCCGCTGCAGAAGATCGGCGCGATGCTGCAGGTGGCGATCGCGAACCCGAACGATCTCACCGCCCTCGACGATCTGCGATTCGCTACCGGCTGCCAGATTCAGACGCTCGTCGCGCTCGAGGACGAGATCGTCGCGGCGCTCGACCGCTTCTACGCGCAGACGTCGCTCGAATCGGCCACCGAGTCGGATCGCGATCCGGTGCTCATCGAGGCGTTTCATCAGGAACGGCGCGACGCGACGTACGACGATCGCCGGCTGAATAAAGGACGCCGGAAGACCGATCAGGCGCCGGAGAAGGAATTCGACGAAGCCACCGAGGAGACCGCGGTCCGCGCGGTCGATCGCGTGCTGTCGCGGGCGGCGTCCTCCGGCGCGAGCGACATCCATCTCGAGCGGACGGCCGACTCGATGCGCGTCCGCTTCCGCGTCGACGGCACGTTTCAGGACGTCGGGTACGTTTCGGCCGCCGTTGCACCGGCGATCGGCGCGCGTCTGAAGGTGCTCGCGGGCATGGACATCGCGGAACATCGCGTCCCGCAGGACGGCCGCCTCAGCGTCACGATCGGCACGCGGCGGCTCGACTTCCGCGCGTCCACCTATCCCACGATCCACGGCGAGAAGATGGTGCTGCGCGTGCTCGATCAGCAGTCGCTGAAGCTGGATCTCGTGACGCTCGGCCTGCGCGTGCCGATGCTCGACAGCTACCGAGACGTCATCCGGCGGCCCGAGGGCCTCGTGCTGATCACGGGCCCGACGGGAAGCGGCAAGACGTCAACGCTCTATGCGTCGCTCTCTGAGCTCATCGACACCGGCAAGAACATCACGACGATCGAGAATCCGGTCGAGTACGAGCTGCCGGGAATCAATCAGGGACAGATCAACGAGAAGGCCGGATTCACGTTCGCGAAGGGACTGCGTGCGGTGCTCCGTCAGGATCCGGACGTGATCATGGTCGGCGAAGTCCGCGACACCGAAACGCTGACGACCGCCATCGAAGCGTCGCTCACCGGCCATCTGGTGTTTTCGACGCTGCACACGAGCAGCGCCGTCGGCACGATCACCCGACTCCTCGACATGGGGATGGAGCCGTACTTTCTGGCGTCGAGCCTCCAGGCGGTCGTCGCCCAGCGCCTCGTGCGGCGGATCTGCGCCAACTGCTTGGCGACATTGCCGGTACCCGCCGGCGTCCGTCACCTGTTCGGCGACACGCTGCCGACCTCGCTCAGCCGCGGCAGCGGCTGCGCGGACTGCCGCGGCACCGGATTCGCCGGCCGCATCGGCATTTACGAGATGTTCCGCATGACGCCGTCTTTGCGCGAGCTGATTCTCGCGCGCGCCTCTGAGGCGTCGCTGCTCGCCCGCGCGCGCGAAGAGGGGATGAGCACCCTGCGCGATCAGTGTCTCGCCACCGTGCGCGAAGGGATGACGACCCTCGAGGAAGTCGTGCGCGTCACGCAGTAGGCTCCGTGGCGGCGCCTGCGTAAACCGCCGACGTCGCGGCGAGCAGCGCGAAGATGCCGGTCAGCCGGCTGATCACGGCGAGCATCCTATCGCGTCGATCATCCAGGTTGCGGATCGGGAGCCTTCCGTCCGCCGCCGCCAGGCGAATCAGCTTCGAATCCCCGTACGCTTCACCGTAGACGCCGTATACAACGGTACGACCGGCTCGCACGGCATCCAGAATCGCGGCCTCGCTCGCGTCCGTCGCGAACACATAGGTGCGCGGCAGACCGAGCGCGCCAATGCCGTGATAGTCCGACGATCCGATCGCCGTCATCCCTCCGCGCCTCAGGAACTGCTGCAGTTCGAGGCGGACGCGCGGCTCGAAGAACGCGCGCGGATGCATCACTTCCGCCCCGTCGAGCTGCGCGAGCGCGGCGCCCGAATAGGCCGGCCAGAACTCCGCAATGGGATGCGCTGCGATTGCCGCGCCGCCTTGGCGATGCACTTCGGCAATCGCCTCCGCCGCGGGCGCGGTCGGCGCGATCCGCGCCTCGATGCCTGCCGCGATCAGGTGATACCGCAGCCGGCGGACTTCTTCGCCGACGATGACGGTTGGACCGCCGACGAGACGCGCAAACCAGCGGCCGATCTTTGCGGAGACGATCTGATTGTGCGGCGTCAGCGCGAACGCTTCGATGCCCTGACGCCGTGCTTCGAGCACGAGATCCCACGGCCCGAGCAGTGCCGCGCCGGGAAACGTGCTGTGCACGTGAAAGTCCGCAGCGAGGACGCGATAACCGCCGACCGATATCGGAGCGCGAATCTGCGCTCGATCCGACCAGGTGCCGGCGGCAATCGCGACGAGCAGCAGCACGATCGCGGCGATCGATTTCACGTCAGCGGCCCAGCCAGTCCCAGCCGGTCAACGACGAGCGGCCAGCCTGCAAAGCCGGCGAAATACACGGCCAGCGCGGACCACGAGATGGCGCGCTGCAGGAGCACGTCACGGATGGCATCTGCGCGCGTTCGCGCGAAGGCGTCCTGGAAGAAACGGACGTCGATCGAGGCGGCGCACAGCGCGGCGGCGAAGGCCGTCAGGTCGATCGCGATCCACGAGCTCCACGCGGAGAACCACGCGTTGGCCTGCACCGGCGTAAGGAACGACATGACGCCGGACACGGCGATCAGCCACACTACCCACGGCCAGTCGCCTGCCGCGAAGCGATCGAGATCGCGCGCGAAGGAGCCGCGTCGACGCACGCGCCGCCTGACGATCGCGAACGACGCGCCCTCGAACAGCGGGATGATGACCCACGCCACCGCGCCGCCGAGGGTCAACCGGAGCGTCAAACGTCCCGACACTATCAGGGAGACGGCGCAGCCGAGGAGGAAGGTCTGAAAGAGCAGGCGCCTCACGGCGCATCCTCCGTGGACACGGTTTCGATCATTTCAGTTCCGAACAGCGCGCGATGTTGGACATTGAAGGGCGCTCGCATGACCGGCGGTCATCATCAGGATGATCGCAAGCACCGGTACCGATCGACGGCGCACGCGACATAATATCGGCCACCATGCTGCATGAATTGAAATTCGCACTCCGATTCGGCGCGAACGCCGCGATCTTCGGCGTCGTCCGCGGCGTCCTCCTGCGGCCGCTCGTCAACCGCGACGAGGCGCGCCTCATCTACATCCGGCAAAGCGCGCGCGGCATCGGCGTCGAGAACGCCGCGTTCTCGGTGCCGGAGATCCAGGATCTGCGCGAGCGCATCAAGACGCTCAGCGCGTTCGGCGACTTCTCGACGATCGGCTTCACGATGATCGGCCTCGGAGAGCCGCGCGTGGTGCGCGCCGGCGTCGTCGGCGGCTCGTATTTCGAGGTGATGGGACTGCACGCGGTCCTCGGTCGGCTGCTCGATGCGCGAGACGACGGTCCGAGCGCCGCGGGCGCGGCCGTCCTTACCTATCGTTTCTGGACGAACACGCTCAAGAGCGATCCATCCGTGCTCGGCCGGACCGTCCGGCTCGGCACGCGCGCGGCAACCATTGTCGGCGTTCTGGAACCGTCGGTACCCTATCCGGCCGAAACGGAGATTATCGCGAACGTCGTGACGAGCCCGCACCATCTGTCGGCGACGATGGTGACCGGCCGGGTGCACCGGATGACCGAGCTCTTCGGCCGTCTCGCGCCCGGCGCCGATCTCGACTCGGCGCGCGCCGAGCTGCGAGCCGTTCACGGGGCCATTCTCAAAGAACATCCCGAATCGTATTCGACGAAAGCCGATTTCCGGATCGATGCCGTGCGGCTGCGCGACCAGATCACATCGCGCGCGAGGACGGTGCTGCTCGTGCTGCTCGCCGCATCGGCGCTCGTCTTCGTCATCGCCTGCTCGAACGTGGCCAACCTGATTCTCGCGCGGACCGTTCGACGCGAAGGCGAGCTCTCGATTCGCGCGGCGCTCGGCGCCGGCACCGGCGCGCTGCGTCGCACGCTGCTCGCCGAAAGCCTCCTGCTCTGCGGCGCCGGCGCCGCGATCGGCGTGCTGACGGCGCGGCCGATGATGACGATCCTGGCGCGCTACGCGTCGCGCTTCTCGGTCCGCGCGCTCGACGTGACGGTCGACTCGAGCCTGCTCTGGGTCGGCGCGGGCCTGGCGATCCTCTCGGCCGTGCTGCTCGCCTACGTCCCCCGTCTCCCTTCAGCCGATGCCTCGCACGGATTCGCGCTGTCCAGCGGCGGCGTGCGCATCACCGGCGGGACCAATCGCCGACTCCGTCTCTTTGCCGTGACGCAGATCGCCGCGTCGTTCGTGCTGCTGGTCGGCGCCGGCGCGTTCATCAAGACGCTGCTCGCGCTGCAGGCGGCGCAGGCCGGTTTCGAAACGCACCAGGTGCTCGCGCTGGACGTCCCGGTGATCTCGTACGGACGGACGCCCGATCAGATTCTGGGCTTCTACAAGGAAACGATGCGGCGCATCGCGGAACTGCCCGGCATCGACCGCGTCGCGGTCGGCACGACCGTTCCGTGGCGCGATGCGGGCAACTTCGGTCCCGGTTTCGAATTCTCCGCCGACGGACACGTGCGCGCGCCGGGCGAAGAGGATCCGCGCGCGCGGTTCCGGACCGTCTCGCCCGGCTTCTTCGCGGCGCTCGGGGTTCCGATCATCGCAGGGCGCGACTTCACGGATGCCGATCGCCGAGGCGCTGAGTCGGTCGTGATCGTGAGCCAGACCCTTGCCCAGCGCATGTTCCCGAATCAGGATGCCGTGAACCGCCACATGATGTGGACCGATCCCGTGATGAAGTTCATCGACGTCAACACGGCGCCGCGGCGCATCGTCGGCGTCGCGGCCGACATCGACGACGAGAACGTCGTGCCGGGCCCGGCACTCAGCGTGTACCACCCGCTCGAGCAGGAGATTGGCGGCGGCCGTCTCTTCGTTCACACGCGCACGGATCCGTACGCGCTGGTCGCGCCGATCAAACGCATCATCCGCGAGATGTCGGCGGATCAACCGGTCGAGCGCCCGGCGACGCTCGAGGACGTTCGCGCCGAAGTGCTGGCGCCCGACCGGCTCAACGCGCTGGTTTTCGGTGGCTGCGCCGCGATCGCGCTCGCGATTGCCGTGGTCGGCGTCGCCGGTGTCCTGGCGTTCTCCGTCAGCGCGCGGACGCGCGAATTCGGCATCCGCCTCGCCATCGGATCGCAGCCGCGCAGCATTCTCGCCGGCGTCGTGGTCGAAGGCGCCGTGATGGCGGCGATCGGCGTGGTTGTGGGCGGATTCGGCGGCTTCGTCGCCGCGCGCGCGCTGGCCAGCGTCGTCCAGCAGATCCAATTACCCGGAGCCGTGCCGATTACTGCGGCCGCGACGGTGTTAATCGGCGCAGCCGTGCTCGCATCGGTACTGCCGGCGGCGCGCGCCGCGGCCGTCGACGTCATGCAGGCCTTGCGAAGCGAATAAGGATTGCGTTATACCAGCGGCGAAATTAGTCGTTGGTGAGTCGTCGTCTGTCATTGGCCGTCGGCCGTCGGTTGACGATCAAGGACCAGTGACAAACGACCAATTGGAGGTGACGTTCGACGACCGGTGACTCCGTTCGCCAGGAGGGACACATGAAACGCGCGGCGAGTGTTGTGTTGTTCGCATCGGCGTGTCTGTTGATCAATCCTCACGCCGCGCTTGCACAGAGCGCGATTGCCGGCGCGGTCAAGGATGCGACCGGCGCCGTGCTGCCCGGGGTCACCGTGGAAGCCAGCAGTCCGGCGCTCATCGAACGCGTGAGGACGGTGACGACCGACGCGGCCGGTCTGTATCGCATCATCGATCTCCGGCCCGGCATCTATACGGTCACGTTCACGCTGCCCGGGTTCAACGCGATCCGCCGCGAAGGCATCGAGCTTCCTGCGAACTTCACGTCCACGATCAACGCCGAGCTGCGCGTCGGCGCCATCGAGGAGACGGTCACCGTCACCGGCGACTCGCCGGTCGTGGATGTGAAGAGCGCAACGCAGCAGCAGGTGCTGTCGCGCGATCTGCTCGATGCGGTGCCGACGGGGCGCAACATCTGGGCGGTCGGCTCGACGCTCACCGGCGTCACCCTCAGCGCGCCCGACGTCGGCGGCACCGCCGGCATGCAGCAGACCTACATGGCCGTTCACGGATCGCAGCGGCGCGACAACTCGATTCAGGTGGACGGCATGAGCGTCAACGGCATCGAGGGTGACGGCGCGATTCAGAACTACTTCAACGACGGCATGTTTCAGGAGATGAGCTATCAGACGGGCGCGCTCTCGGCCGAAGTGCAGGCATCGGGCGTTCGCCTGAACATGATTCCGAAGGAAGGGGGCAACGCGTTCAAAGGATCGATGTTCCTCTCGCGCACGCCTGGAAGCTGGCAGAGCAACAACTTCACCGACGAACTGCGCGCCACGGGACTCCGTGCGCCGAACCGCGTCGAAAGGATCCAGGACTTCAATCCGAGCCTGGGTGGACCGATCAAGAAGGATCGCCTCTGGTTCTTCACGTCGTTCCGGCGATGGGGCGTCGATCAGACGATCACCGATTCGTTCTACAACCTCGACCCGACACACGTGACGTACGTTCCCGCGGACGGCGCAAGCGGACGGACGCTGAAGCCGACCGTCGACGACAACATCATCAAGAGCGGCGTCGTGCGGCTGACGTGGCAGATGGCGTCGAAGCACAAGTTCTCTGCCTACATGGACCGCATCGTCAAGTTCCGGGGACATGAATGCCCGGCGCTCTACGCCGAAGAAGCGTGTGGCATCCGGAGTCCGAAGCGCTACTTCACGACGCAGGCGAAGTACACCGCCACGCTGAGCAGCAAGCTGCTCCTCGAAGCCGGCTTCTCGGAAAACGACGAAACCTATTCGACCAACGAAGCGCAGCCGAGCGTCGGCGCGAGCGACATTCCGCGCTTCGACCGTACGACCGGCGCCGCATGGGGCGCGCCGCAGGGTCCGTTCTATTTCCGCTCGCCGGATCGCTACACGTACACAGGCTCGTTGTCGTACGTCACCGGCACGCACGCGTTCAAGAGCGGGTTGCAGTGGGGCACCGGCGGCAACCGCCATCAGCGATCGCTGCAGAACGGCGTCGATCTGATTCAGGAGTATCGCAACGGCGCGCCGGTCTCGGTGCAGACCTACAACACGACGCAGTGGTCCGCCGAGCGGATCAAGTACGACCTCGGACTGTACGTCCAGGACTCCTGGACGATGAACCGATTGACGCTGAACCCAGGTCTGCGGATGGAGTTCTTCAACACGTACATTCCGCAGGAAGGAGCGCCCCCGGGACGGTTCGTGCCGCTGCGCGAGTACGGGCCGATCTACGATCTGCCGAACTGGAAGGATCCGTGGGTTCCGCGCCTTGGCGGCGTGTACGACCTGACGGGCGACGGGAAGACCGCGATCAAAGGTCATGTCGGCAAATACATGACGGCGTTCTCGACCGTCGGCTTCGCGCAGGTGTACAACCCGCTGCGGCAGGAGACCGATCGCCGCAACTGGACCGACACGAACCGCGATGACGTGGCGCAGAACAGTGAGATCGGAGCGATCAACACGCCGTTCAATACGACCGGCGTGCTCAATCGCGTCCCCGATCCCAATATCGTGCGGCCGTATCAGTGGGAGTACAGCGTCGGCGGTCAGCGCGAGCTCGTGCGCGGCGTCTCGGTTTCGGCGAACTGGGTGAGAAGAAGCTGGCGCCGTCTCATCTGGACCGACAACACGGTCGTGAGCTTCGACGACTACACGATCGTCAATACGCCGAATCCGCTCAACCCGTCCGAGCTGATTCCGATCTACAACCTGCGCGCGGCGAAGCTCGGTCAGGTGACGCAGATCGACAAGAACTCCGATCAGAATCAGAAGTGGTACAACGGCTACGACGTCGGCTTCACCGCCCGGATCCGCCAGGCGAACATCTACGGCGGTGTGAGTACCGGCCGTCTGCTGACGGTCAACTGCGAGGTCGACAATCCAAACAGCCTGCGCTTCTGCGATCAGCGCGATCTCGACATCCCGTACCTCACGCAGTTCAAAATCTCGGGCGCCTACCCGCTACCCTACGGCGTCCAGATCAGCGGCAACTGGCAAGGGTATCCCGGCGTTCCGCAATCGACGCTGCGCCAGGACGGCGAGTACAACACGACGAACAATCGTGTGGACGACTCGTCGCTCAACGTGAACTACATCGTCGATCGCACGGTCGTGCCGTCGCTGACCGTTTCGAGCGTCACGGTGCCGCTCATCAAACCGGGCGCGAAGTATCTGAGCCGGTGGAACCAGATCGATGTGCGGCTGGCGAAGAAGTTCCGCGTCCACAACGTGAACTTCCAGGGACAGCTGGACATGTTCAACATTCTCAACGCCAGCTCGATCCTGACCGTGAACGAGACGTACGGCACGTCGCTGGATCATCCGACGGCGATTCTGCAGGGACGTTTGTTCGCCTTCGGCGCGCAGATGAATTTCTGACGGCGGAATCAGACTCGACACGGAGTTAAACGGAGACCCAGACGTTTGTCGTACAGAGTTTTGTGTCTTTTGTGTCTCTGTACCTGATTTCTCTCCGTGTTCTCCGTTTCCTCTGTGTCGATCGATCTGGATCAGATCAGAAGTGGACCTGCGCGCCGAGCGTGAGAATTCTCGGCTGCAGCGCCTGCGTCGCCTGTCCCAGTGCCGATCCGTAATTGGTGCCAACCGCGAGGATCGGATGTGCGTTCAGCGCGTTGAACAGATCGCCCTGAATCTGCCACGTCCCCTTGCTGGCTGGCAGCTTGAACTTGCGCGCGAACCGCAGATCCAACTGATTCAAACGCGGCAGGTACAGACTGCCCGGATAGTTCAGATTGACCGTCTCCTGCGCCTGTCCCGGCGTCAGCAGCGCCGTCGGCACGAGATAGGTCTGCTGCAGGTAGTCGAAGTTCGTCGCGCCCGATCCGTAGTTGCGCGTACCGGGGTAGCTCTGGAACGTGCCGCTGATGTTCAATCCGTACGGCAGCGGATAGGTCCCACCGACTTTCATCTGCGTGTGGAACGGGATGTCTAACTGCGTCTGGTCGCAGTAGATCGTGTAGTTCGGGTTGCTGGCCTGCGCGAAGGTGATTGTCGCGGTGCCATCGGCCGAATCGCACAGCCTCGAGACCTGCCGCGCCGTCAGGAAGCCACCGAACACCTGCATGCCGCCTGTAATGCGCGCCATGAACGACGCTTCGACGCCGTTGTATACCCGGTAGTTGTTCGGCGAGTTGCGATCGATGACCGGCGCGCCTTTGCCGATCAGGTCGGACCGAATCTTGTACACCGTCAGCGTCTGGGGCTGGATACCGCCGCACTGAAACGCGCCGGTGTTGCACGGGTTGTCGATGGTGACCGGCGTGAACGCGCCGGCGACGTCGAGTGCCGTGTTGTCGGTGTAAATCAGGTTGTAGTAGTGGCGATGGTAGTAGCCAAAACTGACCGACATGCCCGGCATCACCTCGCGCTGCACGCTCGCCGTCATCTCCATGCTGTACGGTCGCGTGATGTTCGGATCAGGTGTGCGCGTGAGCAACCCGAACGACGAGTTCGTCGACGGCCCGAGCTGGCTGACACCAGGCACGAAGATGTTGTTGGTCGCCGCCGGGTTCAGCCAATTGCGCGTGTCGGTCGACAGGACCATTGGGTTGTACGCCTGCGGGAAGGTGACGGTCGAAAACGCGGAGTTGTATTTGGCGATGCTCGCCTTCAACGCCGTCTTGCCGTTGCCGAACAGATCGTAGGAGGCGCCGAATCGGGGCGCCCAGTTCTTGAACGTCGGCATAGTCGCGCCGGGGAAGAGGGGCCGCTGCGCATAGCCTTCGGCGAGCATCAGCGCCTGCTGCTGCACCGACACGCCTTCCTCGTCGTAGCTCGCGTTGAAGTATTCCCACCGCACACCCGGCGTCAGCGTCAGCCGCTTGAGCGTCCACGTGTCCTGCACGTAGAGGCCGAGATCCGCGTTCAGCTTGTCGAACTCTTCGGTCGGCGTGTTGTAGAGCGTCACCTGGACTGGCGCGGTGACGCCATTGGTGGTGCGGAACCGCTCGTAGAAGTTGACGTTCGGATTCTGGAACCGCCGCTGCAGTCCGCTCTTGCCGTGCGAGAACTCCATGCCGGTCCGGATCGCGTGCGATCCGGTTACGTATGACAGCGAGGCGATCGCCGTGCCGCGGACCGGCGTGTGCACGTAGAAAGGATTGATCGGCGCGCCCCAGGTCTGGCCGTTCGTGAGGTTGACCTTCGGGATCGGACTGCACGCGCCGGCGGCGACGCACGCCTCGAGCCCCGGCTCCAACTCGCCCGTGATGTACGACTCGTTGTTGATCCCGGCGCCCGCTTCGAACAGCAGCCTTGTCGTCCAGACGCCGGTCCATTTCGCCTCGGTCATGTAGTACTGCTTCGGCTGCCGCGTGCTGAAGGTGTCCTCCGACCAGATCGTGCTCGTGCCGGCGACGCTGTTCTGCTCGTGCCCCCGGAACTTGATGATGCGATCCATGTAGAAGGCGAGCTTGTTCTTCGGGCTCACCTGCCACGTGAAGCGCGTCATGAAGCTCTTGATCAAGTTGTCGTCGGGCACCTGACGCGACGTGTCCGGGGCGAAGGCCGTGTCGCTCGGCTGGAACTGGTTCGCCGGATAGAAGGCGTTTGCGACCGTCTGGTTCACGCCCCAGTGGCGCATCGAGCCGTAGAACCACAGACGGTTCGCCTTGAGCGGTCCGCCCGCCGAGGCATTGAGATCGTGGATGCTGTCGAGGGCGTTGCCGGCCTTGAGCCCTTTGTCCACGAGCTCCTGTGGCAGCGGATCGGCCTGCAGCGACGATCCCGTTCGCGAGAAGAAGACGTCGCCGCGGAACGTGTTGCCGCCGTCCTTCGGGATCATGTTCAGGCGCACGCCGCCGCCGGAACTCTCGGCGGAAATACCGGCAGTCTGATAGCTCATCTCCGAGAACATGCCTTCGTTGAAGTACTGCTGGATGGCGCCGTCGCCCTCGATCCCGTTCAGGCGGATGCCGTCCACCATGATGTAGTTGTCTTTCGGATCGCTGCCGTGCGCCGCGATATAGGTCTGCTGCATCCCCTGCGCGCCGCCGACGTCGGGCTGTGACTGCGTGACGCCGACGAGCGTGGCGCCCACCGACTGAATGTTCCGGCCGCCGGTCGGCACCGCGTCGAGCAGCTGCTGCGGCAACACTTGCTGCGTGACCGCCTGCTGTACGTCGACGACGGGCGATGCGCCCGAGACCGTGACGGTTTCCTCGACGGCGCCGACGCGCAGCTCGCCGTTGACCGGCGCGGTGAAGTTCGCCGGCAGCTCGATCCCGTCGCGCTTCACCGTCGCAAATCCCGGAAGCGAGAAGGTGACGCTGTACGTGCCGGGACGCAGGTCGAGAATCTTGTATTGGCCCTGAGAGTCGGTGGTCGCCGAACGCGTCTGCTCGATCAACACGGGGCTCGACGCTTCGACGGTGACGCCGGGCAACACGGCGCCCGTCGTGTCTTTCACCACTCCCGCGATGGCGCTTTGTGCGTAGGACGCAGCGGGCAGCAACAGTATTAGTGCGAGAACGCCGACGAGAACCCGTGGGAACAGCCGGTCGATCGCCATTGATCCCTCCTCGTGCGAACACCAACCTGCGTTCGTTCGCCGCATCATATGCTCGTTGTCCGTCGTCGTTGGTCGTGAGATGCTTCGGTCATCGGGACAGCGAGCGCTTCTTCAAGAATCCGTAATTCGCATAAGGAGACTGCAAATGCGCGGGGCAATCACCGGGCTGTTGGCGGCGG
>Ga0209473_1001667_pt1 | contig 12364 bp, 9 predicted proteins | sample GraSoiAngelo_133_FD_185890 | JGI IMG/M metagenome (GOLD analysis project Ga0209473, IMG submission 185890) | Grasslands soil microbial communities from the Angelo Coastal Reserve, California, USA - 14_0929_05_20cm (SPAdes) (version 2) | ecosystem: Environmental > Terrestrial > Soil > Grasslands ...
GGCGAAGAGGTCCTTCGCGGCGCGGTAGGTCTCGAGCGCCTTCACCGGATCCTCGAGGCGCCGGTAGAGGACCCCGAGATTGCCGAGCAGCCTCCCCTGCTCGCTCGGGGGGAGCGAATCGGGAGAGCGGCGCAATTGCGCGTACAGATCGATGGCCTGCTCCTCGCGGCCGAGCCTCTGGTAGAGCACCGCGAGATTGGAGAGGGTGATCCGCCGCCGCCGCGCGGTCCACGGCTCGCCCGCGGCCTCGTCGACCTTCTCCAGCGCGTCCCGGAACGCATGGAGCGCCTCCAGGTACCGCGCCTGGTAGTAGTGCACGTTGCCGACGTTGTTCAGTTCCTCGATCTCGCCCTCGCGGTCCCCACGCACCCGGGCGAGCGCGAGCGCCTCCTCGAAGCTTTCCAGGGCTTCCGGATACGCGCCCCGGTAGAGGTCGGCGAGCCCCACGCCCTTCACAGCGAGTGTCCGTCCCGCGTCGTCTCCCAGCGCGCGATAGATCGCCGCGGCCTCGCGGGCCCGCGCGGCTGCGCGCCCATAGTCGCCCTCGGTCAGGGCACTCTGATGGAGGGAGAGCAGCGCACGCGCCTGCCCCGCGCGGTCCTGCGCGCTCGCTTGCCCCGGGTCCGCGAAGCACAAGGAAGGCAGCAGCGCAAAGGCCAGCGCCGCGCGAGTCACGGCAGCGCGAGCGACGGGATCACCGGTCGGACGGAGCCTGTGGCGTCGTTCCCGGCCAGGCCGAGGACCTGCACGGGCTGATCGGACTGGACCGCCAGGAAGCCTCCCGCCGGCGCAGAAACGCCGAAGAGCTCGGAGACTTCTCGCGAGATCTTCGATCGCGCAGGCAGGGACAACGTGGTCGAGGCGATCTCGCCGTCAGCCGAGCGGAGATCGACCGTGACCGTCGCCGGTCCCGCATTCGGGTTCTGCACCGCGATGGCGAAGAACTCGCCTGCGACCGTGGAGGCGGCGACGAACGACGCGGACGCGGCACCGCTGGGGAAGATCGGCATCGTCCTCGCCAGGAGTGCCCGCGAGCTTTCTCCCACCCGCGTCGCGCGCATGTACGAGTAGTACGAAGCCCGGAACCGGTCCGGGTTCCTCGCGCGAATGCGCCTTCCGTGGAATTCGGCGCCGATGGCGGTGACGAGGTCGATCCGATTCGGTCCTACGAACGTCGCCGTCACGGGAACGTCGTCCACCTCCACGACCGTCTGCGGAACGAAGCCCGTACCGAGCAACGTCACCGTCGATCCCGCCGGCAAGAAGCCGCTTCCGGGAATCACGTCGTCGATGGAGACGCTTCCCGCGACTTCGAAGCTGCCCGGCTTGATCTGCTGCGCGTAGACCGCTCCAGCGGGATCGAACCAGATCGAGCCCGGATCGACCGTCATCTTCCCGGCCTCACCGGGCAGGGCGTCCGGCGGCACATGATACGTGACGACGGCGATGGGAGCTCCGAGCAGGTCGGTCCCGAATAGCTCCGAGGGCGAGATGGCCTGGATCGTCACCGACGTTCCGTCGACGACCGCGGCGCCGGCGACATCCGACGGCGCGCCCGCGGCGGTGAACAGGGCCGCCCCGAGGACGGCATCGAACGCCCCTCCCCCGGCCGCGACCGCACCGCACCCGGTGGCGATCGGTTTCGGTTCCGTCAGGGTAACGGTGAGTTGGGCGGTTCCGCCGGCCGGCGCGCTCCGGCTCAATACCTTGAAGGAAAGCGGCGTTGCGGTGGAGGGCGAGATCGCCGCCACCGATCCGCACGCTCCGATCGCGATCAGTTGCGTGTTCGCGACCTGCCTCGGGTTGAAAACGACCTGGCTCTGCTGGGACCCGGGCGCGGCCGGGACAGGCGCCACTGCCGAGGCGCCTTGCGCGCGCACCCGGAACCGCTGCATCGGCGAGGTGGCGAGCGTCCTGCCCGCAGCGTCCTTCGCAACGACCCTCCACAAGAGCGGCTTGCCGGGAACGAGGCGCGCAGCCACGCTCGCGGGGAGCGCGATCGACGATTGCTCGACGTCCGCCTTCCACACCTCGGACCGGTCGACCTCGAGGATCTCGATGGAATAGGAGACGGCGCCGGCGACCGGCTCCCACGCGAGTCTCTCGGGTCGTCGATCGAGATCTCCTGCGGGTCCGCGCAACTGCAGCGCGTTCGAGCGCAACACCTGCGCGGCCGGGTCGACGTGCGAGGGGAGCGTTGGCTCGCGTCCTTCGCGCAGCTCGACCCCGACGGCGACGAGAAGCATCGCGGTGGCGAAGGCCAGGCCCAGACCCCGCGTCGGAATCGGCCGGAAGATCCGGCGCCAGAACCCGTCCTCTTCCTCGCGGGGCTCGGGCGCCGATTCCACGGCGGCGACCCGCGCCTCGCGGAAGCGCCGGCGCAGACGGTTGACGATCCAGTGCACCGTCGCCTCTTCCTCGGGGCGAGGGGCGGCCGACTCGAATTCCTTGAGCAGGGCCAGCTCGACTTCGCACCGCTCGCACGAGGCGACGTGCACGGCGATGCGCCCGCGCGAAGGCGAGGGCTGCGAGGCATCCGCCAGCTCGGCGAGCTCCTCCAGCGTCGCGCATTCCGAGGAAGGCGCGAGGGTTTCCTTGAGCCTTTCCAGGTCCTGCTCCCTCGAATCGAGGTTCGAGCTCATCGCGCGCCTCCCTCCGAGAGCAACCGCAGCTCTCGCGCGTTCCACTGCTGCATGACCCGTGAAATCTTCCGGCGGGCGCTGACGATGAACGCCTTGGCGCCGCTCCGGTTCTGCAGGCCGAGCAACCGCGTGATCACGTCGAGCGGCATGTCGTCTCCGTAATGGAGCGTGAAGACGCGCTTCTCGGTTTCGTCGAGCGCCCGATCGAGCAGGCTCTGCACGAGGGGCCCGGATCGCGCGCGCTCGAGCATCTGGAACGGGCTCAGCGCGGCGGAATCCGGGACCGACCCGAGCACTTCGTCTTCCACCGGAGCGGGCCTCGAGGAGCGGGCTTTCAAGTAGTTCATGCACTCGCTCCTTGTGATCGAATAAAGCCAGGTGGAAATCTTCGATTCGCCGCGAAACGAGCCGAGCTGGCGGAACGCTTTGAGGAAGATGGCTTGCGCGAGATCGTGCGCCTCCTCGCCATCTCCGGTAAATCGCAAGCACCACGTAACTACTTTCTTATGATGTTGGCGGAATAAAGCTTCCGGAGAAACCCTGCCCTCCGGACCATTTGCAGTCGGGTCGCCCCCGACCAGCTCCGCCTTACGCAGCGCTTTCAGCGCCCGCCTCCTCTTTCCTGCTCGAGTTGCAAACGATCCCTGCGCCGCCTCTGACACCCGGCCTCAGCGACGCGGAACAGATTTCGTGTTTGCGGTTTCGACTTTTCCGTTCCGCCGCCCGACGGCGCGCTGTCTCAGTCGAAAGCGAACCCGATTCCAAAGCAGTGCGGGGCGGGAGACCCTTGCCGTCTGGCGTTCACGCCTCGGGGCAAGAGCGACTCGTTTCGCATCGCCGGCGCGCGGTCGGCCCCCCTGACCGTCGCGCCGGCGTCTTTGGTGCCGCCTAGCGAGGGTTGTTACCGGAGCGCGGGAACGATCCGGGCGGGATCGTCGGTCATGATCCCGTCGGCCCCCAGAGCGGCGAAGGCTCGCGCCTGCGCCGGATCGTTCACGGTCCAGTAGTCGACCCGCAGGCCCAACGCGTGGCAGCGCGAGACGATCCAGGGCTGCGCGAGCGACAGGGGAAGCTGCGCGGCGCGGCCCGGACAGGCCAGCGGGCCGCGCTGGGCGAGGGCGGGAAGCGACAAGAGCCGCGCCACTTCGCTCCGCCCCAGGCTGGTGGTTCCCCGATATCCGAGCGCCCGAACCCGCCGCAGCGTCGAGCTGCGGAAGGAGGCGAGGATGACCTGCTCCTCGGCTCCGAGGCGCCGCAGGGTCGAGACGGCGAGCGCGGCCGCTTCCACTTTGAGGTCGACGTTGATGGGGATGCCGGGGAACTCCTTCACCAGCTCTTCGAGCGAAGGCGCGCCCCACGAGCCCACCTCCTCGAAGGTACACTCCGCGATGCGCCGGCGGACGCCGAAGACTCGCCCCCCGTCCGGATCGTGGGAAAGCACCAGCACCCCGTCGGCGGTGACGTGGACGTCGGTCTCCAGCGCATCCGCCCCGAGCTCGACCGCGCGGCGGAACGCCGGCAGCGTATTCTCGGGAAACTCCAGCGAGGCGCCGCGGTGGGCGTACACGCGCACGCGAAAAAGCGTAGCCCCGAGCCAGCGCCTCTGGATAGATCTCCGTGATGCCACGGTGGGAAACGGCGGGAGCGCTCTTCTGCCTGGAAGCGTTCCGGGCGCTCTTGCGCAACAAGCTTCGCAGCGTCCTCGCCGCGCTGGCCATCATGATTGGAATCGCCGCGGTAGTGTGCGTGATCGCCATCGGTCAGGCCGGATCCCGGCGCGCCGAGGACGAGCTGCGCAACCTCGGCGACAACTTCGTCTGGATCGAAGCCGGCGGCCGGGCGCCGAATGGCGTCCGGACCGGATCGCACGGAACGACCAGCCTGACCCTCGAGGACGCCGACGCCATCGCGCGCGAAGTGCGCCTGATCAAGACCATCACCCCGAACGTCGACGGCTCCGTGCAGGTGATCCACGGCGATCGCAACTGGAGGACCCGCTATCGCGGCGTCGGTCCCGAGTATCTCGATATCAAGCGCTGGCCCATCGGCGAGGGCGCTCCGTACACCGAGGAGGACGTCCTCAGGGTCTCGAGCGTGTGCCTCATCGGCACCACGGTCCGCGACAAGCTCTTCGGCGAGCGGGAGCCGGCGATCGGGCAGAGCATCCGCATCGGCACCCAGATCATCCGCGTGGGCGGCGTGCTCGCCAGCAAGGGTCAGTCGGCGACCGGGCAGGATCAAGACGACGCCATCTTGCTTCCCTGGAGCACGGCGCAGAAGAAGATCCGCGGCCGCAACCAGACCTGGCTCGACGACATCATCGGTTCGGCGGTCTCGGCCGAGGCGGTGAACCCGGCCATCGACCAGATCACCGCCCTGCTCCGGCAGCGCCACCAGATCCAGCCCGGTCAGGAGGACGATTTCAACATCCGCCGACCCGACGAGATGATCAAAGCGCAGATCGAGACCAGCCACACCCTCGCCCTTCTCCTCTTCAGCGTCGCCTCCATCGCGCTGCTGGTGGGCGGCATCGGGGTGATGAACGTGATGCTGGTCTCGGTGACCGAGCGCACCCGGGAGATCGGGTTGCGGCTGGCGGTGGGCGCGACCGAGGCCGCGGTGCAGCTGCAGTTCCTCGGCGAAGCCGTGATGCTCACGCTGTTCGGCGGGCTCTCCGGCGTGCTGCTCGGAAGCCTGGGCTGTCTTCGGCCGCATCCTGGAGTGGTCGGTGCGGGTGCCGTTCGAGTCGCTGGCCCTGGGTCCGATGGTGGCGATCGCGGTCGGGATCGGCTTCGGGTTCTATCCGGCCCGCCGCGCCGCGCGCCTCGATCCGATCGAGGCGCTGCGGCACGAGTAGGCGTTACTTGTCGACCTTCTTCTCCTCGCGGACGACGTTGCCGCTCGCGTCCTTCTCCTTCGTCTCCGTCGTCTTGATCCTGGAATCGTTGCCCATGCCGGGACGGTCGTGCTCGACCGTCGTCTCGGTCTTGCTCACCCTGCCGCCGCCGGCGCGCGCGTGGGACTTCGAGTCCACCTTGGTCTTATCGGTGCGCTTGGCGCGCTTGGTCTTCTTCTCGATGTGGACGCTGTTCTTGTCCTGCTTGACTTCGGTCTTGCTCTCATCGGCGCGCGCGGTGGACGCCAGCAAAGCGATACCGGCGACGGCGCAAGCGATTCTCATCATGGCAGTTACCTCCGACGATAAGCTGTAGCCGCTGGCGCAGCCGGGCAACGAGCGAACGGTTCCCTGCACGTCCGGTATGCTGCGCGCCCATGATCAGATCCAACGCCGCATTCGGAGCAATTCTTCTCGCCGGGTGCGCCGCCACAGCACCGGTGCAGCCCACCCCGACGAGCAAGCGGTACGAAGATCTCGCGGCCTTCTTCGCCGCGTGGCGCGCATTCCAGCGTCCGAAGCTCGCCGACGGCGTTCCCGACTACACCGCCTCCTCGATGGCCGCGCAGCACCGCGAGCTCGCGGAATGGCAGCGAAGGCTCGAAGCCTTCGACACGACCGGATGGACCGCCGCGCAGAAAGTCGATCGCGACATCGTGCGCGCGGAGATGAACGGGCTCGACTTCGACCATCGCGTGCTCATGCCCTGGGCGCGCGATCCCGCCTTCTACGTCACCGTCTTCGACGAAGAGAGCGATCAGCCGGCGCGAGAGGGCCACCAGGCATCCGGCTCGGTCGAGCTGTGGAAGAGGCCGTTTCCCGTCGGCGGGCAGGACGCCTCCGAGCTCGCGGTGGAGCTGCAGCCCATCCCCGCGCTGCTCGATCAGGCCCGGAAGAACCTCACCGGCAACGCTCGCGACCTCTGGGTCTACGGCACCGCCAGCATGAAGGCGCAGAGCGCGGCTCTGTCCGCGTTCGGCGAGAAGGTGCCGAACCGGCCCGTCCTCTCTGCCGCGGTGAAGCGCGCGAGGGAGGCGACCGATGCCTTCGTGGCCTGGCTCGAGCAGCAGGCACCGTCCAGGACCGGCCCCTCGGGGATCGGAAAGGCCAACTACGACTGGTACCTCGCCAACGTACAGCTCGTCCCCTACACCTGGAGCTCGGAGCTCCTGCTCATGACCCGCGAGCTCGCCCGCGCCCGCAGTAGCCTCGCCCTCGAGGAGGACAAGAACCGCGCCTTGCCGCCGCTCAGGCCGGTGGCCAGCGCGGCCGAGCACACCCGCCGTTTCAATGCGGCGATCACCGAGTACGTCGCCTACCTGCGCGACAACAAGATCCTCACCTTGCGCGACTGGATGGAGCCCGCGCTGCGCGCCCGGATCGGCCACTTCACGCCCGGTGAAAAGCGCGAGTTCTTCACCGAGGTCGACTACCGCGATCCGGTGATGATGCGGACGCACGGCTATCACTGGATCGATCTCGCCTGGATGGAGCACGAGCCGAATCCGAGCCCGGTGCGGAGGGAGCCGCTTCTCTACAACATCTTCAATACCCGCACGGAGGGCTTCGCCACCGCGATGGAGGAGCTGATGCTCCACGAGGGCCTCTTCGACGAGCGGCCGCGCTCGCGGGAGATGATCTGGATCCTGGTCGCGCAGCGCGCCGCGCGGGCGCTCGGCGAGTTGCACATGCAAGGCGAGAATCTCCCGCTCGAGGACGCGGCCAGGCTCGCCTCCGAGAACACGCCGCGCGGGTGGCTGAGGCTCGACGGCCAGACCGTCTGGGGCGAGCAGCACCTGTACTTGCGTCAGCCCGGGTACGGGACGAGCTATCTGGTGGGAAAGATGCTGGTGGACGAGCTCATCGCGGCCCGCGCGCAGGAGCTCGGCAGCCACTTCACGATGCAGCGTTTCATGGACGAGCTGAACGCGACGGGACTCATCCCCATCACCCTCGTCGCGCGAGAGCTCACGACCCCGTCACCAGCCACAGCCCCGCGGCAATGACGGCGAGGCCCAGGGCGTCGAGCCAGACGAGCCGCTCGCCAAGGAGCGCCGCGCCGATGAGGAGGCCGAACGCCGGCGTGAGGAAGAAGTACGCGCTCACCCTGCTCGCCTCGCCGTGGTGCAGGATCCAGAACCACAGCATCGAGGCACCGACGCTCAGCACCACGACCAGATAGAGGAGGCTGACGACGAGCGGCGGGGTCCAATCGATGCGCGGAAACCCTTCCAGGAGCAGCGCGGCGGGCACCAGGGCAACTCCCGCGCAGAACAACTGCCCGCCGTTCAGGACCACCGGATGAGGCCGCAGTCGCATCCGCTTGTAGAGGATGTTCGAGGCGACGAAAGCGCTGACGCCGGCGAAGGAGAGCAGGACGTCCTGCGGGCGGGCCTCCTGCGTACCCGTGCGCGCGTGCATGGCGATGAGCACGCCGCCGAATCCGAGGAGCAGGCCGATGACCTTCCGCGGCGTGAGCGGCTCCCGCAGGGTGAAGCGGGCCACGATCGCCATGATCAGCGGATTGGTGCTGGCGATGATGGACCCCATTCCCGCCGACATCCGCCGCAGCGCCTCGTAGTTGAACCCGAGGTAGATGGCATTCCCGCCCAGGCCGAGGAGGAAGATCTGGATCCAGGACAGCGCGTCGCGGGGAATGGCGATGCGCGCCGCGCGGGCGCCGACGAGCAACAACCCTCCCGCGAAGAGAAAGCGGAGCGAGAGCACGGTGAGCGGCGGCGCCCCTCGCGCCAGGATCCGGCTGGGCACGAACGCGGACGCCCAGAGGAAGACGTAGACGATGGCGGCGGCGACGCCGAGTGCATCCCGCGAGGCGGTGGCCCGGGAAGGCGCGAGCATTGGCCGTCCTCATCGGATGCCTCGCGCCAGATCGCAAGCGGAACTGGAGGATCAGCCGGATTTCCTGAGCAGCTCCGGCTCCGAATCCGGCTGATCCTCCACCTGTTCCTCGAAGTGCTCGTCGGTGCGCTTCAAGTACTTCCGCGAGTTGGCGACGAACCGCTGCAACCGCCGCGACACCGTGTTGCTGGAAATTCCGAGCAACTCCGCCACTTCGTCGTGCTCCATCCCGCCGACAAGGACGCCCAACGCAACCGCCTGGGTCTTGTCGTCGAACCTCGAGAGGACCTTTTGCGCCAGTTGCCGGTGGGCGACGACGTCGATGCCTCCTGCCGTTCCCGGGTCCCCCAACCCGGTCACCGACGACTCGCTCCGGCGGGCCGCGTTCCGCCGCACGTGCAGGCAGTGGTTCACCGACACCCGGAAAATCCACCGGATCGCGCTGTCTCTCGTCTCCAGCTTGCTCACGTTGTCGAGCAGCCGGAGAAAGACCTCGTGGGTTGCATCCCCGCCCGCCTCCCGATCCCCCAAGATCCGGAGACAGCGACGGTGGATTACGGGAGCGTATAGCCGGTAGAGCTCGGCGACCTGTTCACGTTCGCTCGTCCCGTTTTTCTTTATTTTTTTCGTCTTCCCACGCAAGGCCGGCTCCCCCCCAGGGCCACCCTCTTCTTCTGTTCGACCTGTAAAATTACGTAGGTAGATCTAGCATGACATCGGTCACAATCCCAAACAGGCTCCGTGTGACCACACGACGATCGTCCCGGCGCTCGCGCCCAGGAAGAAGCGGCGGCGGCCGGCACTTCGACGAGGCCGCTGCGCTGAGCGGGAGCCCTCCCGCTCTTCAAGAGCACTCCCCCGGAGTGCTAGTGTCCCGCGCCCGAAGCCCTCGGAATCTCGCTTTTCGCTGACGATCCCTCCCCACCGTCTCGAAGATCGGAGCCCCTCCATGAGTGCCGTTGCCCGATGGTCGTTTCCCATCGCGAGCATCGCCGTGGCTTGCCTCGGCGCCCTCGTCATGCCTGCCTGCGGAAGTTCCCCCGATCTCGTCGATCGGTCCGCGGCCGCGGCCTCGACGGCCGTCCCCGCAGCCCGGGCGCCCGATGCGCCCGGCGACGCGGCGAAGGACGACGCCGGCGACGAGGCGAAGATCCAGATCAAGACCATCTCCAATCGCGCCGACCTGATCAGCGGCGGCGATGCGCTGGTGGAGATCGCGCTCTCGAAGGCGAAGCTCGCGAGCTCGCTCCGCGTGCAGCTCAACGGACGCGACGTATCGAGCGCCTTCGCGGTGCGCGGCAACGGCCGCATCCTCGGCCTCGTCAGCGGCCTCGTGAACGGCAACAACGTGCTGGTCGCAAGCACGTCGAAGAGCCACGCCGCGAGCCTCGCCATCACCAACCATCCGATCGGGGGACCAGTCATCGCCGGCCCCCAGACCGCGCCGTTCGTTTGCGCGACGCCCACGGCGCAGCCCGCCACGGCGACCCTGGCGGCCAGCAACGCCAGCGGCCTCAGCACCAGCGCCGTCGACGTGCAGTGCAATATCGCGACGGAGACCTTCCTCTTCTACCGGACGACCGCGGCGTGCACCGGCGTGCTGCCCGATCCGAGCCCCGTCACGGCGACGTCCCCGACCGCGGCGGGCTCCTGCTTCAAGCGCTTCACGCCCGGTCAGACGCCTGCCGATCTGGCGTTCACCACCACCGACCAGGGCGTGACCGTTCCGTACATCGTCCGCGTCGAGCGCGGGACCATCGATCGCGGCATCTTCGACATCGCGGTGCTCTTCACGCCCGGTGAAGCCTGGACGCCCTTCGCACCGCAGCGCCAGTGGAACCGAAAAGTCGTCCACACCTTCGGCGCCAGCACCGGCCAGCCCCGCCGGCAGTTCCGCACCGAGCAGAACTGGGCCGACGACGCCGCGCTCTCGCGCGGCTTCATGGTCGTCGACAACAGCATGACGGATTCGCTCTTCGACGCGAACCGCGTCTACAACGCCGAGGTGGTCATGATGATGAAGGAGCACATCATCGAGACCTACGGCGAGATCCGCTACACGATGGGGAACGGCTGCTCCGGCGGATCGATCCAGCAAGTCACGGCGGCGTCGATCTTCCCCGGCCTCCTCGACGGCATCCAGCCGACCTGCACCTATCCGGATTCCGAGACCACGGGCATGGAGGTGACCGACTGCGTCCTGCTCGTGAATTTCTTCAACTCGGCCGCTTTCGCAAACTCGAACGTCGGGCTCACGCAGGCCCAGATCAACGCGAAGAAGACCGCCATCGCCGGGCACCTCGACCAGACGGCGTGCTGGGGCTGGAACAACACCTTCGGCAGCAACGGCAAGCCGGGGAACTTCGTGCCGAGCCTGGTGATCAACGGCGTCACCGGCGCCATGGCCAACATCGGAGCGCCGCGCAACAACTGCCAGCTGCTCGCGAACCAGGTCTACGATCCCCTCACCAACTTGACCGGACCGCGCTGCGGGCCTGCCGACAACGCGATCTCCATCTTCGGTCCGGCCGCAGGGACGACCAATCGCGGGCGGTCGACGGGCGACAACGTAGGCATCACGTACGGCCTCAAGGCGCTCGTCTCCGGCGCCATCTCGCCGGAAGAGTTCGTCACATTGAACGAGAGGATCGGCGGCTTCACGCCCGACGTGGACCTCTCGCCTGAGCGCACCGTGGCCGATCCCGACGCGCTCACCATCGCGTACACCACGGGCATCGTCTCCGCCGGCCAGCTGGGGAAGACGCCCATCATCGACATTCGCGGCTTCGACGAGGTGACGCCGGACCTCGGCGCCGGAAGGGTGGGCCTCTTCGGGATCCACCAGATCTGGCGGAGCTTCGCCTTGCGCGCCCGCCTCGACAACGCGAATGGAACGCATGGCAACCACGTGCTCTGGCGCTTCCCCACCAATCTTCTCGCGCCGGCCGGCTTCACGCTGCGGTCGTTCCTGACGATGGACGAGTGGCTCGCCAACATCGAGAAGGACAAGAGCAACGTTTCCCGCGCGCAGAAAGTGCTGAACGACAAGCCGGCCGACGCGTTCGACTTCTGCGTGTTGTCGACCGATCCGGGCCTTGCCGACCCGGCAGTCGCGAACAAGGTCACGGACTTCGGCGTCTGCGATACCGACCCGAGGCTCGTCAGGCACCATTCGCCACGCCAGGTGGCCGGCGGACCGGATGCCGAGAACATCCTCAAGTGCCAGCTGAAGCCGCTCGACTTCGGCGACCCGGCGTTCGGCGGCGTCACCTTCAGCGCCGACCAGCAAGCCCGCCTGCGCTCGGCGTTCCCGAACGGCGTCTGCGATTGGAGCAAGCCGGGCGTGAACCAGGCGCCGTTCATCGGTCCGCTCACCTTCCAGGACGGACCGGGCGGGAAGATCCTGGGACCGGCTCCGCAGTCCGGACGGTGCGACTTCGCGAAGAACGGCCGTTGCGTCCCGCACGACGAGGACGACGACGACTGAGCCGTAGCGGTGTCGATTCTCCGCGGGGACGGGTGCGCCTTCTGGGCGCCCCGTCCTTGCGCTCGGAGTTCGTCCGCTGGAGCGCCGCCTAGAGCGCGAGTTGCGCGTAGTCGATCCTGCTATGTGATCCAGTGCAGATTGCGGAGGCGGACATGACAGCGGGCACGATCGAAACGCCGGACTGGAGCTCCATCCCCGCGCCTCAGGACGACGGCGCCGCTGCGCACCTGCCCGGGAGCAAGGTGCCCCCGGTCCCGCTGCCGGCGACGGATGGCGGCACGGTCGATCTCTCGAGGCTGCGCGGCCGCACGGTGGTGTACGCGTACCCGCGCACGGGCCGGCCGGGCATCCCCAATCCCGAGGGCTGGGACATGATCCCCGGCGCGCGGGGGTGCTCGCCCCAGTCCTGCGCGTTCCGCGACCACTTCGCGCAGCTGCGCGGACTGGGCGTTCTGCACCTGTTCGGCCTATCCACGCAGG
>Ga0209473_1001668_pt1 | contig 12362 bp, 5 predicted proteins | sample GraSoiAngelo_133_FD_185890 | JGI IMG/M metagenome (GOLD analysis project Ga0209473, IMG submission 185890) | Grasslands soil microbial communities from the Angelo Coastal Reserve, California, USA - 14_0929_05_20cm (SPAdes) (version 2) | ecosystem: Environmental > Terrestrial > Soil > Grasslands ...
GAAGCCTGGCGTGACTCTCGAGCAGGCGCGCGCAGAGATGATCACGCTGGGACGCCGCGCTGAAGAAAGCTTCCCGGCGATCGAAAAAGGCTGGGGCGTGGGAGTGCGCACGCTGCCAGATTATCTGATTCAGAATTTCGGCATTCGCGCCGGCATTGCCGTGATGATGACCACGGTGGGTTTTGTGCTGATGATCGCGTGCGGCAACGTAGCCGGCCTCCTGCTGGCGCGCGCGGCGGGGCGACGGAAGGAACTGGCGATTCGCATTTCTCTCGGTGCCGGCCGCCTGCGCATTGTCCGGCAATTATTGACCGAAGGGATGGTGATTGCCCTTCTTGGCGGCGGCGTGGGCCTTCTATCGTCGTATTGGGGAATCAACTTTGTCCGGGCAAACATGAGCTTCAACGAATACGTGAGTGCGGTACCGATTAGCTTGGACTGGAATGTTGTGTTCTTCGTTCTGGCGATCTCCGTGGCCTCCGCGGCGCTGTGTGGCTTGGTTCCGGCGCTGAACGCGTCGCGCACCGACATCAACACGAGCCTGAAGAATGAGAGCCGCGCCGCGACCGCGGGCCGTTCGCAAAGCCGCTTGCGGACCGTGATGGTCACCGGCGAAATCGCGCTGGCGTTGTTTCTGCTGGTCGGTACCGGGCTGCTGATTCGCGGACTTTCCGTCATTCATCATCAATACATGGGCTTCCGGCCGGACCATATCCTTACCGCCGGTGTGACTCTCGACAACACGCAGTATAAGGATGCCTCCCAGCAAGCCGCGTTCGTCCGAAATGTGTTGTTGCGCCTCCAGCAGGTTCAAAGCGCCGAGGCGGTGGCGGTTACATCGGATCTGCCGGCAACGGGACCGGGCAAAGTCTCCTTTTTGATTAAGGGCCAGCCCGAATTGCCCGCGAACCAGCGGCCCACCGCGCTCGATCTCGTGATAACTCCGGAATTCTTTCAGGCTGCGGGCATCCCGCTGCTGCACGGCAGAGTGTTTACAGAGAGGGACGATGCCGGCGCGCCACGCGTCGTGCTGGTCAGCCAGGAGTTTGTGCATCGGCATCTGCAAGACCAGGAACCACTCGGAAAACAGATTCGGCTCGACGTAAGCGGCGCCACCCCGGAGTGGAGCGAGATCGTCGGCGTTGTCAGCAATACGAGAAGTCATTCCGAATCCACTCGCGTGGAGCCGCAGGTTTACGAGGCGATGTTTCAGCGTCCGATTTCTTCGTTTTCGCTCATGATTCGCGCAGGTTCCGATCCGAACAACCTGGCCGCTGCCATGCGCAACGCAGTGGCGCAGGTGGACGCTGAGCTTCCCCTGACCAGCGTTATGAGCATGACTGCGCTGCTTAAGCGTCAAGCCAACGGTGACCCGCTTTTCGAGCGTTTGATGGGCAGCTTCGCACTGCTTGCGCTGATCCTTGCGGCCATCGGGATTTACGGGCTGGTAGCTTATTCCGTGGGCCAGCGAACGCATGAAATTGGTATCCGCATGGCCCTTGGCGCAGGGAAATCGGACGTGCTGAGCATGGTTTTGTGGCAAGGCCTAAGAATGACTGCGATTGGAGCAGCTATTGGGCTCCTAATGGCGCTCCCCTTGCCGAAACTGCTTGAGGCTATGTTCTACTTCGGCGGGCTGCACATCCTCGATCCAGCTATCTACCTCATCGTACCGATAGCCATGGCCGTGGTGACGATGCTTGCTACTTACATCCCCGCGCGGCGGGCGATGCGCGTGGATCCCATGGTGGCCTTGAGGTACGAATGAGCGCGGCGACTCTCCCGAGCGGTTTGAGCATTGCCTCTCCAGAAATCTTGCGGGCCAAGGTGGAGGAAGTATGAAGGCGTGGAGGCGGTTTGTATCCTGGATGCGCGCTTTGCTGCGGCGCTCGCGGATGGAAAGGGAGATGGTTGCGGAGCTGCACTTCCACATCGAGGCGTTCGCAGAGGATTTGATGCGCAGTGGCGCTTCGCGGGAGGAGGCGCTGCGGCGGGCGCATCGAGTTTGGCGGAGTAGAACGCGCAAAGGAAGAGTGCCGGGAAGCCCGCGGCGTCAACTTGCTCGACAGCTTGGTTCAGGATTTGCGCTTTGGCGTGCGCGTGTTGCGCAAATCCCCTGGCTTCACGACCGCCGCGGTCCTCACCATTGCACTGGGAATCGGCGCCAACGCGGCCATTTTCGGCTTGGTAGACTCCGCGTTTTTGCATGCCCTCCCATTTCGTGACATGGAAAGGCTGATGAATGTTTGGACGACCGACGCCGGAGGAGATACGCACACGCCTCTGCCGGGTCAATACTTGGCGCTCCGAAACTACAGCCAGGCATTTGAACAAGTTGCAGGTTCGGGATGGGTCGATAATTTCTATGGCAGCGATGAATCCGGATGGCAAAACCTAATGGGGCTTCTCGTGAGCGCCAACTGGCTGCCTGCCCTCGGCGTTCAGCCCTTGCTCGGTCGCAATTTTCGAGATGACGAACAAATCGCTGGCCAAGACTCGGTGGTGATTCTGTCCTTTAGCTGTTGGCGAACTCGTTTTCATGGAGATCCAGCCATCGTGGGGAAGCAAATCGTTCTGAATCGGCGTCCTGTCACGATTGTGGGAGTTATGCCGCAGTCTTTGGCCGCCTACAACGAGAACATCGAGATTTATGCACCTCTTGTGCTCGAATCGTACGCGAACAATGGCACGTTGAGAGTTGCGGGGACCGCGAGAGTACGAATTGTCGCCCGGCTGAAGTCGGGAGTGACTCTGGACCAGGCACGCACAGAAGCGGAAAGCATCGCCCAGAGCTTGAGAGGCACCCTGTCCACTACCGATCGGAGCGGCCATCTAATGGTAGAGCATTTTGCTGAGACGTTTCGCCATCCCGGCCCAACCAGGCGGAATGCGCAGCTTGGCTTGTGGATGACGGCCGTCGCGGCGGGCGTGGTGCTTCTGATTGCTTGCGCGAACGTTGCAAGTTTGCTTCTTGCTCGGAGTGTGAAGCGCTTTAGAGAGGTCGCTGTCCGGTCGGCTTTAGGTTGTTCACGCGGGCGAATGATTCGCCAACTCGTAACCGAGAGCACTCTGCTATTTCTTCTCGGAGGAAGCCTCGGTTTGGTGGCTGCGCGGTGGTCCGAGGACGTCATTACCAAGGTTGCGTCCGGAATCGTTTGGAACAGGATGACCGTGCAAATCAACGGGCGCATTCTGCTCGCTGGTTTGGGAGTTTCACTTCTCAGCGCTTTGTTCTTCGGCATGATTCCGGCCTTGCACGCGACAAGAGTGAACCTGAACGACAGCCTCAAAGACGCCCTCCCAAGCACAACGAGCGGAATGACGGCACGGCGGCCGCGAAATCTCTTGGTGGCATTCCAGGTCGCTCTCGGAATGGTGCTTTTGGTGGGCTTTGGCCTTTTATTTCGTAGTTTGCTGCATGTGGAGTCGTCCGCCCTTGGATTTGACCCGCATAACGTCTTGACCGCGACCGTAAGTCTACCGGTATCACGCTATGCCGACCCTCCCGTCAAAGCGGGCGCGATGCGCAAAGCATTGGAGCAAGTGCGCGCCATGTCCGGCGTCGAGTCTGCTGGCATCGTGGACTCGCTCCCTATGGATGGAGCTGACAGCGCCAGGCTCAGCATCAAAACAGACTCATCCGTCGCTGTGCTGGACGAAACATGGTTTCTTTCGGTGAGCCCGGACTATTTCTCCACCTTAATGGTGCCCATGCTCGCGGGCCGTCCGTTTCGGGACACCGATGTTCGAGAAGCGGCCCCGGTTGCCATCGTCAATCAGACTTTTGCAAAGCAGTATTTTTCGGAGGCCAGCCCCATCGGATCTCATCTGGCTCTGGCAAATGCGCCTACAACCTGGAAAGAAATTGTGGGCGTTGTTTCCGATTTCCGGCAGCGCAATCCAGAGGAAGATTTAAGGCCGCTCGTATATCTCCCGGTAGCGCAAACGCTGCCGGGGCGATGGAGCTTGGCGATCCGGGTCCGGGCGGCGAGCGACATGGGGAATGTTGCCGCACGCATCAGCAACTGGCTTCAACCCGTGGACCCTCAGCTCTATTGGGAACTGGGCAGCATGCCGGTGCAGATTCACGATTCCGAATCGCTCACTCTGCGCCGCCCGTTGATCACCTTGTTCGCTTCCTTTGGCGGCTTGGCGCTGATACTGGTAGTGGTCGGCGTGTTTGGCGTGACGTCGTACTCCGTCGCCGAACGCACCCGCGAGATTGGCATCCGGACGGCTCTCGGCGCGGCTCGCATGGAAATCGCGGGGCTGGTTTTCCGTGAATCATTGAAGGTCGCGTTGGCAGGTCTCACCGTCGGCACGTTCTGCGCATTTGCTGTAACGCGCTTCTTTCCTACGGAAGGCATTGGCTGGAGCGGATCGGGAATCTTTCTCTACGGCGTCTCCCGGACGGACAGCCTTACATACTTATTGGCAGCCGCGCTGCTCACGAGCGTCGTGCTCGCCGCCTCGTGGATTCCCGCGCGGCGCGCGATGCGCGTGGATCCTATCGTCGCGCTACGATACGAGTAAGGGCCAACGCGCACCCGGAGCTGCAACCTAAGCCACTGCCGGGAACAAATCCTGCATAGCTTGCGTACCTCTCCTATGACGGCCCGGTGCAAGAGGTCTGTCTCATCTTAGGGGATGAACCATGAACAGCTTCTGGCAAGACGTGCGCTACGGGCTTCGCGTGTTTTGGAAAAACCCTGGATTCAGCACGGTTGCGGTGCTGACTCTGGCGCTGGGCATCGGGGCGAACAGCGCCTTGTTTTCGGTAGTGAATGGGGTGCTCTTGAATCCGCTGCCCTTCGCGAACCCGAACGAGCTTGTAGCCGTTTATTCCAGAACGGGAACCTTCCAGGAAAGCTCTATCTCTTATCCGAACTTCCTCGACTGGCAAAAGGATAACCATTCCTTTTCTTTCCTAGGCGCCGTTCGGTCGGACGATTTCAACATGACCGGCGTGGGAGAGCCGGAACGGCTGCACGCGCACATGATTTCGGCGGAATTTTTCCCGGCTCTGGGCCTCCGGCCGTTGCTTGGCCGTAACTTTCGGCCTGAGGAGGACGTAGCCGGCGCGGGCCCTGTGGCCATCCTCGGTGACGGAATCTGGAAGCGCAAATTTGGATCCTCGCCCGAGGTTCTGGGAAGGAGCATCACGCTGAACGGCAAAGTCTACACGGTCGTAGGTGTTGCCGCCGGACGAATTACCGGGTTTAGCCCTACGGACATTTTTGTTCCTGTTGGCCAGTGGAACGATCCTACGTTTCGCGACCGGCGCATCGGCATGGGAACGAATGCCATCGGACGGCTGAAACCGGGCGTCAGCATCGAACAGGCGCGCGCGGATATGGATCGCGTAGCTGAGAACCTTGCAACCGCCTATCCGGAAGCCGACAAAGGCTCCGGTATCGCGCTGGTGCCCCTTAAGACGGACGTGGTCGGAGATGTTCGGGGAATCCTGCTGGTTTTGCTCGGTGCCGTCAGCTTTGTTCTCCTGATTGCGTGCGCCAATGTTGCCAACTTGCTTCTCGCGCGCTCCACTGGCCGGGCACGCGAATTTGCCATCCGCTCCGCGCTGGGAGCCGGCCCTTTCCGGGTGGTGCGCCAGTTGTTGACGGAGAGTGTGTTGCTTGGCATCGCAGGTGGCTGCATCGGACTTGGTCTCGCCAAGTTGGGCACCAAAGTCATTCTTGCTGCGTTGCCGGGAACACTTCCGCGAGTGGAGGAAATCTCGCTCGACGCGCATGTGCTCGGGTACACGTTTGGCATTTCCCTTCTTACTGGAATTGCGTTTGGACTGGCGCCTGCATTCAAAGCTATGCGGCCCGATATGCACGACACCTTAAAAGAGGGTGGGAGAGGCGCAAGCGGCGCGCGTCACCGTATGCAGAGCGTCTTTGTCGCTTTCGAGATGGCCATGGCCGTGGTCCTGCTTATCGGCGCGGGGCTTATGATCCGCACGCTCACCGCGCTTTGGAACGTCAATCCTGGTTTCGACGCGCACAATGTTCTTACTTTTTTGATTTCGTCCACTTCCGATCCAAACGCAAGTGCGGACCAGCTTCGCGCAAAATACCGCGCGACGCTGGCGCAAGTGAGAGGCATTCCTGGTGTCGAAGAAGTCTCGGTGATGGGCGGCTCTCTGCCCATGACCGGGGATTCCGAGCTGCCGTTCTGGCGCGAAGGCCAGCCGAAGCCCCAACACGAGAATGAAATGACCTTCGCGCTGTTTTATCTGGTGAACGCGGACTATCACCGGGCCATGCGGATTCCGGTAATACGCGGGCGTTCTTTCACCGAGCAGGATAATGAGCATTCCCCTACCGTGGCATTGATCGACGCGAGTCTAGCGCATAAATTTTTTCCAAACGAAGATCCCATCGGAAAACGAATCAACCTCGGACTGCTCGATATGCAACCGGAAATCGTAGGCGTGGTTGGGCACGTCCAGCATTGGGGCCTCGGGGCGCGCGAACACGAAGGCCTCGAAGTACAGCTCTATCTTCCCGTTTGGCAGATTCCGGACAAGTTCTGGCCGCTTCTCGCGAATGGCAGCCAATATGTTGCCCGGACTATGGGATCTACGGTTGGTCTCGCGACTTCCATTCGCCAAGCTGCAGAAAAGGTGGATGCCAGCGCGGTTCTCTTTGATGTCCGGCCGATGGAAGAGATTGTTGCGCGTTCCATCTCCACACAGAAGCTGACGATGCTTCTCCTTAGCGTGTTCTCGGCTCTTGCGCTCGTGCTCTCCGCCATCGGAATCTACGGCGTGATTTCCTACTTGACCGGACAGCGCACGCATGAGATCGGTGTGCGCGTGGCGCTGGGGGCATCAAGCGCGGATGTGCTGCGGATGGTTCTGGGACAGGGCATGAGAATGACCTTAATCGGAGTGGCCATTGGCATTGCTGCCGCATTCGGGCTGACACGGCTGATTACCAAAATGATTTACGGCGTTGGCGCAACCGACCCGCTTACTTTTGCAGGAGTCGCCGTTTTGCTGTCTGCAGTAGCTCTTTGCGCCTGCTACATTCCCGCGCGGCGGGCGATGCGCGTGGATCCCATCGTGGCCCTGCGCTACGAGTGACCAGGCGCGCTCGCGACCCAAACCTTAAAGAAAGAAAAGCTGGAGTGCAGCCCTGCGCTTCGTATAATCTGTCCCGCCGCTTCGCCTTGGCTCATGGTAAACATGCGGATTCATCCAGCGAATCTTCTGAACACGCTAACGATTTTCGTGAGCGCGCTTCTCCTCTTCCAGGTTGAACCACTGAGTGGAAAAATCATTCTTCCCTGGTTCGGAGGAGTCGCGGCCGTCTGGACGATGTGTCTGCTCTTTTTTCAGATCGTTCTGCTGCTTGGCTACCTCTACGTGCATTTACTTACGCGGCGTTTTGGCCGGGGCACGCAGGGATGGATTCATGCAGCTATTCTCGCCGCAAGCCTGCTCGTACTGCCGATTCTTCCGAGAAATTCCTGGAAGCCGGCCGGGCCGGAACATCCTGCCCTGCACATTTTAGAAGTGCTGACGCTCGCCGTGGGATTGCCGTTCTTTGCGCTTTCTGCGACTAGTCCGCTCTTGCAGGCCTGGTGGGCGAATGCGAAGAAAGACGAGGGCGTCTACCGGTTTTATGCGATTTCAAATGCCGGCTCATTGCTAGGCCTTTTGACGTATCCCGTACTAATTGAGCCACGGCTTACCATCCCGCACCAGGGCTGGAGCTGGTCATTTGTCTATGCCGCGTTCGCAGTCGCATGCGGGATGATTGCAATTACGCAGAGGGAAAAAGCCAGCGCTCCTCCTCGAGAAACCTTCGCGGCACCGCCCGACTGGAACATACGAGCGCTCTGGATCGCGCTTCCGGCATGCAGTTCCGCGCTCTTGCTGGCTGTCACCAATCACATCACCCAAAACGTCGCGGCGGTTCCGTTTCTGTGGATCATTCCTCTAAGCCTGTACATGCTGAGTTTCATTTTGTGCTTTGGAAGCCGCTGGTATCATAGAATGCTTTTTTTGAGGTTGCTGGGAGTTGCCCTCGGCTGCATGGCTTATGCTTTGTCGCCCTCACTCACGTCGCTTCCTCTATGGATTTTGATTTCGCTCTTCTGCGCGGGCCTGTTCTTTTGCTGCATGTTCTGCCACGGAGAGCTGGCGCGGCTGAAGCCCGAGCCCTCGCAACTCACGTCGTTTTATTTTTGGAGTTCGCTCGGCAGCGTGGCAGGGGCGGCGTTCGCCGCACTTCTCGCGCCGCAAATTTTCTCAGGATTCTATGAACTGCACGTGGCCCTGGGCGCCTGCGCCCTTCTCGCAGTGCTGGTGCATCGCACGGATCCAGCAAGCCCCTTCCGGCAACCCCACTGGCGGCTTGCGCTTCCCGTTTTGTATGGTTTGGCCGCCACGATCATCGTGGCCCTCTTTTTACTGGCTCGCGGCGAGTCCGCTTCCTCGAATCGAATGGCTCGCAATTTCTATGGGGTGTTGCGGGTGAGCGACGAATCTGCGCCGAACGTGGTCCTGTTGAAAGATGACGAGCAATCCCGTCCCAAAGACGATTTGCGGTTCCGGCGGCTTATGAACGGAACCATCACGCACGGGCTGCAATTTCTTGGAACAGCGCGGCGCGATCAGCCTGCTTCGTATTATGGCCCGGAGTCCGGAATCGGCGTGGCATTCAAGGCTTTGGCTTCGCGCGGCTCGCGGCGAGTCGGCGCCATTGGCCTCGGCACAGGTACGATTGCCGAATATGCCCACGCAGGCGATGAATTCACGTTTTACGAAATCAATCCACTAGTCCTGCGAATCGCACAGCAGGACTTCACATTTTTGCGCGATTCAAAAGCTCGCATTTCATTTGAATTGGGTGACGGACGCTTGACCCTGGAACGCCAGTCGCCGCAAAACTTCGACCTGCTCGCCGTGGATGCCTTCTCCAGCGATTCCATTCCCGTTCACCTGTTGACGATCGAGGCATTCGAGCTGTACTTCCGCCATCTCAAACCAGACGGCATTCTTGCGGTGCACATTTCCAACCGGCACTTGCACTTGGAACCGGTAGTGGCCGCCGCCGCGGCAAAACTCGGCAAAGACGCCGTGCTCATCGAGAGCCCGGGTGACCGCGCGAACGAAATCTACTTGGCGCGGTGGATTTTGCTCGCCAACCGGGGCGTTCTCCAGCAATTTCCCGACGTTGAGGAAGCCGGAGAGCCCGCCACGGCCCTCGCCCGCGTGAAACTCTGGACCGATTCTTACAGCAGCCTTCTTGCCGTGTTGAAGTAACCTTCGCTACCCGAAACAGCTTCGAGAAAAAAACGCGAAGAATCCCTTAGACCTACCTATAATCTCTGCGCGATGCGCATCCATCCGCTCGACCTGACGATTGTCATCGCCTACCTTCTCGGCGTCACGGCGCTTGGCATGCGCTTCCGGCGCTTGCAGCACGCTGGCGCGGCCGCCGACACGCAAACCGCCGGCCGCGAATACTTTCTGGGCGGACGAACCGCGCCGTGGTGGGCGCTCGCATTCTCCATCGTTGCCACGGAAACCTCCACGCTCACCATCATCGGCGCGCCAGCAATTTCTTATGCTGATAATCTAACCTTCATTCAACTGGTGTTCGGTTACCTCGTGGGGCGAGTGCTGATTGTGCTGCTGCTGTTGCCCGGCTACTTTCGTGGAGAATTTTTCACTGCGTACGCGCTCATCGAGAAACGCTTTGGCGAGAAGATGCGGGCCGTAGCCGCCAGCACGTTTCTCGTTACGCGCGCGATAGCTGAAGGCGTGCGCGTTTCCGCAATCGCTCTCGTCGTGAGCGTAGTGCTAGGCACTTCGGAGCGCCTCGCAGTGGTGATTGTCATCTCGCTGACGATACTCTACACACTCGAAGGCGGCATGAAAGCGGTGATCTGGACCGACGTTGCGCAATTGCTTGTCTATATGACTGGCAGCGCCATTACGCTTGGGGTACTACTGCATCGGATTCCTGGCGGCTGGACCGAAGTCACCCAAGTCGCCGCGGCAGCGGGCCATAAACTCCAGGTTCTCGATTTCTCCTGGAACCTCGCCGCCAAATATACGTTTTGGTCGGGAGTGATCGGCGGCTCCTTCCTCACTATGGCGACTCACGGCACCGACCAAACCATCGTCCAGCGCTTGCTCGCCGCAAAGAGTCAGCGCGACAGCAGCCTTGCACTTTTGACTAGCGGTATTATCGTTCTCGTTCAATTCATCGTTTTCCTGTTGATTGGCGTTTTGCTCTTCGCGTTTTCTCAGCACGCGCCACTTCTCGCGCCGGGAGACAGGACGGACCGCATCCTGCCGCTGTTCCTCGTACGCGAGATGCCCGTAGGGCTGGCGGGTCTGCTGCTTGCTTCGATCGTGGCTGTAGCTATGTCGAACGCCAGTGGCTCGCTGAACTCCCTGGCCGCTTCGAGCGTGCTGGATTTTGCAAAGCTCTGGGGACGCAGCATTGACACGCGCCGATTCTTGCGCGTATCGCGAGGCATGACCTTGGCATGGGGCTTCGTGCTGATGGGTTTTGGATTCGTCAAATGGGGACCGCTGCTCGAAACAGGACTAACGGTGGCCTCGCTTCCCTTTGGCAGCTTGCTCGGTTTGTTTCTGCTGGGAACTTTCGACCACGGAGCAAATGCGCTTGGAGCGCTCGTCGGAATGTTTGCGGGGCTGGCAACTGTCCTTAGCATATTTCAGTTCACGCATGTAGCGTACACGTGGTACTTCCTTATCGGCGCGGTCGTGACGTTTCTCGTGGGATCGCTGACGAGCCGCTTCGCGCTGCGCGATCAGGTTTCAGGGGAGCAGACGCCTTAGTCAGCCCTGACTATTCTAATTAAGAAGAGTCAGGCCTGACTAATCGTTGGAAGCCAACCGCAGGGAGCGGATGGAGGAACATGGGTAGGATCATGGGCGAAAAAAAACTGGAGCTGGTGAAGGGGCTGGGCGCATGGGCCACGATGGCCATGGTTGTGGGCCACATCATCGGCACCGGAGTTTTTCTCGTTCCCAGCGCGATGACGCGAGCGACCGGCTCCGTTGGGCTAGTGTTCCTCGTTTGGATTGTCGGCGGGATCCTCTCTCTGTTCGGTGCGCTGACCATTGCCGAACTCGGCGCGGCGATGCCCGAGGCCGGCGGAGCCTACGTTTATCTCAGGCGTGGCATAGGGCCGGTTTGGGGATTTCTCTTCGGCTGGATGAACAACCTGGTTGGCAAACCCTCCTCGATTGCCACTATCGCTGCGGGTTTTCTCATCTTCCTGGGCTTCTTTGTGCCTGCGCTTCGCACGCCCGTCTTCACTCTGCATCTAACCGTTCCATTCACAGAGCATACTTCGGAGTTCGCCTTCACTTGGGCTCAACCCGTGGCTGCCGCCGCCATCGCCTTCATGAGTTTTATCAACTATCTCGGTGTGCGCCTGGCGGGCCGCCTTCAAGTTGTGCTCACCATCCTCAAGATCGCAGCGATCCTGGCAGTCGTGGTTTTGGGATTCGTGTTTGCAGGAAAAAGGACGCCGAGCGAGCATCCCCTTTTTCCGGCGTCGTTCAATGTCAGCCTGCTTACAGGATTTTTGACGGCCATGGTCGGCGCACTCTGGGCCTACGACGGTTGGATGGACTTGACGTTTGCCGGCTCAGAAATTATTGATCCGCAAAAAAATATTCCGCGCGCGCTCGTCGGCGGCACCGTGACCGTCGGCGTAATTTATTTGCTCGCAAACGCCGTATATTTCCGCGTCCTGCCTATGGAGGCTGTCGCCGCCGCGCAAAACGTCGCTTCTCAAACGGTGCGCGTCTTCGCGGGAGCGCGAGCCGCCGCTTGGATCACTGCGGCCATGGTCCTGTCCGCCTTCACCACGCTCAACTCCTCCGTTCTCACCGGTTCGCGAGTGCCGTATGCCATGGCACGAGACCGCCTGTTCTTTCGAGTAGCCGATGGAATCAACTCGCGTTACCGCACACCTGCGGGTGCTATCGTTTTTCAGGCCGTCATCTCCTGCCTCATGGTCTTGACCGGCCAGTTTGAGGATCTGTTCTCGCTGTTCATCTTCGCGCAGTGGATTTTTTACGGCTTGTCGGTCGCGTCGGTCTATGGCTCGCGGCGCAAAGAACCGGAACTCGTGCGGCCATACCGCGCCTGGGGATATCCTTTCGTGCCGGCGATTTTTGTCGTGGGAGCTTTTGCGCTGACCGTGAATCTGTTCATCCAGCGACCGGTCCGGTCTTCCATCGGGCTGCTGCTGATTCTCGCCGGGCTACCGTTCTATCGCCACTGGAATCGGACCGCCTCACCTCATGCTGAGGGTGCGGTCAGTTGATCCGCGTAAAGCAATCAATTGCACCAAAA
>Ga0209473_1001676_pt1 | contig 12320 bp, 13 predicted proteins | sample GraSoiAngelo_133_FD_185890 | JGI IMG/M metagenome (GOLD analysis project Ga0209473, IMG submission 185890) | Grasslands soil microbial communities from the Angelo Coastal Reserve, California, USA - 14_0929_05_20cm (SPAdes) (version 2) | ecosystem: Environmental > Terrestrial > Soil > Grasslands ...
CCGAGCCTTCCGGGTCGCGTCCTTTGCGGTATTGGCGACGATGCGCCAGAGCCAGCCTTCCATCGAGCCACGCCGCGGATCGAAGCGGTCGAGCTTGGTGATCGCCTTTAGCAGGGCTTCCTGCGCGATCTCCTCCGGATCTCCGTCCCGGCCGGCAACGACGGCCGCGAACCGGCAGACGCGGTCCGCGTACAGGGCGCAGAGCTCCTCTGGGGTCACGGGCGCGATGCTGGCATGAGAGCCCAGCGACACACTGATGTCGGCCACATGATGACTACGCTCGAGATCACTGAAACCGGACAGCACGGCAGAATCAGGAGGTGATCGCGATTGGAATGATGTCCGGCACGTCGGTGGACGGGATCGATATCGCCGCGGTCGATGTCGATGGCGATGACATCAAGGTGATCTCGACCGGGCACCGCGATTACGACGAGGGCCTGCGGAAACGGATCCTCGCCGCTGCATCCGGCGAAGCGGTGGGCGCCGCGGAGCTTGCGGCGCTCCACGTGGCGATCGGCGATGCGTACGCCGAGACTGTGGTCGCTTTCGTTCCGACCCTCGGCGCATTTCCCGCTGTGATCGCGATGCATGGCCAGACCGTGGCGCACCTTCCAAGGCGCGCAACGCTCCAACTCGGCGACGCGTCGCGTGTCGCACTGCGTGCCGGCGTGCCGACGATCGCCGACTTTCGGAGCGCGAACGTCGCCGCCGGTGGCGAGGGCGCGCCGCTCGTTCCGTTCGCCGACTTCGTGCTCTTTGGCAATCGCGCGCCTGTCGCGCTTTTGAATCTCGGCGGCATCGCGAACCTCACGCTCATCCCCAAAGCGGACGCCGAGAGCGTGATCGCGTTCGACACCGGACCCGCGAACATCCTGAGCGACCTGATCGCGCAACGCGATGGCAAGCGGTTCGACGAGGCGGGGGGCGGGGCGGCGCGCGGCCGCGTCGACGAGCGCGCTCTCGGCTGGGCCTTCGGCAACGAGTATTTCGCGAAGCGCGCGCCGAAGAGCACCGGCCGCGAGGATTTCGGCCAGCCGTTTGCGGACGAGCTCGCACGACGGGTCACCCACAACGGAGGGACGCGAGACGATGCGCTCGCGACGGCGATCGCGCTCACGGCCCGCACCGTCGCCGACGGGCTGAGGCGTGAGACGCCCGGGGGCACAACGTGGCGCGAGCTCATCATCGCCGGCGGCGGAGCTCGCAACCCCACGCTCGTGAGCGCGCTCCGCGCGGCGGTCGCGCCGACACCGGTGCGGACGAGCGACGAGCTCGGCATTCCGGTGACGTCCCGCGAGGCTGTGGCGTTCGCGATCCTCGGGGCGTACCGCATGCAGGGAAAGCCGAACATCCTCTCCAAAGCGACCGGCGCATCGCGTGCCGTCTCCGGCGGAGCGATCCACCAGCCCTGATGACCGGACCGCTCGTCGTGGGGATCGATGCGGGCGGATCGAAGACGCGCGCGTTCGCAGTCGATCGCGACGGCGGCGTCATCGGCCGCGGTGCGGGCGGCGGCGCGAATCTGCTGTCATCGCCCGATCCCGCCGGATCGATCGGTGCGGCGCTCGCCGAATCGCTGGCCGGCGCGATCCCGGTCGCCGTCGTGCTCTCGTGCTCGGGTGGCGATCGCCCCGCCGATCGGGAGCGCGGCCGTGCGATCCTCACGCAGCTCGTCGGCCCAACGGTCCGCATCGACGTCACACACGATGCGATCGCCGCTCTCTACGCCGGCAATCCGATGGGGTGCGGCGTCGTGCTCATCGCCGGGACCGGGTCGATCGCATTCGGCCGCAACGACGAAGGCCAGGAGCAGCGCGCGGGCGGCTGGGGCTATCTCATCGGCGACGAGGGATCCGGAGTCTGGCTCGGGCTCGAGGGCCTGCGCGCGGCGGCGCATCACGCGGACGGGCGTGGCGCGGGGACGGCGATCACCACGCATCTGCTGCGCGATCTGGGGGTCGACACGTTCATGGACGTGATCCCGCTCCTCTACGGCCGGCCTCACCCGGCTCCCGCGATCGTCGCGGCGGTCTGGGCCGTCGGACGCGCAGCCGCCGAAGCCGACGCGATCGCCGTGTCCATCGTCCAGCGTGGCGCGCACGCCCTCGCCCGCGCCGCGTCGACGGTCGCGACGGGACTGCGGATGACCGAGGGCCCGGTCTACCTCGCCGGCGGCGCGTTCGAATCCGTCGCCTCGCTCGAGCGCGCGGTGCGCGGCGAGCTCCTAAGGATGCTGCCGGGCGCAGCGGTCGAGCCGGTGCGCGAGGAGCCCGCGATGGGCGCGGCGCGCCTCGCCATGCGCCTCGCATGGGGAGCGTGATGGAGCGGCAGACCGAGTCGCGCAATCCCCGCGCTCGAAACCTGAGCACGATGTCGACGCGGAAAATGCTTGAGCTCATCAACGACGAAGATGCGATCCCCGAGATAGAGCGCGCCGTCGATCTCATCGTCCCGGCCCTCGCGAGCGGGCATCGGCTGTTCTATGTGGGCGCGGGGACGAGCGGCCGGCTCGGCGTTCTCGACGCGAGCGAGATGCCGCCGACGTTCGGCGTGGAGCCGGAGCTCGTGACCGGCATCATCGCGGGCGGGGACCACGCGCTCCGCATGTCGATCGAGGGCGCCGAGGACGCGTCACTGGGACTCCGCGATCTCGCGGAGCATGTGACAGCCGGAGACGTCGTCGTTGGGATCTCGGCCAGCGGACGCGCACCTTATGTGGTCGACGCGATCGAAGGTGCGAAGCGGGATCTCGACGCCGCGGCGACGATCGCAATCACGTGTACTCCAGGCTCCGCGCTCGCTCGCGCCGCGGATGTTGCGATCGTGGTCGAGGTCGGCCCCGAAGTCATCGCCGGGTCGAGCCGCATGAAGGCCGGGACCGCGACGAAGCTCGTGCTCAACATGCTGTCGACCACCTCGATGGTGAAGCTCGGCCGAACGCGCGACGACCTCATGGTCGACCTTCGTCCAACGAACGAGAAGCTGCGGCAGCGCGCTATCCGGCTCGTCGAACAAGAAGCGCACGTGTCGGCCGAAGAGGCGACGCGTCGGCTCGAAGCGTGGGGCTGGCACGTGCGTGCCGCGATCGAGAATCGTTGGCCCGCCTCCTGATCGTCAACGCGGACGACTTCGGTCGCTCCGCGGGCGTCAACCTCGGCATCGTCCGGGCGCAGCGCGAGGGCATCGTCACCAGCACGACCTTGATGACGAACGCGCCAGGCACGACGCACGCGGCAGCGCTCGCGGCCACGAGGCCAGGCCTGGATATCGGCGTCCACCTCGTCCTGACCTATGCGAAGCCGCTTCTGAACCCCTCCCGGATCCGCTCGCTGGTACGCGAGGACGGATCCTTCTGGCGTCCGACGGAGCTCCTCGCCCGCTCGATCGATCGCCGAGAAGCGCTCATGGAATACCGCGCTCAATTCGCGCGCGCTGGGGAGCTCATTGGAAGGGAGCCGACGCATATCGACACCCACCACTGGGTCCACGATCACCCCGCGCTCTCGTGGGCGGTCTGCGAGCTCGCCGTGGAGACGGGCGCGGCCGCGCGCACACACACGCCGGAGCAGCGGGACGAGTACCGTGCGAAAGGCGTGCGTACGCCCGATCACTTCACGCGCGAGTTCCAGCATCCCGGCCACATCGAGGTAGCGGATCTGCTCGCGCTGCTGTCGCGACTCGAGGAGGGCGTCACCGAGCTCATGTGCCACCCGGGCGAGCCGGACCCCGAGCTCATGGCGACGTCCGCATACGCGCGCGAGCGTCCACTCGAGCTCGCTGCGCTGATCGATCCGCGTGTCCGCAGCGCGATCGAACGCGACGGCATCAGCTTGACCACCTTCGCCGCCCTGTGAACTCGTTCGAACGCGTCACAGCGGCGTTCAGCGGCCACGCGGTCGACCGCGTGCCCTTCGCGGTGTGGCGTCACTTCTATCCGGACGAGAACGAGGGCGCCGCGAAGCTTGCCGAGACGACGATCGCGTTCACCAAGCGGCATCAGCTCGACCTGATCAAATACAACCCGCGCGCGCACTACCACGCCGAGCCGTGGGGCACGCGTTACCGCTACGGCAAGGACGGCCGTCCGGTCCTGGACCGCTACGCCGTACGGAAGCCCGAGGACTGGGGGCGCATAGGGCGGAAGTCCGTGCGCGAGCCGGCGTTCCAGGAGCTTCTCCACGGGATGCGTCTTGTGCGGGGGGTGCTCCCCGACACGCCGCTCCTCGCGACCATCTTCACGCCGCTCGGTGTACTGGAGCGCCTCGCCGGAAGGGAACGCGTGCTCGCCGATCTGCGGACGAGGACCGACGTTGTCGTCGCCGCGCTCGAGGCCGTCGCCGAGACGTATTCCGACCTCGCCTCGGCACTCTGCGAGTACGCCGACGGGATCTTCCTCGCGACGACGGCCTGGGCGCGTCGCGACACGCTCGACGAGGGTGAATACCGGCGTTTCGGAACGACGTACGACCTGCGGGTTCTGGCGGGCGCGGGCGGCGCCGCGCTCAACGTGCTGCACGTGTGCGGTCCAGGCGCGCGCGTCGTGGAGCTCGCGCGCTATCCCGTCGCGGCGGTCTCGTGGAATCCGCGCCTTCTGGGAAACCCCGACCTCGCGGCTTTCCTTGCCGCGGTGCCGTCGCGCGGGGCCATCGGAGGACTCTCGGACGAGGCGTTCGTGGCGACCACCACCGCGATCGCCAAAGGCGAGGCTCGTGAAGCCCTCGCGCAGACGACGGGTCGCCGATGGCTTGCCGCCGGCGGATGCACGATCCCGGTCGAATCGCGCCCCGAGAACATCGACGCCGCGAGAGACGCACTGGTTGGATAAGGCACTGTGGGTCGTCCGCGACAAAATCACGACGAAGGGGGCGATCGACGATCTCATGGCCGACGCCACGACGAGAGGGATTCACGACGTCGTGGTCCAGGTCCGGGGTCGGGGCGACGCGTACTACGCGTCCACGCTTGAGCCGCGCGCCGAGTCGTTAACGGGTGAGTTCGACCCGCTCGCGCATCTGGTTCGCGCCGGCGCAGCGGTGGGTGTGCGCGTGCATGCCTGGGGCAACGTCTTCTTTATGTGGTCGAGCCCCGAAGGGGCGCTTCCCTGGGCGCCCGAGCACCTTGTGCGACGGCACCCGGAGTGGTTGCTGAGGCCGGCAGGCGTGAAATATCTCGACCCTGTGGGCGGAAGCGATTGGGAGGGGATCTACATCGATCCGAAGAGCACCGCGGCGCGCGAGCACACCCTCGCGGTCTTCACGGACATCGTGTCGCGCTACCCGGTCGAGGGCTTCCACTACGACTACGTGCGCTACCCGCAAGTCACCTACGCGGGATCCCCAGACGATCACGCTGCCGTGACCGCGCTGGTGGCGGAAGGCGCGAAGCGTCTTCGCGCCGCACGGCCAGGCCTGGTCATCTCCGCTGCCGTGTTCCCCGACCCGGAGATCGCGCGCGATCGTGTCCTGCAGCGTTGGCCGGACTGGGCGCGGGCCGGCCTTGTCGATCTGCTCTGTCCCATGGCGTACCGTCGCGAGACAGCGCAGGTCGCGCGTCTTCTGAAAAAAGCGCGCGCGGCCGCGCCGAGAACGCGGATGTGGGGAGGTCTCATGGCATACGCAGGCGAGCGCGCGCTTCTCCGCGAGCAAGTGCGGGCCGCAGAAGATGCAGGATGCGAAGGCGCGATCCTATTCGCGTACGACCCGACGCAACGCGATCTGCTGGATATTTTCGCGACGGCCTGACCTCTTAAATTCAGGCGTTTCGCTCACACCGAAATGCCGTTCTAGGATGTGCGCTCCATGCCCGAACAGCCGACACCAACCCCGGTTGCACCGCCCCCCGAGGAGCCCCAGCGCGCCGACCCGCTCGCTTCGGCCGTGGCCGAGGCCGTCGGCAAGCTCCGGCGCACGGCCGGACTCTCCGAGCGCGCCGCGGCACGCCGGCTCGGCACTTCGCAGACGCAGCTGCGCCGCATGGAGGATCCGCGCTACCTGCCGTCGCTCCGTTCACTCGCCCGGGTGGCCGCCGCCTATGGCTACCGGTTGTCGGTCGAGTTCCAGCCGCAGGACGCCCCGAAACAAAAGCCGCCTGCGAAGCCGCCAAAGCGGGCGCCGGTCACAAGGTCCGTGTCACCTTCGCGAGGCCGGCGGGCCGCTCCGGGTCGCGCCCGTGGCGGCGCGCGAGGGCGACGGCGAGCTGCTGCCCCGCGACGACGAAGCTGATCGGAACGAGCGTTTCGGAGAGCGGCGCGCGCAACAGCACCGCGTCGCGAGCTTTCTCCGCCACACGTTCGTCGTTCGTGATCGCGTAGACCCGGGCCCCCCGTTCGGAGAGGGATGTTGCCAGGAGCCGCGCTTCCGTCTCCGTCACGCCGCGCGAGCTGAGGAGGAGCACCGGCGTCCGAGGCCGCAAGAGAGTGCGGGGACCGTGAGCGAAGTCGGCGCTCGAGTAGGGCTCGGCCCAGACCCGGGCGAGCTCCTTCACCTTGAGCGCGGTCTCGAGTGCGGCGGGGTAGAGGTAACCGCGACCGAGGACGATCACCGTCGGCGCGCGCCCGATCGCGCGCGCCAGGCGCGCCGCGTCGCGCTCCGCGTCGACCGCCTCCTGGACCGCCTCGGCTAAGCCCGCGAGCGACAGGGCGCTGCGGCCGCGCGCTTCCGCGGTCGTTGCCGCCAGGAGCGCCAGCCCCACGCACGTCGCGGTGAATGTCTTCGTCGCAGCGACCTCGCGCTCGGGCCCGGCGCGTAGCGCGAAGACGTGCTCGGCCGTGCGACCAAGCTTCGATCGCGGTCGATTCGTTAGTGCGATCGTGACGGCGCCTGCTCGCCGACCCTCGGCGACGACACCCGCGACATCGGGCGACGCGCCGGACTGCGAGATGCCTATAACAGCGCCGCGCGCGTATGAGGGCGGTGCCTGATAGCGCGTGACCAACGAAGGGGCCGCCAGCGCCGTGACGACGCCGGCGACGCTCTCGAACAGGTACTTCCCGTACGTCGCGGCATTGTCGGATGAGCCGCGCGCGACAAGGGTGATGTGCTCGACTCCCGCGAGCGCCCGGCCGAGGGTGCGCGCCTCGGGCCAGCCTTCGTCCAGGAGCCGGCGGACCACCCGCGGCTGCTCGGCGATCTCGTCATGGAGCGACATGCCTGCGGATGATGCCCGACCGGTACCACCGAGCAGCGAAACCAACCGAACTTTCACAAGTTCGGTGAGGTTCCGCCCGTAGCATCTAGCCCGTGACCGCACGCATCGTTGTGGTCGAGGACGATCCCTCGGTGGCCGAGCTGGTCATGCTCTACCTGCGGAATGCCGAGTTCATCGTGGCGCACGCGCGCACCGCAGCAGAGGCGCGCCTCAAGTTCGACGAGGAGAAGCCCGCGCTCGTCATCCTCGATCTCGGCCTCCCGGACGCGAACGGCCTCGATCTGTTGCGCGAGATCCGTAAGCACGCGGACACGCCGGTGCTCGCGCTGACCGCGCGTGCGGAGGATGTCCAGAAGATCGAAGCGCTCGAGTCGGGCATGGACGATTACATGACCAAGCCGTTCAACCCCAAGGAGCTGGTCGCTCGCGTGCGCGCGATCCTGCGGCGAACGTCGGGGATGCCGGGCGGCGGCCGCACGCTGGTAGTGGGAAACGTACGCATCGATCCGGCGCGTCACGAGGTGCACGTCAGTGACCGCGCGGTCTCTCTGCGCGCAAAGGAGTTCGAGCTTCTCGAAGCGTTCTGCCGGCAGCCTGGGATAGTCCTGACCCGCGACCGCCTTCTCGAGGATGTCTGGGGTTTCGCGTATCCAGGCGAGACGCGCACGGTGGACGTCCACGTGAAGCAACTGCGCGACAAGCTCGCAGGCGCCGACGCGAAGATCGAGACCGTGTGGGGCGTAGGTTACAAGCTAGTGAGGACGAGGGACCAGACGGAGTCTGGTCATGAGGACGAACGACGCTTGTGAGCGCGCAGCGATACAAGCTCGTGGCGCCGACCTAAGCGATGCCGCGCAGCATCGCGACCCGGCTCTTCCTGTCCTATATCGCGGTCGTCGTCGTCGGTCTCGCGGTCGCCGCGGTCGCGATCTCGGGGCTTCTGCTTCGGTACGAAGATGACCAGACGCGCGTCCATCTCGAGGAGCTTTCAGCCCCGTTCCTCACTGCGATCCAGACGGGCGTCCGCGCCGGACAGCAGCCGCGAGAGATCGTGGACGCGCTCACGGAGCAGGCACATGCCGCAAACACGCGACTTCTCATCACGACAGCGGCACGGCGCGTGGTGATCGACAGCGACGGAAGGCTCGTCGGTTCGATCCTCCCTCAGCCCTCCGCATCGAACATCGGTGAATTCACCGAGAGCCCTGACCAATGGCTCTTCGTCCGCCAGCAGCTGCGGCAGGCCGCGGCGGGCGGTGTTGGCCTCGGCTTCATCGTCGTCGCGCGGCCGCGCGCGGTCCTCACCGACACGCTCCGCGCGCTTCTCCCGTCACTCGCCCTCAGCGGTCTCGTCGCGCTCGCGTTCGCCGTCCTTGTTGCGGCGCTGCTCGCGCGGACGATCACGCGCCCGTTGCGCGATCTCGTCGGCGGCGTGAGGCGATTCGCGGGCGGCGACTACGGCACGCGGGTCCCGCTCGCCGGACCCAGCGAGGTCGCGGAGATGGGCACGGCGTTCAACGAGATGGCAAGCGAGATCCAGCGCTCGCGCGGGAGCGAGCAGGCGTTCCTCGCCGACATCTCGCACGAGCTCCGCACGCCCCTCACCTCGATCCAGGGGTTCGCGCAGGCGATCGTCGAGGGCGAGGCGCGCGGCGACGCGGTATCGCACGTCGCCGAGATCATCCACCGCGAGGCCCGGCGGCTTGTGCGGATGGTCGAGGGGCTGCTTCAGGTCGCCCGCCTCGAATCGGGCGGGCAATCGATGGCGCGCGAAGATGTCGTGCCCGCGCGCTTGCTCGAGAGCGCTGTCGCCGCGCTCGAGGTACAGGCAAAGACTGCCGGCGTGTCGTTCGACGTCGAGGGTGCAGAGGCGTTGCCTTCGTTGCGAGGCGATCCCGATAAGCTTGCGCAGCTCTTTCTCAACGTGCTCGATAACGCCATGAAGCACTCACCCCGAGGGACGACTGTTCACGTCCGCGGCAGTCGCGACGATGGAGCCGTCGTGGTTCGGGTGCGCGACGCCGGTTCGGGTCTCCCGCAGGGCGCACAGACACGGCTCTTTCAGCGTTTCTATCGCGGAGAGAACGCGCAGCGCGACGGTGCCGGTCTTGGGCTCGCAATCGCGCAGGCCATCGCGCAAGCGCACGGCGGTTCGATCCGAGCGTCGAATGTCGACGGTGGGGGTGCGGAGTTCACCGTGCGGTTGCCGATCGCAAGGACCTAGTCGGCCTGCACTAACCAGATCGCGGAGTTCGCGACGAGATAGAGACGGTCAGCCCGCCCTATCGCACGCGTGAAGTCCAGCTGGTGGCCGTCGGCAATTGCGTGACCCATTTCACTCCGGCCCGACTCGGGGAAGTAGCGAGTGAGCGAACTCGGGGCGCCGTAGTCCCCAGCGAAGAGCACGGTCCGTTCGCCGACTGCAAAAGCATGCGCCCCCACACCCGGTGTGTCGGGCCATATCGCTCCGAGTCGCTTATCGACAAGCCTCACGAGCGGAAAAGCTTTGAAGTAGTAGACCCAAACGTCGTCGTCAGCCGCCACATTCAGCGCATAACAGTCGTCGATGACCGGAACGCGGTCGTCGTCGGCGACCGAGTCGGCGAACGACAACACACGCTTGCCTGCTGCATCAAAACAAGCGAGGCCAGGCTCTCCGGCACCGTAGACGCCCTCGTCGTGGTAGCCGACCCAGACCTCTGAGCGCACTGAAGTTTGAACATTGTTGATTCCGTCGCCGAGGAGAATCTTGCCGATCAGCCTCCCCTCGGAATTCCAGACATCGCCGTTCCTCTTGTCGCGCATCGCCTCGTAAATCCCCGGGGTAACCAGAAGAAAGTTGCCGTCGCCGATCGGCTGCACGTGCGTGTACGCGGCGCCCTCATGCTGGAATTCGAAAACGTCGAACGACCCGACTGTGCGTCTGTACAGCCGGTAACGAGTAGTCCGACCCGCCCGTCGAGCGTCGAACGGAGTGTCCGCAGCAAGTAGGAGAACAGCAAAGTCGGGTCCCACTCCGGTCGCGGCCCACCCCCAACCATTCGGAATAATCGGCAAGTCAACGAGGCGCTGCGCCTGCTCATCGACCGGCATGTGGGGAGATGATGAACCCCTAGCCTGCTCCGTAGACTCGCTTCATGGCTCTTGGCGGGACGATCCGCGGAAAGAAGACGACACTTCGGCTTCCAATCGAGGCGGACCTCGAGACGTACAACCGCTGGATGGCCGACATGCGCGTGCGGCGAGCCCACCGCGTCTGGCACGAACCGGCGATGCCCGCGACGTGGAAGGAGCGCTTCAAGGAGATCGCGAAGGTGAAGGAGTCGATCCTCTGGTCGATCGACACCGATGGAAAGCTCGTCGGTTTCGCTCTGGGGCGTCTGTGGACGATCGGGAACGCGTTCGACGTGATCCACTTCCTCATCGATCCGGCCGAGTGGCGCAAGGGCTATGGGTTCGATGCGGCCCTCGCATTACACCGCTACCTCTTCGATTACCTCGACCTTCGGCTAGCCACGGCCGAGCTCCGGGCCGACAACGCGGCAGCCCTCAAGATAGTGGCGAAGCTCGGCTACATCGAGTTCGCCCACGGTCACGAGGTGCATTATCGCGACGGCGCGTACGTGGACGAGATCAAGCTCCGGATGGACAAGGAGACCTGGCAGGAGCGTTGGAGCACAGAGCGGGAGTACCCGCCTCTGGCCGCGGACGCGACGCGCTGATGTTTGGTCCCCGGATCGACGGCCACAACGGAATCGTGCTGGTGCCCTCCACGCTCGAACATTTCAAGCTGTACATGTCGTGGATGCTTCAGCCTGAGACCGATCGCTTCTGGGGTCCGCGATTCGGTGAGGTGACGGAGGAGAAGCAGGCGGAGCGTTTCAAGAAAACAGGTGAGGACGAAACGCAGATCCAGTGGACGATCGCCTATCACGACGAGCCCGTCGGCTTCACGGGAATCTTCGACATCGACTGGGTGCGGCGCGACGGCGAGAGCGGCATCTTCATCGGGCGTCACGACCTCTTCGGCCGCGGCATTGCAAGCGAGGCGATCCGGCTCCGAACTGATTTCGCCTGGCGCGAACTTCGAATGCACCGAGTGCACAACTGGATCGCGCACGCGAACCGCGGATCGCGCCGCGCGAATGAAAAGGCTGGCTACACCCAAATGGGTCTTTTCCGACGTTCGTTCTTCCGATCGGGTGAGTGGTACGACGAATGGCTCGGCGAAGCTTATCCACAGACCTTCCCCGACCAGCATTGAACTGTTAGGCTTGACATGCCCCAAAGGGGCAGCGGCGACGAGAGTCACCACGCGGGTCAAGTGAGGCACTTCCTCCCTAAGTCCTGGCGAGGCTCAAGGCGGCGCGAACAACAAAGGGAGGAAGCTTTAAATTGAGCTTCTCTGACAAGACTCTGACCTGCAAAGACTGCGGTCAGGAATTCACATGGACGGCCGGCGAGCAAGAGTTCTACTCCTCGCGCGGCCTCATGAACGAGCCGGGACGTTGCCCGTCCTGCCGTGCGGCGCGTCGCGCCTCCGGTGGCATGGGTGGCGGCGGCGCTGCCTACGGCGGAAGCCGTGGCATGGGTGGCCCTCGTGAGTTCTTCACGGCTACCTGCAGCAACTGCGGCGGCGAGGCACGCGTGCCGTTCCAGCCCCGCGGCGACAAGCCCGTCTACTGCAGCTCCTGCTTCGAGCAGGTGCGGCCGTCGGCCTCACGCAGCCGGTACGCCTAACTAGCGCTCCGAACGCGGAATGAAGGAAGCCCTGTCGAAAGACAGGGCTTCTTCTTTAGAGGCCCTCGCCCGCTATCCGCCGGATGGGCAGGCGGTACGTGATCCGGTGCTGCTTGCTGAAATTGTCCCGCATGGCGTCCGCGACCTTGCGCTCGTCCCCGTAGTAGCGGGTCGCAAGCCGACGGATATCTTCGTGGGTGATCGACTGGTCGTGCTCGATCCGCGCGCGGCCGTCGACCCGGATCCAGCGGTACTCATCCTCCACCACCACGCTCATGCGCGGATCCAGCGCGAGGTTGCGGTCCTTGATGCGTCCCTGGGCGCTGTTGACCACGATGTCGTCGCCGTCCACGAGATACCACATAACCGCGAGATGCGGCGACCCGTCGGGGTTCTTCGAGCCGACGACGGCGAAGCGCCTCTCTTCGAGG
>Ga0209473_1001680_pt1 | contig 12308 bp, 9 predicted proteins | sample GraSoiAngelo_133_FD_185890 | JGI IMG/M metagenome (GOLD analysis project Ga0209473, IMG submission 185890) | Grasslands soil microbial communities from the Angelo Coastal Reserve, California, USA - 14_0929_05_20cm (SPAdes) (version 2) | ecosystem: Environmental > Terrestrial > Soil > Grasslands ...
TCGATGGATATGTCGCGCGTCGTTACAAACAGCGGAGCGCGCTCGGCGCGATTCTCGATCCGATTGCTGATAAAGGCTTGCTCTTGAGCGCCATCATTACATTGAGCATCAGCAATTGGAGCGATATTGATCCCGATTACGGAAGATTTCCGGCCTGGTTTCCCGTTCTCGTTATCACGCGCGATGCCGTGATTCTCGTCGGCGCGGGTGTACTGCACTTGCTGAACGGCAAAGTGCATGTGAAACCAAGTTGGACCGGCAAAGTCGCTACTGTTTTACAAATGGGAGCGATCGCGTGGGTGATGTTGCAGCTTCATTTTCTTTCCCTGCTTTATGTCGTTATCGCCGCTGGCGTGTTTACGTTTATCTCCGGAATCATTTACGTTATGGATGGGGTGCGACAGTTGCAGGCCGAGGGGCACGCACACGCAAAAGTAGATTGAATCCCGTCGTTCTTGCGCGATGAGCGGCACGAACAAATCGCCGAGTGTCGCCATCGTGGGCCGGCCGAACGTGGGCAAATCGGCATTATTCAATTGCCTGATTGGTCGCAAGATCGCGATCGTGCACGATCAACCCGGCATAACCCGTGATCGAATCTCGGGCGTCTGCACGCGTGGAACGCAGCCGTTCGTTGTGTGGGATACTGGCGGGGTTGCGGGCAAAGGCGAATCGGAATTGCCCAGACAAGTTCGGCACGCCGTCAAAGAAGCCATTCATGATAGCGATCTGCTGCTTTTTCTTGTCGATGCCAAACAGGGATTGTCCCCGTTAGATCAGGAACTCGCGCAAATGCTGCGCAAATCACAAAAGCCAGTCGTCCTGGTCATAAACAAGATCGACAGCGAGAAACACGAGAATCTCGCGATTGATTTCGCATCAATGGGGTTTTCAGAGAGCCTCTCGATCAGCGCGTCGCACGGCCGTGGTATTTCCGAATTGATCGAAACGATCGATCAACTTCTCCCCTCCCCTTCGGCAACTGACCAGTCACCAGTCACTAGACACCAGCCACTTTCCATCGCGATCATCGGTCGCCCAAACGTCGGCAAATCTTCGCTGATCAATTCAATTGTGCGCAGCGAACGCGCGATTGTGAGCGAACTGCCGGGGACAACCCGCGATGCCATCGACATCTCATACGAACGCAACGATCAACAGTTTCTCTTTATCGATACTGCTGGAATCCGCAGACGCGGCAAGCAATCGAGCTCGGTTGAAGTCTTCAGCGCGATGCGCGCGGAGCGAAGCATTCGCCGCGCCGACCTCTGCGTGCTCATTGTCGATCTTACAATGGGCGTGACCGCGCAAGACAAACGGATCGGGAGCTTGATCCAAAAAGCGCACAAAGCAGCGCTAGTTGTTTTGAACAAATGGGATTTGATCAAACCGAAGCGCAATGAAAAGCAAACGATGGCGCAACTTGTCGATGAAACGCGCACCAGGATTTTCTTCCTCGATTATGCGCCTGTCCTGGTTGGATCCGCGCGAACCGGAGAAAACATCGACAAAATGTTTGCGCTCATCGCAAAAGTTCGACGCGCGGCCAGCGAACACATCGGCACCGGAGTTCTAAACCGATTGCTCCGATCGGCTTTTACTGCTAATCCGCCGCCGATGGTCTCCGGTCGACGCTTGAAACTATTTTACGCTGCGCAAGCGGGTGGTAAAAGAGATCGCGAAGTACAACCTCCGGAGTTCGTCCTTTTTGTGAACGAGCCTCGTTTATTGAGCGAAACTTACCGTCGTTACCTCGAAGCTCGTATCCGCAAAGCACAACCTTACCCCGGGCTTCCACTCCTTCTGACGTGCCGCCCACGTCAGGAAAAGCGGCGGAAGTAATTGTCGATCAGGTGCTCGTTGAGCACCAGTTTGATCGAACATTATCCTCATCGAGCCTGTCTCATCACACCGTATGAAATCGACGCAGGAGATTACGCAGGAGGTGCGGGAGCTGGGCCAATGGATTCCGGCACTCCGCCAGCAGGTTGGTCATGTGGTGGTTGGCCAGAAATATCTGGTCGATCGTCTTTTGCTCGGCCTGCTCGCTAATGGTCATATCCTGCTCGAAGGCGTTCCTGGGCTGGCCAAAACGCTAACGGTCAAAACCATGGCCGCGTGTATCCAGACCGGCTTTCAACGCCTCCAATTCACTCCTGACCTTTTGCCCGCGGACTTGATCGGTACGCTCATTTATAATCCGCGCACGGGCGAATTTACGACGAAGCTGGGACCACTTTTTTCGAATTTAATTCTGGCCGACGAAATCAATCGCGCACCCGCAAAAGTGCAGAGCGCGTTGCTGGAAGCGATGCAAGAACGGCAAGTCACGATCGGCGAAAAGACTTATCCACTGTCCGATCCGTTTCTGGTTTTGGCGACGCAAAATCCGCTTGAGCAGGAAGGGACTTATCAGCTACCGGAGGCGCAACTCGATCGCTTCATGCTGAAGTTAAATATTGGTTATCCGCAAAAGTCGGAGGAGCGCCAGATCCTCGATCTGATGGCGACATCGGCACCCGATCTGCGCGTGAACCCAGTAATCGACCCAAAGCAGATCATCGCCGCACGCGATGTCGTCAACAGCATCTACATCGACGATCGGGTGAAAGATTACATTGTCGATGTTGTCTGGGCGACGCGTGAGCCCGCCTCCTATAACTTGAGGCTGGAAGGACTCGTCCGTTACGGCGCATCGCCCCGGGCGACAATTTATCTCGCGCTTGGTGCACGCGCCCACGCGTTCCTAAACGGGCGCGGTTATGTCACACCGCAGGATGTGAAGAGTATCGGCCCCGATGTGCTACGGCATCGCATCATCGTCAGCTACGAAGCCGAAGCCGAGTCGGTCACGAGTGAAACGATTATTGAGCGAATTTTTGCAGGACTTCCGGTGCCGTAACTTTGTCGATGGAAGAAGGGCGACAAACTCCGGCCGAGATCCTTAAGAAGATCCGCACACTTGAGATCAAGACACGCGGCTTAGTCGAGACTGCGTTCGCCGGTGATTACCACAGCGTCTTCAAAGGCCGCGGGATGAATTTTGAAGATGTACGGGAATATCAGCCCGGCGACGAAATTCGCACGATTGATTGGAATGTGACTGCTCGGCTGGGTGCCGCGTATGTGAAAAAATTTACCGAGGAACGTGAGCTTACGGTGATTCTTGTCGTCGATGTAAGTGCCTCAGGAAATTTCGGGAGCACCACGCAATCGAAACGCGAGTTGGCGGCGGAAGTGGCCTGTTTGCTCGCCTTTAGCGCGATCCGGAACAACGACAAGGTCGGGCTCATTCTCTTTACCGATCGGGTCGAGCTTTTTATTCCACCCAAGAAAGGCCGGTCGCACACCCTGCGGCTCATTCGGGAGATTTTGTTTTTCCAACCGCAGGGACGCGGCACAGAACCAGCGCTGGCGCTCGATTACTTAAATAACATCGTCACTCGGCGGGCAGTCGTATTTTTTATCTCGGATTTTCAAGCGCCGGATTTCTCGCGCGCGCTGGCGGTGAGCGGACGACGTCACGATTTCATTGCAATCCATATTCGCGACGAACGGGAAAAGGTGTTGCCAAACATTGGCATCATCACGCTGGAAGATGCCGAGACCGGCGAACAGATTGAGATCAATACCGCCGATCGTGGGACGCGCGGGCGTTTTAGCGAACTCGTCGACGAACACGAAACCGATCTCTCGCGTACGCTCCGGCGGAATAACATCGACGCGATTGCGCTCCAGACTGGAAGGGATTATTTGCCAGCGCTACGCTCGTTCTTCAAACAACGCGAACGCCGTTTATCTATTCGGTGAATGACGATGTCGATTTTGTTCATGTCCATTTTGGCAGCAGAAGAATTTCACGATATTGCGCCACCGGTCGATTATTCGCTAATACCGCCGTGGCTGATTTTCATCGGGACGTTTTTTGCCCTGGCGATCATTGGATTGGTCATTTGGTTGATCGCGCAAAAACGTAAACGACCGCAACCGCCTCAGTTGCCGCGTGACCGCGCACTCGAAGCGCTTGAGCAGATGCGGGATCAGACCGACCGGCTTAATCCGTATCAGTTTAGCATCCGCGTGTCGGACATTCTTCGTCGCTACGTAACTGAACAGCATGGCCTGCCCGTGACGCGGCAGACATCGATGGAATTTTTAAATGCGCTGGCAAAGACGCCGCAGTTTTCGAGCGATGAGAAGTTGTTGCTCGAAGATTTTCTGAATCGATGCGACCTGATCAAGTTCGCGCGTCATGAAGCGACTGCGGCCGACAGCCGGTTGTTACTCGAAGAAGCAACCCGATTTGTGAAAGGAGGGCAACTTGCAACTTTTTGATTGGTGGAGAGCAAACAGTGCTCTCACGTTTGCGCGTCCGTGGCTGCTCTTGCTCCTGCTCGCGATTCCATTGCTTGCGTATTTGCGCGGGAAGCACGGTCCGGCTGCCGCCTTGACGTTCTCATCGACATCTGCTTTTCGCGCTATTGGGAAACAGAGCGCGGCCCGCGCCGGGAAAATTCTTCGGACGCTGCTGCTCGCATCGCTGGCTATTTTCGTCATCGCGCTCGCGCGTCCGCAGCTCGGGAAGAGTCTCACTCAGATAGACGCGAGCGGAATCGACATTATGCTCGTACTTGATGTCTCCGGATCGATGCTCACCAAAGATTTTACCATCGGTGGCCAGGAGGCGACGCGCGTAGATGCGATCCGCGAAGTAACGCGCACATTTATCGAAGGCCGTCCCAACGATCGCATCGGTATCATCGCCTTTGCCGGGCGGCCGTATGTCGTAAGCCCAATGACGCTGGATCACGATTGGCTTCTGCAAAATTTGGAGAGAGTGCGAATCGGTCTGGTCGAAGACGGCACAGCTATCGGGTCGGCCATGGCGGCGGCGGCGAATCGGCTGAATGACAAACGCTCAAAGAGCCACGTGCTCGTCCTTCTGACTGACGGAGAAAATAATGCCGGCAAAATCCCGCCGAATACTGCCGCCGAAGCAGTGAAAGCGCTAAAAATTCACTTCTACGCCATTGGCGCCGGAATCAATGGAATCGCACCGGCTCCTATCTTTACGCCCAAAGGGCCGTTGACGGACGCCTTGGGCAACATGCTTTATGAAAACCAGCGCGTTGAATTTAACGAAATGGGTTTGAGGGAAGTGACGAAAATTGCCGATGGACAGTTTTTCCGGGCGACAGATACCAAATCCTTGGAACAGATCTATCACGACATCGACAAGCTGGAAAAATCAACTGTGAGTGTGAAAAAATACCAGCAGTATCGCGATCTCTTCCCGCTTTGCCTGATGAGCGGTTGCGGTTTGCTGGTCGCTAAGATCTTGTTGTCGCAAACGGTCTGGAAGAAATTGCCGTGAAGAAGATATCGATCCTATGAGCTTTGGCGCACCGCAATGGCTTTGGGGACTGCTTTTGATTCCGGCGCTGGTCGCGTTGTTTATTCGTGCGGAGCGCCACGGGATCATTCGTTTGCGCGAGTTTGTTTCAGCGCGATTGCTGCCTCAGCTTGCGGGAACGGTAAATCGTCCACGTCGGGTCCTGAGATTTGCGTTGCAGCTGCTCGGTCTTGCCCTTGCCGTGATCAGTCTGGCGCAGCCGCGCTGGGGTTATACGTTTGAGGATGTAAAACGCAAAGGACTCGACTTACTCATCGCGATCGATACGTCACGGAGCATGCTTTCCAATGACGTGCAGCCTAATCGACTTGAACGGGTCAAACTTGCCGCCAGGGATCTGATCAATGAGTTACAGGGCGATCGCGTTGGCCTGATTGCATTTGCCGGCCGCGCTTTTTTGCAGGCACCGCTCACGATCGATTACGAAGCCGTGATGGAATCGATCAAGGATCTCGATACCAAGACGATTCCCGAAGGGGGCACAAATATCTCCGAGGCGATCAGCCTTGCCACGCAAAGTTTCGGGAAAAGTGCAATGGGAAATCGCGCGCTCGTCATTTTCACTGATGGCGAGGAGTTGAGCGGTGATGCGGTGAAAAGCGCAAAGACTGCCGCCGATGCTGGCGTGCGCATTTTCACCATCGGCGTTGGGACGCCGGCTGGCTCGCTTATCCCGGTTAACGGTGAAGATGGCGAGACGACTTTCGTTAAAGATTCAGCAGGCCAGGTTGTAAAATCAAAGCTAGACGATAAACGGTCGCGCGAGATCGCTCAGGCCGCGGGTGGATTTTATCTGCATTTGGAAAATGGTCCGCGGACGATGCGGCAGATCTACACCGAAGGTCTCGCGAAGATGCAAGCGGCCGAGATGGACGTGCGCCTGTCGCGGCGGCCAATTGAGCGCTACGAATGGCCGCTGGGAGCAGCGCTCATCACGCTTGCCTTGTCGATCTTGGTTGGTGAGCGCAAGCGTACGCGCGAAAGAGTTTTCGCTCGCGCCCCCGCGAAAATCGCAACCGCAGCAGCAGCATTATGGATCGCCCTTTGCCAGTTCGGTTTGGCGACGACTCCCGGACTGGACGCATATCGCGACGGCAAATTCAGCGATGCTTACAGCCAGTTTCAGCAAACCCTAAAAACGCATCCGCAATCTCGAGCGGAGGATAAGTTACAGTTCGATTCCGGCGCGGCTGCTTACAAGTCGGAAGAATACGGAAAAGCGTTGGAATCCTTTAGTCAGGCCTTGCTCTCCTCCGATACCGGCTTGCAAGGCAAGAGTCATTATAACCTCGGAAATACGCTCTACGAACGCGGCGAAACACAGAAGAGTGACGACAAAAAGCTGAGCGATTGGACAAATGCCCTCGAGCATTATCAGCAGACGCTCAAGCTCGAACCGCAAAATAAAGAGGCGAAGGACAACTACGATTATGTGAAGAAGAAAATCGAGGAACTAAAGAACGACAAGCAACCGCAGCAACAGCCTTCGCCTTCGCCGTCGCCTCAGCAGAAGAACAAACAGAACAAACAGAACCAGCAGAATCAGCAATCCAAGCAAGATCAGCAGCAACAGCAGCAGGAACAACAACAACAGCAGCAGCAGCAGCAGAGCCAATCCCAGCAACAGCAAAAGGACGGACAGCAGCAAACACAAGATCAACAATCACAAAACGAATCCGGCCGCGGCCAGGATCGAAAAGAGGAGAAAAAAGAGGATCAATCCCAAGCGAGGAACGAGCCGCAACGATCGAAACAACAGCAGGGCAACCAACCTTCGCCCTCCCCATCTCGGGGCGAGAAAAAGCAAAACCAGGAACAGTCAGGTGAAGGCGAACAGCCTTCTCCCTCTCCGGGCGACCACGGAAACGACATGCCTTCGCCATCGCCCTCCCCTGGAAGCGGCGAAGGAACGGAAGAAAATCCAACGCCTTCTGCTACTCCAGCAGAATCGCCCCAGAAAAAATTGGCCGGTGAAGTAAAAGGAGCTGGCAAGGACGAGTCAAAAAAATCACCCGATAAGAATGCGCAGATCGCCGAGGCCGAACCGGAAAAGGAAGATCAAATGACCGAACGTCAAGCAGAGTCGCTTTTGCAGTCGATGAAGGACGAAGAAGCGCGCGTGCAACTTGATGAACGCAGGGCTGCGCGCCGTGTCTATAACGACTGGTAGGCAGGCACGGTTGATGGTTGATTGAGATGTTGATGTCCGGATCACGGTTTTCTATTGCGGTTTTTGTGGCGCTGATTGCGTTCTTTGAAACTGACAGCGCATTCGCAGCTTCATCGGGTGTAACCGCAGTCTTGAGCAATTCCGAAGCCGCCGTCGGAGCAACGGTGCAGTTACAAATTCGAGTCACCGGCGCACGTAGTGCGGATGCGCCGGGAAGCATTGCGGTGGATGGCCTCGAGATTCATCGAACCGGGACGTCCCAGCACTTCGAGATGAACAACTTTAACGTCACTTCAAGCGTAATCTACGACTATACGATTATGCCGCTGCAGGCCGGCACCTTCATCATCCCGCCTCAGACAATTCGCGTGGGCAATAATTCGCTGCGAACACCGGAGCTGAGGCTAAACGTTGCTGATTCGCCTGGTCGCTCGGTGCGTTCTAGCCAAAATGCGCAGCCGGCAAATGCGACCAAACTTGTATTCGCCGAATTGATTGTGCCCAAGAAAACTGCCTACGTTGGCGAAATAGTGCCGGTCGAAATCCGGCTGGGATTCGATCCACGTGCACACCCAAAGCTGCTCGAAGGGCCGGAGATTAGCGGGCAAGGATTTACAGCACAGAAGCTGCAGCAATCTGGTGAAAACCTGGAGACAATTAACGGGAGATCTTATGATGTGGTGACATTTAAGACGGCGATTGCTGCCGCGCACGCCGGAAAATTTGAAATCGGGCCCATTAAAGCGAAGGCACAAGTTTTGACAGCGCGAAGACCAAACACACCGCACTCCCGTTCGCCCTTTGATCTGTTTAATCTCGACGACCCATTCAGCGACCCGTTTTTTTCCGACCCATTCAGCCAATTCGGCGAGCGGCGCGAGGTTGAGATCAACAGTGAACCGGTGGCTTTCGAGGTCAAACCGTTACCGCAAAACGCGCCGCCGAGCTTTTCGGGCGCGATCGGGAATTTCACAATGACGACGGATGCAAAGCCAAAGAGTGTGCAAGTAGGCGATCCGATTACTGTCACATCGATAATTTCCGGACGGGGTAATTTCGATCGCGTTAATGCGCCGGCCGTGGAAGATGACCGCGGTTGGCACAAATATCCGCCATCTTCCAAGTTCAAGAATGATGACGAGGTCGGCATTAGCGGCACGAAGACTTTCGAAATCGTCCTTTCGCCGAATGAAAAGAAGCAAACCATTCCCCTTCTCGCATTTTCGTATTTCGATCCAGCCAAAGAGCAATATGTAAGGCTGCGCAGCGATCCGATCGCTATTAATGTTCAAGGCGGCGCGGTACCGGCTCCCGCACCGGTGGCATCTCAGCCCGCGGCGTCAACGATGCCGGCTGCAGCCGCGGCAGCGGCGGCGAAGCAGGACATTCTGTATCAACTTAATGAGCGGGGACGAATGCAATCGTTCACGCCACTTTACGCCCGTCCAATTTTCTGGACGACGCAGCTGATTCCGTTGCTTGCTTTACTTGGGTTCGCCGGATGGAAAATTCGACAAGCCAGGATCGACAACCGTGACGCGCGACGCATCGCGGCGTTGCAGCATGAAGCTGCTGAATTGATGCGCAAGTTGCACCGCAATGACGTATCGCCACGGGAATATTACGCGGAGGCTTCCAGGGTTGTTCGAGTGAAAGCCGCGCTGGCACGCAATGTCGATCCAAACACGGTCGACGCTGAGACAGCGGCGGATACGTTCCGATTAAATGCGGATTCGCGCGAACGATTGCGGCGATTGTTCGAACAAAGCGACGAGTTCCAATATAGCGGAGCCCACAACGGTTCGGAACGGATTTCTTCGGAGAACCGCCGTGACGTGCTGGAATTGGTGGAACATTTGCACGTATGAAGGCCGGAAAACTTCTCGTCTACCTTTGCTGCGCCATGATTTGCACCTTTGTTGGCGCATCGGCATTCGCCCAAATGGACTTTGATAAGGCGAATCAGAAATATGCGCAGGGACATTTCAAAGAAGCGATCGCTGGCTATGAGACGCTTGTTCGCTCAGGACCAGTGAGCGTTAATTTGTTTTACGATCTTGGCAACACTTACTTTCGCGCGGGCAATTTTGGCCGGGCGATCTTGAATTACGAACGTGCGCTCGCGCTGGAACCGCATCATCCCGAAGCCGCCGCTAATTTGCAGATCGCGCGCGATGAAGCGCGCGCACTCGAGATGCAGCAAAGCTGGCCGGAACGCTATCTGCAATTTGCAAGCGTCAACCAATACAGCACCGCGGCAGCTGTCGCTTTTTGGACGGGAGCTTTTTGTATGGTTGGGCTGATCTTCACACGACGCCGGTCACATCGTCTGATCGCATTGTTGATCTTATCGTTGTCAGCCTTTGCCCTGGCAATTTTCGCGAGCTACGAAATTGACTATGGCAGCAAAGGCCGCTCCCTCGCGGTTGTCATTGCTAGCGACGTGCAGGCGCGACTCGCGACGGCCGATACTGCCAACAGCGTCCTGGCATTACCCCCGGGCAGCGAGATCAAGATCCTGAATACGCGCGGTGACTGGGTTTACGCGGCGCTACCGAATAATTTACGCGGGTGGATTCCGGCAAAGAGCGCGGAATTGGTGCGCTTGTAGCGGGGTCTGCGATCTTCAAAACTCGACCGATCCGGAGCGCTTTCGAGGTTGCTCCAGCACTTGCCAGGTTGAGAACGCAGTAAATGCCTACATCTTGAGTTGCGTATGAACCCCGAGATGGAAATCGGCACCGACAAAAAGGCTCTCCGGATTAATCTGGAGGCAAGCAATTACGGAACATTCGCCGAGATCGGCGCGGGCCAGGAGGTGGCGCGGCGATTTTTTCGTGTGGGCGGCGCGGCCGGTACCATCGCCAAAACGATGTCGGCCTACGACATGACATTCAGCGACGCAATTTACGGCCCGGCCGATCGGTACGTCAGTCGTGTTCGTCTTCAGACGATGCTCGATCATGAATACGCGCTTCTGGTGGAGCGGCTCGATCGAAAACTCGGAGCTGAAAAAATGTTTTTCGTTTTTGCGGACACCGTGGCAGCACGCAGTTTTAAACAGCACAATGAATCTCATGGATGGCTCGGCGTGCGATTTCAGTCCGAGAAACGCGGCCCACCGAGGCAGATTATCATTCACGTGCGGCTGCTTGATGAAGCCAACGTCAAACAACAGGAAGCGCTCGGTGTAATCGGCGTGAATCTGCTCGATGGCGCTTTTTACCACCATGAACCGGAAAAGCTAATTTCATCGCTTCAGGAGAACCTCGCTCCCGGCCGGATCGAAGTAGACATGATCAAATTTTCCGGACCGGCTTATCGAGGGGTCGATAACCGGTTGATGAGTTTGCAGTTAGTCAGCAAGGGTTTGACGAGCGCGGTGATGTTCACGGCGGACGGTGAGACGGTACAGCCCGCCGAAGTATTTCATAAAAAAGCGATCCTGGTCGAACGGGGTAGCTTTCGGCCCGTGACCTACGCCACGAACGACATGCTGGATGGCGCGCACCGCGCTATTCTCGCACAGTCGGCTTGCCCGGAAAAAGATCTGGTCCTGCTCATGGAGATGACTCTTGAGAATCTGCTCGCTGAAGGACAACTGAATCACGCTGATTTTCTCGCTCGAGTTGACATTCTCGGCGCGCTCGGACGGACAGTCTTAATCTCGAGATTCGGCGAATATTACCGGCTCGCCGCATATCTCTCTCGTTATACCGAAAAGATGATCGGCTTGGTGATGGGCGTTCCGAGCTTGATGGAGATCTTTGACGAAAAATATTATCTGAACCTCGAAGGCGGAATTCTGGAAGCGCTGGGGCGGATGTTTAAAGGAGGACTCAAGCTTTATGTTTATCCAATGATCGACGAAGCGACGGCGAAGATTGTTAACGCTACAGAGGTTCAGGTTGCTCCGAATCTGCGCTCCTTATTTGGTTATTTAATCGACAATCGATACATTCAAGAGATCACCGATCATAATCCTGAGTACCTGCGGATTTATCCACCCGACGCATTGACCAAATTGCAGTCTGGAGATGGCACCTGGGAACGGATGGTTCCGCCGGAAGTAGTGCAGATCATCAAGGAGCGCGAATTTTTCGGTTACCGCGCACCGGTCGCAGCCTGATCATTCGGCGGCGGCGTCCGTTTCAGATTCACATCGCGTTCCGACGAACGCAAGCGACGTAGTTGCGGGTCCAAACTATCGATCCAACCGCCGGAGAGCAAACCTGGTGATAACATCTGAGAAAGTCTGAAGCTTGCTCTACGTCAATCGTTGAAGCCTCTGCTGCGCGCTCAATCTTCCAGATTGAGTTGACTCCTCTGCGAAAAAAAATCAGCATTTTCGCCATTCGCCACAAACATCGATATGGCAAATCCAAAACCCAGCCCATTAACCAGATGAAATTATCCTCCACAGTCTTTCTTACTTTCGTGCTTTGTTTCTCCGCCTTCACCGATGGACGCGCATACAGTTTTCGCGACGCGTTCGGTCCGCGCTTTGGTCCAGCGCAATCCATTTACTTGAACCCGGCTCCGAAGAAGGGGCTCGACTCTGTTCACCGGTGGAATCAAATCGCGATTAACGCGTCCGGCCTCGATCATACGCCGGTTGCCCCCGGGGAGAATCGAGTGTTCGGCGAACAACTCGGGCCGGGGCGCTCGAGCCGGGCAATGGCTATTGTGCACATCGCAATTTTCGACGCAATGAATGCTTTGCTC
>Ga0209473_1001686_pt1 | contig 12293 bp, 11 predicted proteins | sample GraSoiAngelo_133_FD_185890 | JGI IMG/M metagenome (GOLD analysis project Ga0209473, IMG submission 185890) | Grasslands soil microbial communities from the Angelo Coastal Reserve, California, USA - 14_0929_05_20cm (SPAdes) (version 2) | ecosystem: Environmental > Terrestrial > Soil > Grasslands ...
TCAATGGAAAAAACTTGCCGACGGAGAGTTCAGACAATGGGTGGAGAATCACCATCTTTACGTGGTGATCACCTACAAATTTCCCGACGGTCAGATGTTTGAGGAGAAGGCACGGTTTCGCCAAAATCGAGAGCTGGTGCAGGAACAATGGTCATGGAAAGAACTCAGAAGCGGAAGATCGCAGCGCGAATTCACAGCCGATTTTGGGTCTGGAATTGCCAGCGCGCATATCCGCAATGACAACAAGGATGTGTCAGAGAAGATTGATATTGAACCGGGTCGGACGTTTGCCGGATTCGGGTTTACAATCGCGCTGAGTAATCTGCGCAAACGACTCCTTAAGGGCGAACAAGTTCAGCTAAAAGCGGTTGGTTTTTCGCCGTTCCCAACGCTCAAACCGCAAGTTGCCACGGTGACAATTTCTCACGGCGGGGTCGACCACATGAGAATGGCCGGACGCACGCCAAAGGGCGATCGCTTCATTATTCATCCTGAAATTCCGCTAATCGCGAAGTTGTTTGTGAATGTGCCCGACACAAGAATTTGGCTGACCAATCCTGCGCCAGCCGGCTTCCTCCGGTGGGAAGGTCCAGTTGTGTTACCGACCGATCCGCTCATCCGTGTGGACCTGCTTTCGGGAACGAAAAGTGGGCCGGCGCAACCGTCCTCGGAGAGCAATACTCGGTAGGGTGGTTCCAAGATCGGTTTTGCCATTCTCCTGCTGCGATTTGATTCCAAATGGGCGCTCGTTGGAATTCAAAACCTGACGCGTGTCACAAACTTTAAGGTTTCATTTCAACGTGTAAAATACACCCAGGATGCCGCCGAAGATAGCGTGCGCGATCAGAACTGAAATCGGCGTTCGAATGCCGTAATGCAAACCGAGGAATCCCGGAGGCTCGAGCTGACGAACCACAGTCGGTCCGTATTGCTCGTTAGCCATGCGTGGATGCAATGCAGGTAGCACCGGCAGCGCCACGGTGAGAACAAAAGTTGCGTGCACTAGCCCGATCCCAGCCCCAAGCCACCATGTCGATTTTTGCAACACCTGAAAAGTAGCCACGTAAATCAGCGAGAAAATCCAGCCATTTGCGAAATGTAAAAAGAAGCCGATGAATTTCGCTTTGTCGCGGCTCGGCGTAAAAATCGTGCCGAGTAAATAAGGGATATTCATCCGCGTCATCCCAATCCCCTGGCTGCCGGCCAGAATCGATGTGAGTACAACCGTGCTGACAAAGCCCCAGAGCAGCCAGCTGGTCCAGTTCATAATTTTCGCTCCGACTCATGCGCTCGTTTTTCGCTATCATGCAACGAGAGCGCGGCGTTGATCAGGCCCAGATGGGTGAACCCTTGCGGGAAATTTCCAAGTGCCTCGCCGCTCTCGGGATCGATCTCCTCGGCGAGAAGATCGACATTATTAGCATACCCGAGCGCAGCTTCAAAAACTTCCGCGGCTTCCGAAAGGTTTCCGCTGAGCGCGAGAAAATCCGCTTCCCAAAAACTGCAGACGGCAAAGGCACCTTCATGTCGATCTTTACTTTGTTCGTTGCGGTGAACGAGTCCCGGCCGCGGTACTAAGCGATCGCGGATGCGCTGGCGCGTTTTTTGCATGCGTTGTGAAGATGCCTCTTCGAATCCGTGATATGCCAGCAAGAGAGCGCTCGCGTCGATAACGTTGCTGCCACAAGCCTGCGTGTACGCTTCGAGCTCCGGATTCCAACAACGAGTTTCGATCTCTTCGCGAATCCGCTTTCTCTCGGATTCGCATTTTCCAACTGAGATGCCGTGCAGCTGTCCCCGTGCTTGCAATTTGAGAATGCGATCGAGCGCGACCCAACACATCAGCCGCGAATGGGTGTAGTGACGGCGCTTGTCTCGTGCTTCCCATATGCCGTCGTCGGCTTCCTGCCAGTGCTCGCAAACGTATTCGGCACATTGCCGCAGCATCTTTTGGACGTCGCGATCGAGTCGTTCGGTTTTGCCGATAAAGTGCGAGACCGCATCAACCACTTCACCGTAAAGATCGAGTTGTAACTGCTCGCTCGCAGCGTTGCCGATCCGCACCGGACGCGAGCTGGCGTAGCCATGTAGGTGCGCCAGCTCGTGCTCAGACGGTGGACGCTCGCCAAAGACATCATAAACAACGCGCAATTCGGGGCGCGTCAGCCGAGTCGCGTGCAACAACCAGTCGACGAACGCTTCCGCATCGTCTTTGTAACCCAAGCCGAAGAGCGCATGCACGGTAAATGACGCATCGCGCAACCAGGCGAAACGATAATCCCAATTCAAATCGCCGCCGATGCGCTCGGGCAGCGATGTCGTCGGCGCGGCGACAATGGCGCCCGATGGCGCGTAGGAAAGTAATTTCAGCACAAGCGCGCTACGATTGACTTGACGCTCATAAGGTCCGCGATAATTGGATTGCGCGGCCCAACTTCGCCACCAATCGATCGTGAGATTTAATTTCTCGGCAACCGATTCATCGAGTGGCGGAATGACTGCTGGCGCTTCCGCCGAATGCGAAAAAGAAAATCCAATTTTCTCGCCAGCCTTCAGCGTGACGTTCGCAGCCAAACCGTCTCCACGCCTAACGAGTTCGATCTGGCTGCGCAGCGTGAACACGTTTGTTCCGATGTCGATTCTCCATCCGAGCTTGCCGGCATCTTTAATCTTCGGAGTGACATGGCCGTAATCGAGGCGCGGATTAAAATCGACGATCAGTTCCATTTCGCCCTGCGTGCATCTGACTTGCCTAACGAGTTCGTGCTCCGACCAGAGGAAGCTTTGTTTCTTTTCTTCGGAAGTCACCGGCATGAAGTCGGTCAGAGCAATTTTTCCCGATTCATTGGAGAACGTTGTTTCGAGAACGTTCGTCTTGTCTAGGTAACGCCGAGAATATTGCGCATCTCCCAAAGGACAAATGCTCCACCGACCGCCTGTTTTTGGATCGATAATCGCCCCGAAAATCGACGCGCTGTCGAAACGCGGCCAGCAAAGCCAATCAATCGAACCGCGATTCGAAATGAGCGCGGCTGATCGTCCATCACCGATCAGCGCGTAATCCTGAATTTTTGGCGCCTTCGTTGTCACATTTTGCAACAATCTACTAGAAGACGCGCTTGCCCAAGAATCCGTGCAGTCGAGATTAGCACGCACGGATGAATGGTTTGACAACGGTAGCGATCACCGGTGCGTCGGCTGGAGTGGGGCGCGCGACGGCTCGAAAGTTTGCCAGGAGTGGCGCACGGGTCGCCTTGCTCGCACGCGGCCGCGATGGCTTGGAAGCCGCACGCAAGGAAGTCGAGGAGTTCGGCGCCAAGGCGCTGGTCGTACTTGTCGATGTTGCGGATGCCGAGCAAGTCGAAGCCGCGGCCGTGCAAATCGAGGCCGAGTTTGGCAAGATCGATATCTGGATCAACAACGCGATGGTTTCTGTTTTTTCTCCGATCAAAGAGATGACGCCAGAAGAATTTCGTCGTGTCACGGAAGTGACCTTTCTCGGTTGCGTTTACGGCACGCTCGCTGCACTCAAACGTATGTTGCCACGCGATCGTGGTACGATCGTGCAAGTCGGTTCGGCGTTGGCTTATCGCAGTATCCCGTTGCAAGCGGCTTACTGCGCGGCCAAACACGCTATGCGGGGATTTACCGACTCGCTGCGCTGCGAACTCATTCACGACAAAAGCAGTGTGCGCGTGGCGATGGTGCAACTTCCCGCGCTTAACACGCCGCAATTTGGTTGGGTGAAAACCCGACTGCCGCGCAAAGCGCAACCTGTTCCGCCGATTTTTCAACCGGAAGTCGCGGCGGAAGCAATTTATTTTGCCGCGCACCATCCGCGTCGGGAGTTTTATGTCGGCTGGTCGTCGGCCCAAGCGATCATTGCGAACAAAATTGCGCCCGGATTGCTCGATCATTTTCTCGCGCGCACCGGCTACGATTCACAGCAGTACGACGGAGCGGAGGATCCAAATCGCGCGCACAATCTATGGGAACCTGTGCCCGGGGATCATGGCCCACACGGCGATTTCAATGCGCGCGCGAAGAAATCCAGCGCATTTCTTTGGCTGAGCGAACATCGCGGCTGGCTCGCGCTCATCGCGGCAACTGTGGCACTCGTTACCATTGCGATCTTTACGGTGAGATGAAGATCGACATCGGAGCGTCGCCTCATAGCTATTTGTCGATTTTATTCGCGACGAATTTCGCGAGCTGATCGGGTTGGCTCAGTCTCGTTTTGTTCTTCTTCGGTTCGACAGCCGTCGCGCTCATAACTTCGTCTTCGGATCCGGTTCGGTCAGAAGCTTTGATCCGGCGGCTGTTTCACGGCGACGCCGCGCACGTAAACAAGCTCGCCCCCGAGCCAGCCTGAGATAATGATCAACACAATTCCGATAGCAGAAAGTACAATCGGAAGATTGTCGCCCGGCGCGCGGTGCATGCGCAGCGAAAAGTTCACGCAGTAAAGAGCGACTGCGAGGAGATTAATTGTCATGTGCCAGATCGCGATTGTTTTTGTTTTCGGATTCTGCAGATCGGTCAGGTCGATGAAGCCGGGTAGGGCGGCGATCAGTGCACCAATGATACCACCGCCGAGGGTATAAAACGCGACTTCGTTCCAAACAGGGCCGCCAAATCCGAACTTAAAAATCAAATCGCTGACAATTGAAAAAATCCACAACCCGATCGGTAGGGGAATGAGGATCGGATGCAGTGGATGACCTTTGAAACTTGCAGTTGATGCCATGGTAAATCTCCTTTCGAACTAACGGATTTACTGTTTCGTATTAAAGCGATTTCAAGTATTCGACGAGTAGGGTTTTATCGGCCTCGGTGAAATTTATTTTGAGCGTCGCTTCATAGCAGCCATCATGATAAGTCGGCTCCTGCGTCGCGACGCGATTGCATCACCCTCGCTCTCGCCAATCGTCGTCGGCTTCGTCGCCATCGTTCTTGCCTAATCGCCGCGTGGTTGGGCGGGAACTCGTGTATCGTTTAAGTGTCGGCGCGTCGATGCAGGTTGCACACTCTGATTCGCCTAGGTAACTGTCACAACGTCGGATGAATGGGATTTCCTAGAAACTTCGCCCTTTTCATGGCTATTGGTGTTTAAGAACCCACCTGATCGGCGGCTTCATGTACGCCCGAATATCGCGACCAGCAAAACGACGAATGCTATTACGGCAACGAACCCGTGAATGCCGATGATTGGCACCGGCAGGGCACGTCGACGCAGATGGAACGAGAAAAGGACAAACCCTCCGAGCGCCGCGACCAGAAAAATCCCCAAAGAGATACGGGTCCATTGCGCGGCGCCTGGCGCAACCGCAGCGATCGTTAAGGCAACGAGACCCGATGCAGCGAAGAGTCCGTGAAGGAGCGCCAGCCCCATTGGAGGCAAGTCGCGACCGCTAAGACGGATGAACGCGATCGCGATGCCGGTTACGGCCGCAACCGCAAAAAGAATTGCTGCTACATTCATAGAGACGTTCTCCTTTTTTAGTTATTGCTCGCGCCCGAGCGCTGTCGCGCTCGTGAAGAGCAAATTTGCTATCTCGGAATCTTGCCAGTGCGCACAATCTAGTCAATGCCTTTATTGACTACTTAGTACGCATCCCTCTCCTGATCCAGAGTCCAATCGGCAATGGAACGGATGACCTTTGAAACTTGCAGGTGATGAGGTAAGGGAATCTTCTTTCGATACGATTAGTTTTCTGCGGCGATTATAAGGACTTCAGATATTCGATCAGCTCGCCCTTCTCTTGCTGCGTCAGGTTCAGCTTCGAGAACGTGTCGTAGTGATCGATCACGTCTCCCAGAGTTGCGAAGCGTCCGTCATGGTAGAAGCCGCCCTTCTGATGTGTCCAAAGACCGGCCAGCGGAGCGGTGCGATATTTGTGAGTAGGGGATCTGTCGGCCTGAAAGGAGTCCACCCCAACTTCTTCAGGAGCGTGCAAGTTGTTCCCCGGCTCGGTGAAGAGCGGCGGCACATGGCAGGTTGCGCACTTCCCTTTGCCTCCAAAAATCTCCTTGCCACGAGCAGCCGCCGTTTCATCAAAACTGCCTTTTGGCGGTTTAGGTGCAGGGATGGCGAGCTGATAGAAATGAAGCGCCGCAAGTTTCGCGGTAATCATGTCTGGGGTGCTGCGGGTATTGCCAGCGCCACTTTTGGCCGAGACCGGATATTGGTTACCCTCGGTAAAACGGGCGTCAAAAAATGTGCCCGACCCGTGCATCTCGGTCCCGGCGACATACGCATTCCAATAAGGAACTGATCCGAAACCCGTCCACGTATGCAAATTCACACCCGCCAGTCCAAAAGCCGGCGGAATAAGCGTGCCAGCTTGACCGCCGTCCGGCCGCATCGCCTTGCCATCTTTGTCAATCTCTGCATCGAAGCGTCCCGGCCCCCAAGTGCTAAGCACCTTTTTTAACGTTGTTTCATCGACCCCAAGGAGATCCGTGAAAGGTTTGAGGTTAGGAGCGAGCGAGACAATCGCGCCCACATTCAAATCCCGGTTCGCCCAACCATCGCGCCGCTTTCCGATTCCCGGTGCGAATGAATCGTCCACGGTCGAGTGACAGACCGCGCAACGTAAGCCCACCGACTTCAAGTTTCCCTTGCCATCAAAAAAACCTTTTACGCCAACAACCGCGTCGAGCTGGAGGAGCGCAACGGTTGTCGCCGGATCATCGAGATTGACTTTGCCTGCCTTGATTTGACCTACCAATTCTTTAGGCAACGCATCCGCATCCACTTTCAGTCCTACGGATAGAGCTGTCTTCGGACTCACCCCCTGTCCCACGCCGCCATTCTTTTCGCCGGCGATAGCTTTGTGGAGTTGGAGGGCATCCCCCCAGAAGGCCTCGCTGCCAAATGTATCGAAGCGAAAGATTTGTCTCCCCTCCTGGACCATTTTCTGTGCGTTCGCATCGATCGCGCGGTCGTTTTCCGAGAATTTTTCCGCGGAACGTTTCGAAGCTGCTTTGGCTTGATCGGCGGCACGGAGTCGAGAGCCAACCAAAAGACCCAGTCCAATCAGAAGAGCACCGAGTAAAACGAAAACGTTTTTTCCCCTCACATGGCCTCTCTCTTTTAAGTTTGCTTTTCCGCTGATTGACGGCCTCGGTGGTTGAGGCGAACTAACAAACTGAGGCAAGACGAATCTACACAATAAGTCAATATATATTTTGATTTAATTGCTGAACTCAAATTTTGGTGTGAAATCACAACGATGGCGACAGCGGCTGCTAAGAAGCACGCGCGGGCAAATTCTTGCGCTGCTGCGCTCTGAAAATCGCACCGTCAATGAGCTGGCCGCGGCCTTGAATCTGACCGACAACGCTATCCGCGCTCATCTGGTAAGCTTGGAGCGGGATGGACTTGTGCAACAGCACGGCACCCGTGCCGGAACGCGCAAACCTCATGCGGCGTATGGACTGAGCTCCGAAGCGGAGCACATCTTCCCGAAAGCCTACGGCCCGTTGCTAAACCATTTTGTGACCGTCATTTCGAATCGACTGACGCCGCGCACATTACGAGCCACTATGCACGAGGTGGGCGCTGCCGTGGCTGCGGACCATCTGGAGCGATTAAAGGGATGCAGCCGCCGTGACCGAATCAAGGCTGCGCTCGGCTTGCTGAACGATCTCGGTGGCTCGGCGAGATTCGAAGAAAGCGAAAGCAAGCAATTCATCCACGGTCGAAACGGGTGCCCGCTTGCCGCAGTGACCGCCAGCCATCCCGAAGCATGCTTAATAGTCGAGTCGCTACTTTCCAAGGTAATCGGCGTACCGGCAAAAAAATGCTGCGAGTACGGAGAAACGCCGCGCTGCTGTTTTGAATTGGCCCGTAAATAAATCGAATATGAGAGCGATGCTGCTTACGAGTTCAAGCTGATTTGCCGATGGAAGATAACTACCTTCAACCTTGCGCTGTTTTGACTTCCCTGTCTCCGTGCTCCCGCGTCCGGTCTGGTGTATCGACGTAGAGTTTCTCAGTCATCTTTGCCAGGGTCGCTTCCGGCAGCAGACGCCGTGAAAACACAATTATTTTGTTGGCCACACCGGGAACGACGACCCGTTCGCCAGCCGTTAATCCTTCATAACCGGCTTTTGCCACGTCCTGCGGCGCCATTAGATTTACCTTTTGAAACATGCGTGCGCTTAGCGTGCCGGATCTCTCGAACAAATCGGTATCCGTTGGGCCTGGACAAAGAGCGGTCGCAGTCACACCCGTGCCTTCCAATTCTGTTGCGAGTGCTTCGCTGAGCGATAGAACAAATGCCTTTGAGGCGTGATAAACGGCGAATAAGGGACCGGGCTCGAAGCCAGCGACCGACGCTACGTTCAGAACGCGTCCATGGTGACGTCGGAGCATCAGTGGCAAGAACAACTTCGTGAGGCGCAAGACCGCTTCGATGTTTAGCCGCAACATCGATATTTCGTGTTCGATCGGGATCTCCCAAAATTTTCCTCTTTGGCTGAATCCGGCATTGTTAACCAGGATGTCGATGTAGATACGCTCGTAAGACAATTCATCAAAGATCTCCTGCGGTGCTTTGGACTTTTCCAGATCTTTAGCGATTATCCTCACTGACACGGCGCCTGCAGTTTTCAGTTCGGAAGCAACCTTCTGGAGCTCTGATTCGACTGGAGCAACAAGCACCAAGGGATGCCTGCGTCTGGCGAATTCCTTCGCCAGATGGAGTCCAATGCCGCCGGTCGATCCTGTAATTAGGACGGTTTCTTTAACTGACGCGGTTTCTGACTTCATGTAAGTTTCAAAACAGGCCCCTCTGGCAGTGCGTCGCTGGAACCATTCGCCAACGCGCTTGAGTCAAGCCGTTTTTAAGTCCCTACTAATTAATCGTTATTCGCAGCGGTGGCGGCGGTAATTTTGCCAGTTGGAAGAACGCCAAATGGCGATTCGCACTATGCGGTACGCTTACCCCTGGCCAGACATGACCGACTCATAGAGGAAGCAAAACAACGCGACCGAAAAAAAGACTCATTCTGGGAAGCGGACTTTCGGCAGTGCGGGATTCGCGGCGGCCGATAAAAGCGCCTCAGACTTCTCGTCGGTGTCCTTCCAGATCGTACTCGTAGGTTTTGCCCTCTTCCTCGTCTCTGGTGGTCTTATGCGAGCCGTCGCAGAACGGCTGATTTTTCGAAAGACCGCACATGCAAATCCAGACCGATTCTTGTTGGGGCTTGATTTCCAAAGGTCGCTGGTCCGATTTAACAACTCTGCGCATGTGACAAAGCTAACGCGCTCTTCTCGCTTCACAACTTTGCGTGAATGCGATTAGGCTGCGCCCATGCATCGCACTACATTTTTCTCGCTGCACCTTTCCTGCCAAGCCGTAGCTTTGCGAAGGCTGGTGCTCTTTCTCTCGCTCCCGACAATTGCCTTCGCCGCTTCGCCCATTCAAGAGCACGCCGATCGGTTTCTGAAACTTGCCAATGCCGGTTATCAAGCGCTTTATCGCGTAAACAGCGAAGCACAATGGCTCGCCGTTACCGATGTAACGCCCGAGCACGATGCTGCCGCAGAAGCGACGGGCAAAGCTTACGCGGCGTTCAACGGCAACCCGGCAATCATTAGCGAGGCGCGCGACCTGCTCACTCACCAGAAAGACTTAAACGCGCTCACCGTTCGCCAACTGAAGCAGCTTCTCTTAAACGCTGCGGAAGGTCCGATGACAAATCCCGATCTTGTCTCAAAGCGCGTGCAAGCCGAAACGAAACAGTCGTCGATCCTCAACAGTTTCGAGTTCAAACTCAACGGTCAGAAGATCACGGCGAACGACATCGACAATAAGCTCGAGAAGAGCAGCGATCTCAACGAACGCAAAGCGGTTTGGGAAGCGTCAAAAGAAATTGGGCCCAAGCTCAAAGACAACCTCGTGATCTTGCGCGATCTGCGGAACGGCGTTGCCAGGGAGATGAAGTATCCCGATTACTTTTCGCTCGAAGTCGCGGCTTATGGCATGACAACCGACGAGATGCTCAAGATGTTGGACGATTGGATGGCAACGCTCCGTCCGCTTTATTTACAATTGCACACTTGGGCGAAATACAAGCTCGCCGAGAAATATCATCAGTCGGTGCCGAAAGAAATTCCGGCGCACTGGATCAACAACCGCTGGAGCCAGGAATGGCCGAGCTTGGTCGACGCCGCTAACATCGACAAATACTTCGAGGGACGTAAGCCGGAATGGATTATCAAAACGGCCGAACAATTCTATACCGGACTCGGGTTTTCGCCGTTACCCGAAAGTTTCTGGCAGAAATCCGATCTTTATCCGTTGCCCCCGGAATCGAAGCGGAAGAAAAATACGCACGCTTCCTGTTGGCATATCGATCTTGAAACCGACATTCGTTCGCTCCAAAGCATCGAACCGAATGCGCGCTGGTTCTTCACCGCGCATCACGAGCTCGGCCACGGTTATTATTTCAAAGCCTACACCCGTCCGGAGGTTCCTTATCTGCTGCGACTGGGCGCGGCGCCCGGATTTCATGAAGGCGTTGGCGAGTTGATTGCGCTTGCCTCGAGTCAGGTGCCGTATTTGCAATCGCGAGAAATATTGCCAGCCGACTTTAAACCGGACAAGACCGCGTTCCTTCTTGATGACGCGCTCGCGCGCTCGGTTCCATTTATTTATTTCGCCTGCGGCGTGATGCCGCATTGGGAAGCGGACATTTACGCGAAAAACCTGCCGCCCGATCAATGGAACGCGCGCTGGTGGAAATACGTCAGCGACATGCAGGGGATCGAGCCGCCGTCGCCGCGCGGCGAAGAATTCTGCGATGCAGCGACCAAAACGCACATCAACGATACTCCGGCTTATTACTATAATTATGCGTTTGCGACGGTGTTTAAGTTTCAGTTGCACGATTACATCGCGCGTAAAATCCTGCATCAACCGCCCCAATCTTGTAATTATGCTGACAACAAAGAAGTCGGTACGTGGCTGAACAACATTTTGAAAAAAGGAGGCACGGAAGATTGGCGGAAAGTGTTGAAGGAAGCGACCGGCGAAGATATCTCCACCCGCGCGATGATGGATTACTTCAAGCCGCTGATGAGCTGGCTTGAAGAACAAAACAAAGGTCGCCAGATCGGCTGGGAGTAGGTGGATCGACCGTTCCCCGGGCGATGCTAACCAAATGCAGCTTTGCCGCCTTGGAACATCGAGCAAGGGACTCCTCGATCTACCTGGCTGTCGAAGCTTGAATTATGCGAGTTCTGGTAATCACAGGCGCGGGCGTCTCCGCCGAAAGCGGAATCCCGACATTTCGTGGGAAGGACGGCTACTGGCGAAATCTCGATCCGGCCAAACTGGCAACACCGGAAGCTTTCGCGAAAAATCCGAATCTCGTTTGGGAATGGTATCGAGAGCGCCGCCGACGGATTCGCAGTGCGCAACCGAATGCGGCGCATCAGGCGATCGCGAAGCTAGCGCAGCACGCGCAAGAGTTCCTGCTGGTCACGCAGAACGTGGATGATCTGCATGCACGCGCCGGCTCGCCGAAAGAGAAAATGGTGCAAATTCACGGAGATATTTTTGTAACGCGCTGTTCACGCTGCGATTTCCAATTTCGTGACACAGGTAGGGGCGGTTCACCTGAGCCGCCCGCACCGGGCGCTGTTTATCCTCACAGCGGGCGATTAAGGTCAATCGCCTCTACCTCGTCAGGCGAGCGAGAGGAAGAGGAGGGCGATATTCCGAGATGTACGCGATGCAGTGCGCTGATGCGGCCCGGGGTTGTTTGGTTCGGCGAACAATTACCGTGGGACGAAATTCGGCGGGTAGAGAATTATTTGGAGGATGGCCTTTGCGATCTCGTGATCGTAGCCGGAACAACTGCCACGTTTGGGTACATCATCGATTGGGCACTGCGCGCCATCGCCAGCAATGGCGAACTAGTCGAAGTAAACCCGGAGGAAACATCTTTATCGCGATTTGCAACGCACCTGATTCGTGAGCCGGCAGCGGTCGCGTTGCCGCGATTGGTCGATGAGTTGCTCATCAAACACGTCGGCTGAGCCTACTTGGTAGGGCACGTTTCTTCAGTTCGCGAAAATATGCGACGACGTTTGGTTTGAAATAGAAATATCAAACAGATGTGCCACCAAAAATTGAAGCGTTGATAATCGCGCGCCACATGATCGGGTGATGAATCAGGCTACATCCCGGCGATTGCGTGTAGATAACGTTCGGCCGAGCCCGCGAGGGCGGCCTTCGCGTCGGATAAGACGCTCGCTTTCCACCAGCCGCCGTAGATTT
>Ga0209473_1001690_pt1 | contig 12285 bp, 12 predicted proteins | sample GraSoiAngelo_133_FD_185890 | JGI IMG/M metagenome (GOLD analysis project Ga0209473, IMG submission 185890) | Grasslands soil microbial communities from the Angelo Coastal Reserve, California, USA - 14_0929_05_20cm (SPAdes) (version 2) | ecosystem: Environmental > Terrestrial > Soil > Grasslands ...
GTACCAGTGGTCGTGATATGTGCTCGGCACGTCGGGATCGGCGGCCGAGCCGCTACCGTCGCGTCCATGCCACATCTGGATGAAGCCCGACCCAACCCATTTGTCGTGGATCTGCAGGAACAACCACATCGTGTATTTGCAGATCTCCGTCCCATCCGGCCGGACGCACGTCAAGCCAGCGGTTCGGACCGTCCTGCTTGTCGAAGGCGATGCGCGTCGTCGCGCCGTCGAACGACACGCGCGTGATTTTCGCCGTTTCACGCCACTGGCGGACGTCGGGCGCATTCACGATTTGAGCAGAGTTCACGTCGATCTCGGAACTCATGGTGCGCTCCCCTCAGTGCGAAGTTTGAAGTACGAGGTCCGAAGTACCAAGTCCGAAGCCGTGCGACTCGACATCATTACTACTTCGTACTTCAGACTTCGTACTTCGCACTTCGTACTTCGTACTTCGTACTTCGTACTTTGACAATTCACCGACGTCCGATGCTGTCGGCCAGCAGCCCGACACTGATGGCGTATGAATGCGCGCAATTGTAGTCGAGCAGCGCATCGTAGTTGCGGTACACGAGGAACGAGCGCTTGCCGCCGCGGACCATCGACGCGGTTCGGTCGCCTTTCGGCAGCGCGTTGCCGCCCGGCAGGCGAACGCCGAGCGCCTGCCACTTCGCGAGCGGAAGCGCAACGGTCATGTCGCGCGTCGCCTGACACGAACCGTTGCGCCGCGCGACGTCGTTTGCCACCTTCCGTGCAACCTCGCGCGTCACCTTTACCTCTCGACCCCAGGGTTCGTCCGCCGTCCAGCCGTGGCCCGACAGGTAGTTCGCGATCGACGCGAAGATGTCGGGGGGCGTCGACCAGATGTCGCGCCGGCCGTCGCCGTCGTAATCCTCCGCGTACTGCAGGTAACTCGACGGCATGAACTGCACCTGTCCCATCGCGCCGGCCCACGATCCGCGAAGGTGCGCGAGATCGACGTCGCCGCGGTTGACGATCTCGAGCGCGTTGAACAGCTCGCCCCGGAAGAACGTCGACCGCCGCGGATCCCACGCGAGCGTCGCCAGCGCCACAATCGTCGGCCGGACGCCGCTGAAGCCGCCGAAGTTGGTCTCCAGCCCCCAGATGGCGACGATGATGCGTGGCGAGACGCCGTAGGCCTCGCCGACCTCGGTCAGCAGGGCGCGATGCTTCTCGAATCTCTCACGCGCAGTCCGGATGAATTTCGGCTTGAGCCGGCGGGCGACGTAGGTCTCGAGCGGCAGGATCCGCTCGGCCTGCGTTCGATCGCGCTCGATGACCACCGGCAACGGCTCCTCGATGTTCGACAGCGCCTCGTCGACGATCTCCTGCCGGATGCCGCGCGACAACGCTTCGGTCCGGACGCCGGCAAGCCACTCGGAAAACGACGGCCGTGTGTCGGTTTGCGCGGCTACGCCGGCCGCGAACGCGACGATGGTAATCAGATGTAGCGCGCGCCTTTTAGGCCCGCGATCGCGGCCCTGAGAGGGCCGCGCCACCAGCGGGGACCGCACGCGATCAGTCTACATGCCTTCCATCGCCGGAATGGCGGATGCGCGAATGCGCTGCTTTGTTCGCCGATAGGCCTTCCACGGATCGGTGCGCAGCCGTTCAAGTCGTGCGGGCACCGTGTGGATGGTGAAGCGAGCCGGCAGACGCGTCGGGGAGAGCTCGCTCCAGGCGAGCGGCACCGATACCGGCGCCGGAGGGCGCGCGCGCGTCGAGTACGCGGCAATCGACGTGTTCGTGCGGTTGTTACGCAGGTAGTCGACGAGAATCTTGTCCTGACGTCCGGCCTTGCCGAATCGCTCGGTGAACATCTCGGGCTGACGGCGCACGAGCCACTGCGCGAACGCGCGCGCGAAGTCGAGGCACTGCGACCAGTCGGCTGATGGCGTCAGTGGCACCACGACGTGCAGCCCGCGTTCGCCGGTGGTCTTCACGAAGCTCTCGAGGTCGACGACCGATAGCAGCTGACGGACGAGCCGCGCGGCGGCGACGACGGAAGGCCATTCCACGTCTTCGCCGGGATCGAGGTCGATGACGATGCGGTCCGGCTGCTCGATGCGCGCGAAGCACGAGTTCCACGTATGAATTTCGAGGACGTCCATCTGCACGAGGCCCACCAGCGCGGCCAGCGAGTCGGCGATGAGGTATTCGCCGACTTTCGTTTTCTCGCGGATGCGGACGCGGCGCAGCGCCGGCGGCGCCCACACCTTCGAGTGCTTCATGAAGAAGCACTCGTCGCCGCGCTTGCCGCTGGCGGCGCCGACGCCGGTCGGACAGCGGACGAGCGTCAGCGGACGGTCGACCACGTGAGGGAGGATCCAGTCGGCGACCGATTCGTAATAGTGCGCAAGGTCGAGCTTGGTCGTCTTCGGGTCCGGAAAGAGCACGCGGTCGGGATGCGAGATGCCGACGCCGGCGACGACCGGTCGACTACCCGCGTCGACGCTGGCTGACGGCATACTCCATGCTCGCAAATGCAGTCGAGATGCCAGATTCTCTCCGTCGCCGCACGATCGTCGAGGTCAGCTGGAAGACGCTAATCAAGTTGATCGCGGCGGTTGCGCTGGTCTGGCTGTGGATCCAGCTCTATCAAATCGTGCTCGTCGTCCTCGTCGCGATTCTGCTCGCGGTTACGCTGAACCCCATCGTGCGCTGGTTCGAGCGCCGCCGCCTGCCGCGGTGGGGAGCGACCGCGATAGTCAGCCTCATCCTGCTCAGCCTCGTCGGCGGTTTTCTGTGGATGACGTGGTCGTCGCTGAGCGATCAGGCGCAGTACGCGGGGCAGCACCTCACCGATTTCGAGCGGCAGACCATCGACAAGCTGCCGTCGTGGGCGCGCGCGTCGGCCGGCGCGAAGAGCGGCGGCGAGATTCAGTCACGGATCGCGCCGTACGCGGGACAGCACCTCACCGATTTCGAGCGGCAGACCATCGACAAGCTGCCGTCGTGGGCGCGCGCGTCGGCCGGCGCGAAGAGCGGCGGCGAGATTCAGTCACGGATCGCGCCGTACGCGCTGCGGGTCGCCCGCTCGGCGGCGTCGGCGGTGATCGTCGCCGCGCTCGGGTTCATCCTGACGGTGTATTTCCTCATCGAAGGGCGCCGCACGCGCGACTGGCTCGTGGCGTTCGTGCCCGTGGCGAAGCGCGAGAAGGTCGGCGAGACGCTCGATGAATGCGAGCGCGTGATTTTCGGCTACGTCGCCGGCAACGTCGCGACGTCGCTCTTCGCGACCCTGTTCACGCTGATCGTGCTGTCGGTTCTGAAAGTGCCGGCCGCGCTGCTGCTCGCGCTCCTTGCCGGCGTGTTCGACTTCATTCCGGTGCTCGGCTTCATCTGCTCTTCGGTGCCGGCGGTGCTGCTCGCGATGACGGTCTCGGGCTCGACGGCGTTCCTCGTCGCAGTTTTGTACGTCGCGTATCACGCCGTCGAGAATTACTTGATCAGCCCGTACGTGTACGGCGATCGATTGAAGCTGTCGAATCTCGCCGTCATCCTCGCGTTCGCCGTCGGCGCCGAGATCGCCGGCGTCATCGGCGCGCTCATCGCGCTGCCGCTCGCCGCCGCGTATCCGGCGGTCGAACGCATCTGGCTGAAGGACAAGCTCGCCGAGGATACCGTCCGCGCGCATGGGGCGATCGAGCATCGGAAAGGGCCGCCGCGGCCGACGCTCGGCTAAAGCCTCGCGCTACACGATTCTGGAGGTTCAGTGGCCTGCGGCCTCCGGCGACGGCGCGCGCCGCGGACGCTTCATCAACAGCACCAGCGGCACGAGCGCGATGAACAGCACGCCGAGCAGTTGGAAAATCCCCACGAACGACACCATCGTGGCCTGACGCTGCACCATCCCGAACATCGCGGCGTACGCGCGCTGCGTTGCCGTCATCGCGTCGGCGCCCGCGGCCATGAACGCGCCTTTCAGCTGCGCGAGCATCGTCTGCGCCGCCGGATCGTACGACGTGACGTTGCGGCCGAGGAGCGCGGTCGTCGACTGCGCGTGGCGCGACAGCATCGTGCCCGTCGTCGCGATGCCGATGCTGCCGCCGATGTTGCGCATCAGATTGAAGAGGCTCGTCGCGTTGCCCATCCGCTCGCGCGGAATCGGATCCATCGTCACGGTCGTCAGCGGGACGAACAGGAGCGACATCCCCGCGCCCTGAATGATCTGCGGCCAGAAGATGTCCCAGTAGCCAGCCTGCAGATTGAGCTGCGCTAGCCAGCAGACCGGCTGTGAGCAGCTTGCGCGCGTCCATGCGGCCCGTCAGCTGACCGGTGACCTGCATCATCAGTAACGCGCCGAGGCCGCGCGGCGCCATGGCGATGCCGGCCTGAAGCGAGGGGTAGCCGAGGAGCGTCTGCAGCATGATTGGCAGCAGCACGAGGCTGCCATACAGCACAAAGCCGAGCACCGTCATCAGGAAGACGCCAACCGCGTAGCTGCGCTCTTTGAACACGCGCAGATCCACGACCGGATGCTCGGTTGTCAGCTCGTGGTAGACGAGGGCAATGAGCGTGACGACCGCGATAATCGCGAGCGTGGTAATGGTGTTCGACGCAAACCAATCTTCTTCTTGTCCCTTGTCGAGCACGAATTGCAGCGCGCCAATGCCGACTGCCAGCATCCCAAGGCCCCAATAATCGATTCTTCCCGTCTCCCGGCGGAGGTACGGCGGATCGAATACAAAGAGCTTCGTCATCACAATCGAGGCGATGCCGACTGGAATGTTGATGTAGAAGACCCACCGCCAGCTGTAGTTGTCCGTGAGCCAGCCGCCGAGGACCGGTCCGAGAATCGGCGCGACGACGATGCCCTGCCCCCAGAAGCCCATCGCCTTGCCGCGTTCGTGCGGCGGGAACGCTTCGAGCAGCACGGCCTGAGACAGCGGCTGGAGCGCGCCGCCGGTTGCGCCCTGCAGGATCCTGAAAACAATCAACGAACCGAGGTTCGGCGCGAGCCCGCAGAGAAAGGACGACGCCGTGAAGCCCACCACCGACGCCATCAGCAGCCGCTTTCGCCCGAAGACACTCGCCAGCCATCCGGTCATCGGCAGGATGATCGCGTTCGCAACCAGATACGACGTCAGCACCCACGTCGCCTCGTCGATGCTCGCTGAAAGGCTGCCGGCGATGTGCGGCAGCGACACGTTGACCACCGTGGTGTCGAGCACCTCCATGAATGTGGCGAACATCACGGATATAGCGATGATCCAGGGGTTGACGTGGGGGTGATGCGGGGCAGGAGAGGCGGGAAGGGCGGGAACGGCCGCCACTCCTGCCTCTCCCGCCCTTCCTGCCTGACTCATCTTGTGAACACCGTCGGTGTCACAGACATCCCCGGCCTTAGCAGATGCTCAGGATCCTGACCCGGATCTAACGCGATTTTCACCGGGACACGCTGGACGACCTTCACGAAGTTGCCGGTCGCATTTTCCGGCGGCAGCAGGCTGAAGCGCGCGCCGGTGGCGCCGGCGATGCTGTCGACCCTGCCCTTGTACTCGCGGCCGCCGTACGCGTCGACGTCGACAGTCGCGTTCTGACCGGCGCGCATGTTCCGCAGCTGTGTTTCCTTGAAGTTCGCCGTCACCCACACGTGATCGACGTCGACAATCGCGAGCAGCGGCTGACCGGCCTGCACGACCTGGCCCGCATTGATCCCTTTTCTCGACACGACGCCGCGAATGGGCGCTTTTACCGTGGCGTACTGCAGGTTCAGCTCCGCCTGCGCGAGGTTCGCGCGCGCCTGCTGCACGTGCGCCTCGGCGGCCGACGCGCGCGCCTTCGTCGCCAGCACCTGCTGCGGCGCCGTCTGCGCCGACTGCAGCTCGGCGTGCGCCTGCTGCTCGGCCGCGCGCGCCTGCATCAGCTTGCTCTGGGCTGCCGGGACGCCGGCCTCCGCTTCCGCGACCTGCGAGCCTGACGAATCCGCCGCGGCGCGCTGTGCATCGGCTGCGGCGACCGCTGCGTCGAACTGCTGCTGCGACACTTCGTCCTTCGCCAGCAGACCGCGCAGGCGCTCCACGTCGCGCGTCGCCTTGGTCGCGTTCGCCTCAGCCTCGCGCAGCTTCGCTTGTGCGGCCGTCAGCCGCGCCCGCGCGGCCGCCACTTCGTGCTCGGCCGCGACGATGCCGCTTTGCGCCTGGGCCACGCCGCCGCGCGCCGTCAAGATGTTGCTCGACGCCGTCGTCGACGTGATCGGCACGTTCGTCTGCGCCGCCTGTGCGGCCGCTTCCGCATCGGCGAGCTCCGCGCGCGCGCGGTCGACGGCCACCTGGTAGTCGCGGGGATCGAGCTCGACGAGCATCGCGCCGGCGTCGACCGTCTGGTTATCGTCGACCGCGACCTTGACGAGCGTGCCCGCGACGCGCGCGGATACCTGCGTCACATGCGAATCGATCTGCGCGTCGTCGGTCGATTCGCGTCCGCGAGTGAGCCAGTACCAGACGCCGGCGCCAATCAACAGGACGATAACGACGGCGATGAGCAGTCGAGCGCGCGCCATCAGCGGATGCCTCCGACAAGCTGCCGCAGGATTTCTTCGGTGGTGCCGGTGCCGCGGATTAGCGCGCCTTTCGCAAGGTCGTACCCGAATCTGGCGTTGATGGCCTGCTCGTTGGCCAGCGCGACCGCTTCCTGCGCCTGAACGACTTCGATGTTGCTCGCCACACCGGCCGCGAACCGGTCGCGCGCCTGCGTGAGCTGCTGCGCCGCGAGGTCGCGCGCCTGCGTCGCGGTCTGCAGTTGCAGGGCGGTCGCCTGCAAATCGAGGAACGCGTCCCGCACCTCGTAATAAATCGAGGCTTTCATGTCTTCGGCCTGCGCGCGCCGGCTGCGGATGTCGGCGTCGGCTTCGAGCAGCCGCCCCTGCAGCCGTCCTCCCTGGAAGATCGGGATGTTGACGGCGCCGATGACGCTGTACGTCGCCTGCGCCGAGGCGGCGGTGAGGCCGATCTCGCCGTAATCGGCGTTGACGCGCACCGACGGCAGCGCTTCGCCGACGATCGCCTGGCGCGCCGCCTCGGCAGCCTTCACGCGCTCGAGCGCCGCCTGATAATCGGCTCGCTGGCGATACGCCTGTTCGACCGCCTGCTCGAGCGCCATCGTGGGGTCGGGCAGCTCGGGCAGTCGCGGATCGAGCTGAAAGGCCTGGCCGAGCGGCAGGCCGATGATTCTCGCGAGCTGCAGCTTCACCTTCTCCGCGTCGTTCGACGCGGCCGTCAGACGCTGCGTCTCCGTGCTGAGCTGGACCTGTGAGCGCAGCACGTCGATGCCGGCGACGAGGCCGTTGGTCTTGAGATCCACCGACGTGTTGTAGAGCGCCTGTGCCGTGTCGCGTTGCGCGCGCGCGGAATCGGCGCGCGCGGCGGCGGCCAGCGCCTGTACGTAGACGGTTCCGGCCACGTTGATCACCAGATCGCGCGCGCTCTTTCGCACCAGCCGCGCCGCTTCGACATTGTGATTCTCGGCGCGCGTGTTGTTGATCGCGTGCAGATCGAAGATCGCCTGCGAAAGATTGACGCGCGCGTCGAACACGTTGAACGGCCCGACGATGTTGGGAAAGTTCGCGGTCGGGGTCTCGAAGGTGCCGAAGCCGAAGGCGGCAAGGTTCAGCTTCTGGCGCGTCTCAGAGACGCGGGCGCCGACGTTCGGCAACTGATCGCTGAGCGCGCGCCACCGCGCCCCCTGCGCGCGGCCGAGATCGTCCTCGGCCGTCAGGACGCCGAGGTTGTGGTCCAGCGCACGCCGGATCGCGTCGAGGACGGGAATCGTGATCGCGTCGGCGGTCCGGTCTCCCGCCGGCACGCCGCCGAGGAACGATTGCACGGACGAACGCATCTGCAGCATTCCGGGCGTCGCCGACTGGCCGAAGACGGGCGCCGGGAACTTCAGGGTCGCGCTTGCCGTTATGAAGAACAGGATCAACGGAACTTTCACTGAAAGCCCTTTCGTCGACATCGCAACTCAGTAGAGTACTACGAATGCAGAGCACGGCCGTGGTGGCGATCGCGGGGCTGGCGCTCCTGGGAGCGGCGCCGGCCGACGCGCAGTCATCGCTGGCCGGCGAGACGATTCGCATCTCACGCGCGCCCGGCTCGATCCTCGTCGACGGCGATCTGTCCGACGAAGGATGGCGCAACGCCACGCGCGTCGAGAAGTGGTACGAGATCAATCCGGGCGACAACGTCGTCCCGCCAGTCCGGAGCGTCGGCTATCTGACCTACGACGATCGGTTCTTGTACGTCGGGTTCGAATTCGACGATCCGAATCCTTCCGCCATTCGGGCGCCGCTCGGCGATCACGACAGCCTCAACGGCCAGAGCGACGACTTCGGCGGCCTCTTCCTCGACAGCCTCGGCAGCTTCCATACGGCGACCGAGTTCTTCGTGAACGCGCACAATGTTCAGTACGATGCCGTCACCGACGACGGATCGGGCGAAAATCCGGCGCCCGATTTCTTCTGGGACTCCGCCACGCGCATCACCGAGCATGGCTGGACGCTGGAGATTCGCATCCCGTTCTCGTCGCTTCGCTACAAGAGCATCGACCCGCAGACGTGGGGCATCATCCTGTTTCGCAACTACCCGCGCCAATACCGGTACCAGATCACCTCGACGCGGTTTCCGCGCGACGGCAACTGCGCCGTGTGCCGTGAGAACCGGCTCGTCGGCCTCGAGCATTTGCCGTCGGGCGGCCACCTCGTGACGGCGCCGTACGTGAGCGCGAGCGAAGGAGCACACGCGCCCAGCGACGCGCTCGGCACGCCGCTCGTGAACGGCGCGGTGAAGGGGCGCGTGGGCCTCGACCTGAAGTTCACGCCGAATGCCGACAACGCGATCGATCTCGCCCTCAAGCCCGATTTCTCGCAGGTCGAGTCCGACACGGCGCAGATCTCGGCGAACGAACGCTTCGCGCTCTTCTTTCCGGAGAAGCGTCCGTTCTTTCTCGAAGGCGTCGACCTCTTTCAAACGCCGATTCAGGCGGTCTACACGCGGACGATCGCGTCGGCGACCTGGGGCGGGCGCCTCACCGGGAAAGAAGCGGGCGTCCGCTACACCGCGCTGGTGGCCGAGGACGCCGGCGGCGGGAGCGCGATTCTGCCGGGTGAGAACGACTCGTCGTTCGCCACGCAGGACTTCGCCTCGACGGTGCTCCTGGCGCGCGCGAAGCGCGACATCGGACTGTCATCGATCGGAGCGCTCGTGACCGATCGCGAAGCCCATGGCGGCAACGGCCACAACCGCGTCGCCGGGCCGGACTTTCAGTGGCGGCCATCGGGCCACGACGCAGTCACCGGACAGCTGTTGTTCAGCGAGAGCCGCACGCCGAACCGGCCCGACGTGGCTGACCAATGGAACGGGCACAATACGACGCACCTCGACTGGTTCACGCTGTACAAGGATCTCGCGGACGGGTTTCGCGCCGACGCCGGGTTCGTTCCGCAGGTCGGCGTCCGGGAACTGTTCGGCGTTACCGGCTGGACCGTCCATCCGAAGAATTTTCTCTCGCGCCAGCGCACGTTCATCGACATGGACTACATCGTCGACCGATCGGGCGCGGTCGTCGAGCGCTTCGTCCAGCCCGGGCTGGGAATGGACACGAAAGGGAACGGGTTCATGCAGTTCCGGTTCTTCGACGACTGGGCGAGGGCGCGCGATGCGGTCATCGAGCGGAAGCAGTTCGCGTACTTCGTACACTTCAGCCCGTCGCGCGCCGTCAAGCGGATTGGCGCCGACGGCGCGCTGGGACAGGAGATCGACTTCGCGAACGGACGGCCCGGCCGCGGGGCGACCGTCAACCTGAGCGCGACGCTGCAGCCAAGTGACGCCCTCGAGCTCTCGCTCATCGAAAACACGCGGCTGTTGAACGTGGACGACGCGGCCGCCGTCAGCCGTCATCTGTTCACGCAACGGGTGTCGCGCGTGAAAGGCATCTATATGTTCACGCCGCGCATGTTCGTCCGCATCATCTTCCAGTACGTGTCGACGGTCCGCGATCCCTCGCTGTTTCTGGACGCCGTCGATGCGCGGTCCGGCGACTTCGGCGGCTCCGCGCTCTTCGCGTACAAGATCAACTGGCAGTCGGTGATGTTCGTCGGCTACGGCGATGACCGTCAGTTGTCGAACCAGAATCGCCTCGAGAAGCTCGATCGCCAGTTCTTCGTCAAGCTCTCGTACGCATTCCAGCGGTGACGGCATAGATCGGGGAACCGCGAACCTCGCCGCTCCGGCGGCCGCCATCGTCGTGCTGGTTTCACGCGACGACATCTTGTCTGTTGGGTTGAGGACGCTCGGCTGAAAGCCTCGCGCTACGCCCCGGTTGTTCGTACTGGCGACGCCCCGGTTGTTCGTGCCGGCTGCGCCGTGCTTGTCCGCGCTATCTGTAGCGCGAGCCTTTCAGGCGAGCGCGCGAATCCATCCACAGTGTAAAAGTCGTCGGCGCCGGCCGATTTCCCGACACGACGAAGGCGTGGCAAACGCGTCGCGCTGACCGTCGCGTGGAACGGGCGCGCCCGAAAAGCCACCTGCGTTTCCATTCGTACGGATCGCGGGCGGATAACATCGGCAAACCGGTTCCACCTGCGTGCGTGCGGCGCGCGTGGCACTGCGCTCGCAATGGTGCCGAGCCATGACGTGTCTCGGCACCGTGCGCCACCGGCTCCTCCCTGCGCTCTCCGTGCAAGCGCGTGCGCTGCCGGCGCGCGGTGCCGACACGTTCTGCGATCCGTCGAACGTCGACGTCGGCCGCGCGGTCACGAGCCACGACGACACGCGCAGGGCGACGGCGACGTTCGATGGTTCAATTCCGAAGTGCTCCCGATCAGAGTGGACCCGCGTCATCTCGAACAGGTGATCGTGAGTCTCGCCCTCAACGCGGGCGATGCGATGCCGTGCCTCGTCGTCAGCGATACCGCTGCGGCATGCCCGAATCGATCCAGGGGCACACCTTCGAGCCGTTCTTCACGACGAAGGGCGATCGCGGCACGACGACGTTCACGATCGAGCTGCCGATCGCCGGCGAGCCGGTACTGACCACATCCGACGCGCGGTCCTAGGCGCAAAACCCACGAACGCGAAACACGCGAAAGCACGACCGACGTCAAACGATCGTTCGTGCGTTTCGTACTTTCGTGTTTTCGTGGTTCGTGGTTGCATTTAACGTATGCCGCACCTGTTCGATCCGCTCGTCCTGCGCTCGCTGACGCTCCAGAATCGACTCGTCGTCTCGCCCATGTGTCAGTACTCGAGCGTGGACGGCTTCTCGACCGACTGGCACTTCGTGCATCTGGGCAGCCGCGCCGTGGGCGGCGCGGCGCTCGTGTTCACCGAGGCGACGGCGGTGACGGCTGCGGGACGGATCAGCCCGCAGGATCTCGGCATCTACGACGAGGGACACGTCGCCGGCCTCGCGCGCATCGTCAGGTTCATTCACGCGCAGAAGACGCTGGCCGGCATTCAACTCGCGCATGCGGGACGGAAGGCGAGCACCAGACGTCCATGGGAACCGCCGGGTGAGGTCCGGCGCGAGGACGGCGGATGGGAAGCAGTGGCGCCGACGAACGAGCCGTTCGCGCCGAACTATCCCGTGCCGTGCCTGCTGTCGGCGAAGGACATCGGCGCGGTCGTCGCCGCGTTTCGCACCGCGGCGCTTCGCGCGCTGCACGCCGGGTTCGACGTCGTCGAAATCCACGCGGCGCATGGATATCTGATCCACGAATTTCTCTCGCCGCTCATCAACACGCGGACCGATGAGTACGGCGGGCCGTACGACGGCCGCGTGCGGTTCTGCCTCGACGTCGTCGACGCCGTTCGCACCGTGTGGCCGGAACGGCTGCCGCTCTCCGTACGGCTCTCGTGCACCGACTGGAAAGAAGGCGGATGGGACATCGAGCAGACCGTCGAGCTCGCGCGGCGCCTGAAGGCGCGAGGCGCCGATCTCATCGATTGCTCGTCGGGCGGCGGCGTCGCCGATGCGAAGATTCCGCTCGGGCCCGGATACCAGGTGCCGTTCGCCGAGCGCGTTCGACGCGAGGCCGGCATCCCGACCGGTGCGGTGGGTCTGATCACAGACGCGGCGCAGGCGCACGCGATCGTCGCGAGCGGCAAGGCCGACTGCGTGCTCATGGCGCGGGAGCTGCTGCGCGATCCGTACTTCCCGCTGCGCGCCGCCCGCGAGCTCGGGCACACGGTGCCGTGGCCTCCGCAGTATCTGCGCGCGGCGCCACAGGGCGCTCCACCTCGATAGCGCCGCGCCGTCGGGGCCACG
>Ga0209473_1001693_pt1 | contig 12278 bp, 8 predicted proteins | sample GraSoiAngelo_133_FD_185890 | JGI IMG/M metagenome (GOLD analysis project Ga0209473, IMG submission 185890) | Grasslands soil microbial communities from the Angelo Coastal Reserve, California, USA - 14_0929_05_20cm (SPAdes) (version 2) | ecosystem: Environmental > Terrestrial > Soil > Grasslands ...
CTTCTGCTGGATCAGCTCTGCGCTGAAAAAAATAGGTCTCACCCGTGTGCGAATGAGACCCGTTTTGATAATAGTTTTTATTGGATCGTGCTTGCGACGGAGGAGAACGCATTATTGGCGGTGCTGCCGACCCGACGAATCGTGCCGACAACGAGGACCAAGATTACGGCCAACATCACGGCGTATTCCGCGATGTCCTGACCTGCTTCGTCCTTCCAAAGCTTAAGGGGGAGGTCAAGCATTACACTCCTTTCTTGGCTGGAGTGTTTTCGGTTGGAGGGATAGCAGATGAAAAGATTAGAATACTGATACTCAAGACGCGCAACTAGCCCGTAAGCCCCTGAGTCTGTTCCTTCAATTTGCGATTTTGCACACACGAAGTCTTTTTCACACAAATCAATGACGATCAGCTAAGACGACTTTTTCTGCTGACCCTCGCCCATCTCGTCTCGGCTCTTCACGAATCGTTCCGGACTCTCCAACGTCAATACGTAGGCCAGTGCCGTGATCGGCCCCACCCCTTTCACCTGCCGCAATAACGCTGTATGCCCATACTTCTCGCTGGCCAGCTTCTCAATCTTCTCGTCATATGCCTTGATACAATCACTCAGCTCTGCCGTCATACGCACTAGCGGCAGCAGCGCTTCGCGTATCTCGGCGGGAACTGCCTCCTCTACCTTTTGTGCGAAGCTCGGGCTGGAACACTTGGGGAGCCGCGTGCCCATACTCTTCACCAGTCCTCGCGTGGCGTTGATGAGCTCGGTACGCGCCGCCACCAACGCATCCCGGGCTCGTAGCATCACCAGATCCTGTCGCACTTCCGCACTTCGGTGCTGCATCGGATGCAACGATTGCGGATCCACGCGTCCCAACCGCGCCAATTTGTTCGCATCGATCCGATCATTCTTACGCTTGCGGCGCTTCGACCCCTCCATTAACCGGGGATTAGCCACCAGCACTTCGTGCCCGTAACTGTGGATGACTTCCCGTATCCAGGCAGAGTGTGTCCCCACCTCCAGAACCACACGAGCCGCATTCAATGCCTCAAAGAATTCTGAAACATCCTGCTTCGTCGTCCGCAACTGTCCTTCCGCCAGTGTCTCCCCCTCCAGACCCAAAATGCAGTACTGGCTCCATTGATCGCCCAGATCCACTCCCACCGTTAGACGGTCGAGATTGGGGCGAGGCCGACCTTGCTGATGCTCTTCTCCTGCGCTGGCTGCTCCCACTTTCGGATCCAACTTTTCCCTCAGTTTCCCCACCAGTTCCGCTAGCACTTCCTTCGTATCCTGCTGCACCGGACCCCGCAACTTCGCCCGCTTCGAGCGTGATTCACTCTTCTTTGGAGAATTGCTATGCTTCTTCAAGGTCGATCTCCTTATCCACTGTGATTGCACCGTAGAGTGCGTTGATCACCGGTAGCTTAACGCCATCCGTGATCGGGGATCGACCTTCTCATCCCATCTAAGTCCAGCGAGGAGCGCGTGGTGTACAAAAAAGCTGAACTCAACGGGAACGTTGATTCAGAGAACAACCACGGAGGCTCCTCAAGGACATATGTATTACATCGGACTGGATGTTCACAAGAAGACGATCAGCTACTGCGTCAAGGATGCGAGCGGTCAGGTTCACCAGGAAGGCCAGATCGGAGCAACACGCTGGGAACTGGACGGCTGGATGAAGACGCTTCCGCAACCCTGGACCGTAGCCATGGAAGCAACGATTTTCACCGGCTGGATCTACGATCATCTGCTCCCGCACGCTCAGCAGGTGAAGGTAGCGCATCCGCTGATGCTGCGCGCCATCGCTGCGGCCAAGAAGAAGAACGATCGCATCGATGCCGGCAAGATCGCCGACTGCCTGCGCTGCGACTTCCTGCCGGAATGCCACATGGCATCCACCGCGATTCGAGACAGACGCCGAACCCTGCGCTACCGACACCTGCTGGTGCGCCAGATGGTGCAGATGAAGAATCGGATCTCCGGTCTGCTGATGGAAACCGGAGTGAGCCACAACAAGCGGCGGCTGCACAAAGTGGGGTATTTCCGTGAGCTACTCTCAAGCAACGCAGAGGTGAATGAGAGTATCCGACCTCTGCTGCGGGTGAGCCGAGACAGCATCGTGCGACTGCAGAAAACGGAATACGCCCTGGTCAGTTCCCTACAGCGGGACCCTTTGCTGGCGGAGCGAATCAAACGCCTCAGGACCGTTCCTGGAGTAGGACCGATCACGGCGCTGACCTGGGCACTGGAAATGGGAGAGGTTTCGCGTTTCCCCTCGATCCGAGAAGCCATCAGTTACTGCGGGCTCTGCGGTGATGAAAAGAGCTCGGCCGACAAGGTGATGCGCACCCCGCTTTCCAAACAGCGCAACAAACATATCCAGCGTGTGCTGGTGGAAGCCGCGAAGCTGGCACCCAGACAGAATCATGATCTGGCCCTGGTCTATGAAAGAGAAAAGCAGAAAGGAAATGCCAATCGAGCGACGCTGGCCGTAGCTCGGAAGATGGTGGCTTATCTGCTCGCCGTGGATCGGGGGCAACGCGATTTCGTACCGTTCGCAGATCCGTGGAGCGTAGCGGCCTAGAAACCGCGGCCCTCCCCGGCGAAAAAACAACAGGATCACACAGCGCGCAGACTGCCAGGTCCTGCGGTTGCCGACTGAGCGACGGAGATCAAACTCCCGAGGCTCTCTTCGAATTGTTTCAGGACTGGCAGAGAACACACACTCAATCTTCTGTGACGGTCCGCATGGACCTGAGACAGTGAATGGATGTCCGGTTCTGCGAAGGCAGGAACCACCGCCGAGAGGCACACGTGCGAGCTGCGGGTTCTAATAGCTTCAATAGTGCGCGCTCCTCCTAAGCGCGCGTCAGGAGAATCTTTTTCTCCCTTGACAAAAGACTTACATGGAGGTCGGCAATCCGGAAATTGGGATCTGCCGCCCGGATGCTCGGTGTCGACAAACTGGCGGCTCCTTGGCACTGTCCATGAGTTCGAATCCACACGGTCACAGATGGATTCGATCACGATGGCCACCGCTATACGGTCGAAGAAATGGAAGGCCACCGCATCGCCCGGGGGTGAAAATCGAGAAGCTGGAGCCGGGGCACGTAGCGGAAGCAGGAGACTGATTAGCACAGTTTGTTGTGGATAGGGTAGGCCTCAAGCCGACCATGGTTTTGTCCAGGCGGCTTTCAACGCGCTCGTGATTGGTAGTTGATCGATGCACCAACCCTTGTTCCGATTGGTTGCACATCACAGGATTTCTCTCAGCCGCCACTGATCGCCGGGACGATCGAAATCTGAGATCCGGCGGAGATAGGACTCATAAGCCCGCCGGTATATCGAACATCTTCGTCTCCGACAAAGATATTGATGTGTTCCCGAATTTGTCCTTGCTCGGTTGCGATGCGATCTCGAACGCCAGGGTAGAGTATCCACAGCGCAGACAACGCGTCGGCCAACGTAGCGGGCGAGTCTTTTATTTCAACCTTGCTGCGCCCAGCAGTGAATTCGCGCAAGGCGCCTGGAATGTGAAAAGTCACCGGCACAATCAGCCCTTTTTCGTTGGACGCGACTTGCGCATCGTTGCAGATTTCGTTGGGAATGAGACGGCGCGTGATTCCTTAGGCGATTTTGCTCCTGACTTACCGGAGGCGTCCTCGACGACTGCATTCCGTATGCATACCACTGATGGCAGCCCATCGAGAATCCTTTGCCACGTCCTTCCTTCATCGCGCGAACCAAAGATCTGCCCGCTGCGCGTGCCGAGGTAAATTCCAACCGGATCGAATGAATCCGCCGTCATGGCATCACGCAGGACAGTCTCGTAAGCTCTTTTTTGCGGCAAGCCGCGCATGAGGGGTTCCCATGAGGTGCCGGCATTGCGCGTCCGATAAACACGCAATCGGCCGTCACACGCGCAGCGAAACTGGTCGGACTCCACGGGAACGATGTAAACCCAATCTGGGTTCTTGGGATGTATCACCATGGCGAAACCAAAATCCGACGGGACGCCATTGGCAATGTCCTTCCAGTTTTCGGCATTGTCATCGGAGCGATACAAGCCCCAGTGATTTTGAAGGAAAAGACGTTCGGGACGGGCAGGGTGCATCGCAATCTTGTGTACACACTGCCCGAACTCGGGGTACTTGTTGGGGACGAACATAGCGCGGATGCCTCGATTTTGCGCCGTCCACGTGCGTCCGCCATCATCCGTACGGTAAACACCACCAGCTGAGATTGCGACGTACATGCGCTCCGGATTCGCCGGGTCAGGCAAAATTGTATGCAGCGACAGGCCACCATTGCCCGGCATCCAACGAGGGCGGTGGGGATGATCGAACAGACCACGCACTAACGACCATGTTTCCCCTGCGTCGTGGCTTTCGAAAAGCGCAGCGGGCTCTACACCGCAATAGAGAACGTCAGGCTGGTCCGACGGGCCGAGCGATATCTGCCAGATGTTCTTCAGGGAAAGACCAGTATCCGCCGGAAATCGAATCGGGGCCTCGTGTGGATTAGTCCAGCTCTTCCCGAAATCGTCGCTGGAACGCAGCATCGTGCCCCAGTAACTCTGGGTTGAAGCCCATATGCGATGTTGGCCACCACGGCTGTCATAGGCCATCGCGTACACCGCGTGCCCATGGAAATAGGGACCGCCAACTTCCCAACGCGTGCGCCGAGCGTTCGAGCGCAGGAGGAATGCTCCTTTTGTCGTTCCCACCAACAAAAGAAAATCTCCCTTCCTGACATGAATGTGTCGCACACTGTGCAAGACGGTAGTTCTGAGTGCGCTGTGATCGGCACTGGGCTCAGTGGAAGCGATTGCAGCAGACTGAACCGCTTCCAAAGCTGCCTGCACCTCACTCGCGCGTTGATATCTCTGAGTGGGCTCCTTCGTCAGGCAGCGCTGGATGATGGCCCAAAGGCCGGGCGGCACGGGAGGGCCAAGCGGCTTGGGCAGCTCGCGCATGATCGCCGAGCTGATCTCAAAGCCTGTGCGTCCTCCAAATGGCAGACGGCCAGAAGCCGCTTCATAGAGCACTACTCCGAGCGCCCACAGATCACTGCGGTAGTCGGCCGCCTCGCCACGCAAGACTTCGGGAGCCATATACGGCAGAGTGCCGCCTACGTTGGGCGTTGTCTGCATCGCTTCAAACGACTGCGTGGAGCCCTCGAACAACCCGCTTTCTACCCGTCTTGCTAAACCGAAATCGAGAACTTTGGCCAGACCATCGGAAGTGACAACAATATTGGCAGTTTTTAGATCCCGATGAACGATGCCTCTGTCGTGAGCGCGGGCAAGTGCGCTGGCTATCTGAACGCCATATCGGAGGACTGACTCCGCCGGCAGTCCCCCGCCTCCGCTCATTGCGCACAGAGACTTGCCTTCGACCAGCTCCATCACAATGTAGAGGTCGCCTTCAGTCTCGCCAACTTCGTAGATAGTGCAGATATTCGGATGAGCAAGCGAGGAAGAAGCACGCGCTTCGTGCAGCAGATTCTGACTTGCTGACGCATCAAGCCCGGCGCCTTTGTTAACGACTTTCAGAGCAACATCGCGGTGCAACACCTCGTCGTGAGCCCGATAGACAACTCCCATGCCTCCTTCCCCAATTTTCGCCACGACACGGCAATGACCGAGGACTTGGCCGATCACAGACTGCTCCTTTCCCGGCCATCCTAGGCTGCGCTTCGGGCCCCCGTCAATGAACCCGAGCCTCGATGCGAGCGCCTTGAGCGAGCTTCAAGATTCACCAGAATTGCGCCACGGCACATTCACAGAGCGAACTGAGTGGTGTGGGAAGTCCGTCGCTCGGTCAAAACGGCCGTCCGATGGACCAGTTTCAAGACTGGAAATGCGGGCAGTCGTGATTCGCGGGGTGTCTTTGACCTAGCCATCTGGCGAGTGGCAGCCCAGCTGTTTGGGAGTAGAATGACCGCGAGCTGCTCAGGAACTCACTGCAAGCATTCGTGGACACTGGTGAGGATTCGGTCCGGTGCTGTCTCCATCTGCTTGAGCCGCTTTCAGACCACAAGATCCACAAACAGGAAGGACAGGTTATGTGGGGTCAATGGCACACTTCAAAGCTCGCAGTCAGATTCTCCACAAACGTCGGTCGCGCCAACAACAGCAAGGGCTCCAGCGACTGCCGAAATTTCGCCACAACGCTGTGTGTTCTTGGTTGCGTTGCTTTCAATCTTCTATTGTTGGGTGGATGTGGAAACAAGAACGTTTCGGCAGCGGCCGCTCCTCCTCCAAACGTCCAGATCGTCGAGGTCATCCAACGAGACGTCCCTGTCTACCACGAATGGATCGCAACGCTTGATGGGTATGTAAACGCGCAAATCCAGCCGCAGGTCTCGGGCTATCTCATCAAACAGAATTACCGGGAAGGCGCGTTGGTTTCCAAGAATGAGGTGCTGTTCAAAATCGATCCGCGACCTTTTCAAGCAGTGCTTGATCAAGCAAAGGCACAGCTCGCGCAAGCTGAGGCACAGCTTGGGAAGACGCAGTTGGACGTGCAACGCGACACTCCTCTGGCAAAAGAAAAAGCAATCGCGCAGAGCCAACTCGATAACGACGTACAGGCGAACTTAGCTGCCAAAGCGACGGTTCAGGCCGACAAGGCGGCTATCGAGCAGGCAGAAATCAATCTGGAGTTCACGAACGTTCGCTCGCTTATCGACGGCGTTGCCGGCATTGCCACCGGCCAGGTTGGGAATCTGGTCGGCCCACAGGCCATTCTCACGACGGTCTCACAACTCGATCCAATCAAAGCCTATTTCGTTGTAAGTGAGCAGCAATACCTCGCCTTCGTTCAGCGCAATCCGACGGTGGCGGCGCGAGAGAAGACTGTAAGACAGCTCGTGTTGGACCTTGTTCTGGCTGACGGAACGACATACGCGAGAAAGGGGAAATTCTTTGCTGCCGACCGTCAAGTTGATGTGCAGACGGGCGCCATTCGTCTGGCCGGATTGTTTCCTAATCCCGAGAATGTCCTTCGGCCTGGCCAATACGGCCGCGTGCGCTTCGTCAGCTACATCAGGCCAGCGGCGCTGCTGGTACCGCAGAAAGCAGTCACGGAGCTCCAGGGCATGTACCAGGTAGCTGTGGTCGGCAGCGATGACAAAGTCAGCGTGCGCACGGTCAAAGTGGGAGAGCGGAGCGGGCCCATGTGGATTATTGACCAAGGCCTCAAACCCGGCGAGCGAGTTGTGGTGGAGGGCGTGCAAAAAGTCAGGGATGGCATGCCGGTCAAGATCACGTCCGCGGCCGCTTCGCCGGCAGGCAATTGAGTTATGTCCAAGTTTTTCATCAATCGTCCAATCGTCGCCATGGTGATTGCAATCGTCACGGTGATTGTCGGCGTTGTGACGATCGCCGGGCTGCCAATCGCACAGTTTCCTAACATCGCGCCCCCGGAAGTTCAGGTACTTGCCACCTATGTTGGCGCGGATGCTCAGACCCTTGAGCAATCGGTTGCCACTCCTATCGAACAGCAAATGAGCGGAGTGGACAACATGAACTACATGTATTCGTTGAACGCAACCGGAAACTCGCAAACGCTTCTGGTTGTGAACTTCGATGTAAAAACCGATCCCAATAACGATCTGATTCTCGCCCAGTCCAGAGAGACGCAAGCCGCATCGCAGCTTCCCACCGACGTTACGAATTATGGAATTACGGTACGAAAGTCGGTTACCGCCCCGCTCATGCTGATCGCGGTGTACTCGCCGCACGGCAGCTACGACGCGAAGTTCCTTGCCAATTACGCGTATATCAACCTGGTCGATTCCATCACCCGCTCCCCCGGCATTGGTCAGGTCCAGGTATTCGGAGCAGGCCAGTACGCCATGCGGCTCTGGGTCAAGCCAGATCAGCTCGCCAAACTGGCAATCACCGTCCCGGAGATCGTCAACGCAGTCCAAACGCAGAATACAGTGAACCCAGCCGGAAAAGTGGGCGGAGAACCGATCCCCTCCGGACAACAGTTCGCCTATGCAGTTCGCGCGCAGGGACGATTAGTCTCGCCAGAAGAATTCGGAGAGATTGTGGTCCGCGAGTCGCCGGATGGCGGAGTGGTGCGCGTGAAGGACGTCGCCCGTATCGAGCTCGGAGCGCAAGACTATTCGATAGCGGGGCGCTTGAACGGACAGCCGAGCGCGGTAGTTGCCGTCTATCAACTTCCTGGGTCCAATGCCGTGGATGCCGCAGCGGGCGTGAAGAAACTGATGGCGGAATTGAAGACTCGCTTTCCTGGAGATATGGACTATGCGATGGCGCTCGACACCACCCGCTCCGTTGTTCAAGGAATAAGGGAAATCATCATTACCCTGCTGATTGCCATCGCGTTGGTAATTCTCGTCGTCTATCTCTTCCTTCAAGGATGGCGAGCCACCCTGATCCCGCTTTTAGCGGTACCTGTCTCCCTCGTGGGCGCCTTTATCTTCTTCCCGCTGTTTGGTTTTTCAATCAATACGCTCTCTCTTTTTGGGCTGGTATTGGCCATCGGCTTGGTTGTAGACGATGCCATAGTCGTAGTAGAGGCGGTGGAGCGTCACATCGAAGACGGCATGTCTCCGAAAGCCGCGGCCTTGAAAGCAATGGAAGAGATCTCCGGGCCTGTTGTAGGAATTGCGCTCGTGCTGTCGGCAGTATTCGTACCTACGGGTTTTATACCTGGAATTACCGGCAGGTTATATCAACAGTTCGCGATAACCATCGCCGTCTCGGTGCTTATCTCCGCGTTCAACGCTCTCACGCTCAGTCCGGCTCTCGCTGCACTGCTGCTTCGGCCCAGAGAAAAGCGTGGCGGCGTATTGAGAAGGTTCTTTGACTGGTTCAATCGCACGTTCGAACGGACCACCAACGGCTACGTCAGAATTTGCGCAGCGCTCATTCGTAAGACCGCACTGACGCTAATCATGCTCCTAGTCTTCGGAGCAGGGGCCGCCTTTTTCAGCAACAAAGTCCCATCGAGCTTTCTTCCCGACGAAGATCAGGGCTACTTCTACGTCAATCTGCAGCTACCAAGCGCGGCTTCTCTCGAGCGCACAGACCACGTAGCCCAAAGGATCGAAAACATCCTGGCGCACACACCGGGAGTGCAATCCACGACCAGCGTCGTTGGCTTCAGTTTGCTAAGCTTCACGCGCACCAGTTACAACGCTTTTTTCTTTGTCACGCTCAAGCCATGGGACGATCGGAAGACCAGGCTGGAGCAGTTTCAAGTCATCAAAGCGCGTTTGAATCGCGAACTTAGTCAGCTTCCGGAAGGAATTGCTTTCGACTTTTCCCCTCCGGCCATTCCTGGTGTTGGCACTTCGGGCGGATTCACTTTTGTTCTTGAGGACCGTGCAGGCAAGGATGTGGAATTCCTGACCTCAAACCTGAACGCGTTCCTTGCTGCAGCCCGCAAGCGTCCGGAGATAGCCAGCTTGAATACGACTTTTCTAGGTAGCGTCCCGCAGCAGTTCATCGACGTCGACCGCGACAAAGTGATCAAACAGGGAGTGGCCATCGCCGACGTGTACCGGACCATTCAGGCTTTTATGGGTGGACTATTCATAAACTACTTCAATCGCTTTGGCCGGCAGTGGCAGGTCTACATCGAGGCAGAGGGCGAGTACCGCACCAACGCGGAGAATGTGGGCCAGTTCTATGTAAAGAATCGCGGCGGAACCATGGTGCCACTCTCGGCGCTCACAAGGTTTGAACCGCGCCCGGGTCCTGAATTCACCATGCGCTATAACCTCTTTCGCTGTGCGCAAATCAACGGCAGTGCCGCGCCGGGATACAGTTCAAATCAGGCGACGGCTGCCCTGGAGCAAGTCTTTGCCCAGACCATGCCGTCGGAAATGGGCTACGACTACCTGGGGATGTCATTTCAGGAAAAGAAGGCACAGGAGGGCGTGCCGCCGTCGGTGATCTTCGGATTATCACTGTTGTTTGTTTTCCTGATTCTCGCGGCGTTATACGAGAGTTGGACATTGCCCTTTAGCGTACTGCTAAGCACACCGGTCGCGGTGTTTGGAGCTTTCGCGGTTCTTTGGCTTCGACGCGCGCTGATCAGTGCGTTCTATCCGCCTTTCATGGTGCAAATCGAAAGCGACGTCTACTCCCAAATTGGGCTGGTAATGCTAATCGGCTTGGCTGCGAAAAATGCCATTCTGATTGTCGAATTCGCGAAGGACGAGTACGAAAAAGGTAAGTCTCTCGTGGATGCAGCCCTCGCGGGAGCCAGGCTCCGCCTCCGGCCCATATTGATGACCTCCTTTGCCTTCATTTTCGGGTGCATCCCGCTATGGACCGCCACGGGTGCTGGATCTGTGGCCCGTCAAATCATGGGCACCACGGTCATCGGCGGCATGCTGGCGGCGAGCGCGCTGGGCATTTTCTTTGTCCCGGCGGTGTTTTGCGTAGTGGAGAGATTCTCCAAGGCGGAGAACAAGAAGGTATCTCCTGTGAGCGCGATGCCTCTTCCCGCGCAAAATCGGGAAGCAGGAGACGACTAAGATGGGAAAGCGGGCAGTGCTTCTTGTGGTCGTGGGTCTGACGTGCGGTTGCGCCGTCGGGCCCAATTACAAGAAACCGGTGGTCAACACTCCTCCCGTCTATCGCGGCGTCACGCCGGAGGAAGCAGCCAAGGGCGAAGCCCGATCACTTGCCGACGAGAAGTGGTGGGAGGTTTTCCAGGATGAACAACTAAAGGAGCTGGTCAAGACTGCGCTGCAACAGAATTATGACGTGCGTATCGCGGCCGCACGGATTCTGCAAGCTCGGGCGCAGTTGGGCATCACGCGCGCCGATCAGTTTCCCACCATTGCAGGCGATGCCGAAGCTACAAATCAGCGCAGCCCGCGATCAAAATTTTTACCTGCATTCGAAACCAGCGCAAACCAGGTGGGTGGGAGCCTCGCCTGGGATTTGGACTCCTGGGGCAAGTACCGCCGCGCAACGGAGGCGGCCCGCGCCGACCTGGTGGCGAGCGAATGGGCCCGGCGGGAGGTCATCACCGCCTTGATAGCGAATCTGGCTGCTGGTTACTTCCAGCTTCGCGCGCTTGACTTGCAGCTTGAGATCTCCCAGCGGACGCTGGCATCGCGCCGGGATTCCCTGCGATTGACCAGCCTGCTGGCCCAGGGCGGCTCAACCTCCATGCTCGATGTTCGGCAGGCGGAACAACTCGTTTTTACCGCAGCTTCGGAGGTCCCCAGTCTCGAACAACAGATTGAGCAGGAGGAAAATTTCATCAGTACTCTTCTGGGGAACAACCCTGCTGCTGTCCCACGAGGACGCAAACTAACGGAGCAAGAACATCGTCCCACGGTGCCCGCTGGACTTCCTTCTTCTTTGCTGGAGCGGCGGCCTGACATCCGCCAGGCCGAAGAGCAGTTGATTTCCGCGAACGCTCAAATCGGAGTCGCGCGGGCCGCGTATTTTCCTCAGATCTCACTTACGGCGACGGCGGGATATCAGAGTTCCGCGTTGACTAGTTTATTCAGTGGTCCCGCGGGCTTGTGGAACTTTGGTGGAGCGCTCACCCAACCGATCTTCACCGCAGGGAGGCTGCGATCGAACGTCCGCCTGACACAAGCCCGGCAGCAAGAGTTCCTGCTCCGCTACCAACAGACGATTCAGGGGGCGTTCCGGGACGTTTCTGATTCGCTGGTTGCATATCGCAAAACCCAGGAGTTTCGCCAGCAACAAGAACTGCTGGTCGCTTCCGCACAGGACGCAACGCGCCTCTCGCACATGCGGTACAGCGGTGGTGTTGCGAGCTATCTTGAGGTCCTCACCAACGACACGAACTATTTCTCCGCCGAACTGGGGCTGGTACAGGCCCAGCTTAACGAACTATTGGCTCTGGTACAGCTCTACCAGGCCTTGGGCGGAGGATGGGAGCAATGAGTTTCACGATTCGCGCTGTGCAGTGTTGCTTCGCCAATGAAAACCGGCGTGTCGAATGATTGTATCTCGCGAGTTGAAGGGCTAAACTTCGAGCCCGCAGCTTTTCTTGTGATCCTTCGCATCTTTGAATGCGCTTCCTCTGTGCCTCTATGGTTAAATTATCCTTCTGCGAAATCGAATGCTGCGCTATCTCTCCCTTCGGGTGTTGTACACGCTGCCGGCCGTCTGGCTCGTCGTCTCCATCGTCTTTCTTCTAATTCATCTGGTACCCGGCGATCCCATCCTGCAAATGCTGGGAGAAGGCGCGCCTGCTGCCGACGTGGAGGCCACGCGCCATCTCTACGGCCTCGACTTGCCAC
>Ga0209473_1001694_pt1 | contig 12277 bp, 7 predicted proteins | sample GraSoiAngelo_133_FD_185890 | JGI IMG/M metagenome (GOLD analysis project Ga0209473, IMG submission 185890) | Grasslands soil microbial communities from the Angelo Coastal Reserve, California, USA - 14_0929_05_20cm (SPAdes) (version 2) | ecosystem: Environmental > Terrestrial > Soil > Grasslands ...
GTCAGCGCCGGCAACACGAGATACGCGAGGCCGCCCGAGCCCGAAGGCGGCAGCCAATGGAGCTCCAGCGCGAACACGAGGATCAGCAGGAGCCCCACCCAGTACACGGGGAACGACACGCCAAGATACGACACCAGCATGGCGAGCCGGTCGAACGCGCCCCCCGGCCGGACCGCCGCCACCGCTCCCACGCTGATGCCGCACAGCGCGGCCAGGAGCATGGCGGCCAGCGCGAGCTGGACGGTCTTGGGAAAGCGCTCTTCCAGGTCCTGCACGATCGGCCGCTGGGTGATGTAGGAGCGTCCCAGGTCGCCGCGCAGCACGCCCCACACATAGTGCCCGAACTGCGCGGGCAGGGGATCGTCGAGGTGCAGCTCGGCCCGCAGCCGCGCGATCGTGGCCGAGTCGGCGCGCTCGCCCACCATCGCGGCGACGGGATCGCCCGGGGCGACATTCAGCAGCAGGAAGGCGACCACCAGCACGCCGAACAGCGTCGGCAGCGTCATGACCAGGCGGCGAGCCACGAGCCGCATCAGCGACCCCCCCCGGTGCGGGCGCGGGTCCAGCGCTGACCGTTGAAGATCACCGGCAAGTCCCACCCGCTCACGTCGGGCCGGTGGGCCCACAGGTCCTTGGGGAACCAGAGGTACAGCCACGGCGCGGCGGCGTACACGCGATCGTCGATGCGCCGGTACAGCGCCGTGCGGGCGGCCTCGTCGGTGGTGCGGCGGGCGGCGAGGATGAGCGAGTCGGTCCCGGCGTCCGCGTAGAACGCGTAGTTCCCGCCTGGCCCGGCGCTGCCCGAATAGAACAATGGATACAGGAAGTTGTCGGCGTCGGGGTAGTCGGCCCACCAGTCGAGAATCACCATGTCGGCCTGACCCTTGCGGGCGGCCTCGCGCTGGCTCGAGGCGTCGCGCTCCACCAGCTCCACCCGCACCCCCACCGCGGCCAGCTGGGATTGGATCGCCTGGGCCGCCCGCGACAGCTCGACGTTCGCCGCCGTGCGCCACAGCTGCAGGTCGACGCCCCCGGCGTGTCCCGCGTCGGCGAGCAGCCGCCGCGCCGCGGCGGGATCGTATCCGTAGGCCCGCCGCGTGGTGTCGCTCCCGGCCAGCGCCGGTGGGATGGCGCCGCGCGCCAGGATACCGCGCGCGCCATACACGGTGGCCAGGATCTCCGGGACATTCACGGCCTGATTGATGGCCCGGCGGACGCGCACGTCGGAGAGCGGCCCGCGCCGGTTGTTGAGCGCCACGTACACCACCCGCAGCGCCGGCTTCTCGACCAGCCAGCCGGGGTGTTGCGCCCGCCAGCGCCCCGTCTCGGCGAACGGCACTTCGATCACGCTCAACCGGCCCGCCTCAAACTCCGCGGCCCGCGTGAGCGGTTCGGGGACGATGCGCACGGTCAGCGTATCGGCGAGCGGGGCGCCAGCCCAGTAGTCGGGGTTGCGCGCGAACGTGAGGGCATCGTCGTGCTGCCACGTCACGAACCGCCAGGGACCGGTGCCGATCGGTGGCTGCCCTGCATCCACAGGGACCACGCTCGCGACCGGCATGGCGAGAAACTTCGGAAAAATGGCGAGCGGCTCGGTGAGCGCGAACGCCACCCCTGAGTCGCCCTCAAGCGTGATGCCGCTGACGTCGCCGGCGCGCCCCGCCGCGTACGCTTCGGCTCCGGTGATCGGGTAGAGCGGCCAGGGGCGACCGCCCTTACTGCCCGGCGCCAGCACGCGCCGGAAGCTGGCGCGCACCGCCGCGGCGGTGAGCGGCGTCCCGTTGTGGAACTTGACGCCCGCTCGCAGGTGAAACACGTAGCGTCGACCGTCGCCCGACGCCGTCCAGCGGTCGGCCAAGGCCGGCTCGAGCCGGCCGTCGGGGTCGAACTGGGTGAGCCCGTCGAAGACGAGCGTCACCATCTCGCCGGTAGGCACGTCGGTCGACAGTGCGGGATCGAGCGAACGCGGATCGTACGACTCGTAGTAGACCAGCCCGGCGCGCCCGGCCGCCGCGCGACCGCACGCGGCGGCCGCGACAAGGGCGGTGTGGAAGAGGACGGAGCGCGCGCGCATGGGGTCGAGTGTCGAAAAGGTTGACAGTGTGGCGGGAGCGAGCCAACATAGGGAGGCAGCCCGACCGCGTCAATTGCGTGCGTCTCTCCCGGTCCTCGTCGTCGCCGTATTCGCGGCGGCTCGCCTCGCCGCGCAGCAGGAGCCGCAGCGGGTGGTCCGCGGGCTTTCCTTCGAGGGCAATCACGCCATCGACGACTACAGTTTGAGCAGCGCGATCGCGACCACGAATTCAAGCGCGTTCGCGACCAAGTGGTATCTCCGCTGGATCCCGTGGCTCGGGGAAAAGCGGTACTTCAACGAGCTCGAGTTCCGGCGCGACGTGGTGCGGTTGCTGCTGCTGTACCGCCAGAGCGGGTACATGAACGCGGTGGTCGACACCGTGGTGGGCCGCGCGGCGCGGGACGTGTACGTGACGTTCCGGATCTATGAGGGCGACCCGGTGCGCCTCACCACGCTGGACGTGCTCGGCGTCGACTCGATTCTCGACGTGCCGGCCCTGAAGCGCGCGTTGCCGCTCCAGGTGGGGGACCCGTTCAACCGGGCGTTGTTCCAGGCGTCCGCCGACACCATCGTGGGCCGACTCAAGAACCGCGGCTACCCGTATGCCGACGTGCTGAAGAGCTACGACGTGGACGCGGCCGCGCTTCGGGCGGTGGCGTCGCTCGAGGGCGTCCCTGGTCGCCGGATGCGGGTGGGCGAGGTGGTCATCACGGGCGCCGGCCGTGTCGACACGACCAGCGTGCGGCGCATGCTCTCGGTGCGGCCGGGGGACTGGTTCCGGCAGGATCAGCTGTATGTGACGCAGCGCGACCTGTACGGGCTGGGGATGTTCCGCTCGGTCAACGTGGTGCTGGCCGACACGGTGCCCCGCCCCGGCGGCGACTCGACCGTGCGGGTGATCGTGCGCGTGTCGGAGGCGCCGCTGCACCGCATCAGCATCGGGGGGGGGTACGGCTCCCTCGACTGCTTCCGGGTGCAGAGCGGCTGGACGGCCTACGATTTCCTCGGCGGCGCCCGCTCGCTCGATCTCACGGGGCAGCTCTCCAAGCTCGGCGTCGGCGTTCCCCTCGACGCGGGGTTCAAGCAGAACGTCTGCCATCCGCTGAACAAAGACGCGACGTCCGATACCGCGAACTACAACGCCACGTTGACGCTGCGCCAGCCGGCGTTTTTGTCGCCACGCCACACCGCCAGCGTCGCGCTGTTCGCCGAGCGGCGCTCCGAGTTCAACGCATACACCCGCCAGGCCGTGGGCGCGAACCTGGCCGTGACGTTCAACGCCCGGCGCAATGTCCCGGTCACGCTCGGCTACAGCTACTCGGTCGGGCGGACGACGGCGGATCCCGCGATCTACTGCCAGCTGTTCCGCCTGTGCGACGCGTCCGAGCAGGCGTTCCTGGCAAACCGGCGCCGGTTTGGCGCCGTGACCATTTCGGGGGTGCGGAACCAGACGAACTCGGTGCTCGATCCGACGGCGGGGGGTATCGTGACCGCGTCTCTGACGCACTCGTCGCGGCTCGTCGGGTCGGACACCTTGTACGAGTTCAACCGCGGGCAGCTCGAGGTGTCGCGCTACTACCCCATCGGCCGGCGCGGGACGTTCGCGTGGCGCGTGCTGAGCGGGACGATCCTCCCGGCGCGCCGCATCAGCTTCGCCCGTCAGAGCGTCCGGTTCGTGCCGCCGGATCAGCGGTTCTACGGCGGTGGTCCCAACTCGGTGCGCGGCTACGCCCGCAACGAGTTGGGTCCGCGCGTGTACGTCACGGACTCGATCCAGGTCAACGGGGCGGACACTACGTATCGCAACCTGCAGGCGTCGGCCACCGGCGGCAACGCGATCTTCGTGGCGAATGCCGAGTTCCGATTCCCGACGCCGCTCTTTCCCGACCGCATGCGGGTGGCCGTGTTCGCGGACGTGGGGCAGGTGTGGGAACGAGACGTCGCCACCGTGGGCGGCGTGCGATTCACGCCGGGCCTGGGCGTCCGGTTCGTCACCCCGCTCGGGCCCGTGCGGCTCGACGCCGCCTACAACGGCTATCCCGCCGAGCCCGGCGCCCTGTACCTGCTGAACACGGCGAACAAGAGCTTGACCGCGGTGACCGATTCGACCGGCAACCAGCTGTTGTACCGTCCCAGCTTGCGGGCCGGGTTCTGGCGCCGGGTGGTGGTGCAGTTCGCCGTGGGCCAGGCGTTCTGATGGTCCGCCGCTCGCTCGGGGTCGCGCTGTGGATGCTCGCGGGGTCGCTCGCCTCCTTCCTGGGTGCGCTGGCCTCGCTCGTGGGCACGGACGCGGGGCGGGGGCTGCTCACGCGCGTCACGGCCGGCGCCCTGCATCAGGTGTTCACGGGCACGATCGAGGTCGGCGACGTCGGCGGCTCGCTGCTCACGGGCCTGACGCTTTCGGACGTACGGCTGTTCGACGCGGACAGCACGCTGGTTGCCTGGCTGCCCCGCGCCGACGTGGCCTACAACCCGTTCGACTTCGCCGCGGGACGGGTGGTGCTGTTCGAGTTCCACCTGCGCCGGCCCGTGATCAACATCGTGCAGCACCCGAGCGGGCGCCTCAACATCGAGGAGCTGCTGCGCCTGGGCGGGCCGGATACGGGCAAGCACGGGCCGCCGGCGCTCATCCTGCTGCGGAACGTCCGGATCACCGACGGCAGTGTGACGCTGCGACTGCAGGCGCGCCACGCCGAACCCGGTGATTCGGCGCTGGAGATCGCCGCCGGCGGCCCGAACGGCCGGCTGCGGGTACGGCGCTTCGAGCATCTGGACGCCCACCTGGCCGCGCTGCAGGTCTCGTCGCCACGCGAGCGCGGGATTCGCATCGACGTGTCCCGGCTCGCCTTCGAGAGCACCGACCCGGAGGTGCGGCTCGTCGACGTCACGGGCCGGCTGCGCGTGATCGGCGACTCGATGGAGGTGCAGCTGGCCCGCGCGCAGCTGCCCGCGTCCGCGCTGCGCAACGTCCGCGGCGCCGTCCGCTGGCCGCGCGGTCCGATGCTGTTCGATCTCCGGCTGCGTGCCGACTCGGCGACGCTCGGCGATTTCCCCTTCATCGATCGCCGCTTCAGGGGACCGCCCGCGGCGGGTGTGCTCTCGGGAGACGTGCGGGTACGCTCGCACGGCAGCCGGGTGCTCGAAGTCGGGGTGGATTCTCTGCGGCTCGCGTACGCGGGTGGCGCCGTCGACGGCCGGGTCACCGCTCTGAGCGTCGCGGACTCGGGGCTCGTGGCGCTGCGGGACGCCGATCTCGACGCCCGCGACTTCGACCTCGAGTTCGTCCGGCCGTTTCTCGATACGCTGCCCTTCGCGGGACGTCTGAGCGGGCGCACCGTCGCCACCGGACCGCTCACGGCCCTCGCCCTCGAAACCGACTGGTCGTTCCGCGACTCGCTGGTACCGGCGTGGCCGGAGACACGGCTGCGCGGGAAGGGCGAGGTGAACCTCAAAGCGGCCGACGGCATGCGGTTTCAGCCGTTCGCAGTCGAGGCGGCGAGCGTCGACCTGGGCACGGTGGCCCAGCTCGCCCCCGCGGTGCGCCTGCACGGCATCCTCCTCGCCAACGGCTCCCTCGCCGGCCCGCTCAAGAACGCGCAGTTCACCGGGACTCTCGAGCAGCGGGACGGCGAACGGCCGCCGAGCCATCTGACGGGCACCGTTCGCCTCGATACGCGGGGCCGCGTGCTCGGCATCTACACCGACGCGACGGCCGACTCGCTCTCGTTCGACGGGCTCAAGGGCAGCTTCCCTACGCTGCCGTTGCAGGGAGCCGTGTCCGGGCCGGTGAAGCTCGCGGGTCCGCTCGACGCGCTGCAAACGCACGTCGAGCTGCACGGAGGTGGAGAGGGAGGCGACATTCGCGCCGACGGCGTGTTGGTGCTCGACCTGCCGCACTATGGTGTGCGCGAGTTCGAGCTGGCGGCCCGCGACCTGGACCTGGCGCACTGGCTCGGCGGTGCCCCGCCCTCGCGCCTCGACCTCACGCTGCGCGGTGCCCTCACGGGCGACAGCGGCGTCGCCCCCAGTGGCGCGGTGACCGTACTGCTCGGGCCGTCGCTGCTTGCGGGCGTGGGGCTCGACTCGGGCGCGCTGCGGCTGCGGCTGGCCGATCGCCGTTTGTACGTCGACTCGCTGCGCCTGGCGCAACCCGGGTTCGTCACCACGGGGTCGGGCTCGCTCGGGTGGGCGCGCGGCGCGAGCGGCCAGCTGGCGCTCGATTTCGACGCCGACAGCCTGAGCGCCATCGATTCCTTGATGACCTGGCTCGCGGGTCGGGACAGCGCCGCGCGCGCCGACCCCGACCCCGGGCCGATGCGGCCGCTCACCGGTTCGGCCCGGGTGGTCGCGACGCTCGGGGGCTCGCTCGACTCGCTCGGCATCGAAATCCGGGCCAGCCTCGACCGCGTGGCGTGGCACGGCTGGCAGCTCCCCGCCGGCCGCGCCCGCTTCGAGTGGCACCCGGGGAGGGGGGGGGAATCCACGCCCACGTTTGCGCTGGAGGCCACGCTCGACTCCCTCGCGTACGGTACGCTCGGGTTCTCGGGCGCCGCAGCGGCGGGGCGCGGGACGCTCGATTCGCTGACGTGGTTCGCCCGTTCACGCGTGGGAGGGGGGGCCTTTCTCGCCGGGGGACGCTTCGCCCGCCGGCCCGGCCCCGGCGGCACCGTGCGCGCCGTGGGTCTGGACTCGCTCGCGGTGCAGCTCCCCGGCGACGTCTGGGTCCTGGAGCGGCCGACGGAGCTGACCGTTACCGATTCGGCGGCGCGCGTGAGCCGGCTGGCACTCCGTAGCGCGTACGGGGCGGGCAAGCTCACGCTCGAAGGCGACCTCCCCACGCGCGGCCGGGCCGATGCCCACCTGCAACTCGAAGCGTTCCCGCTGGCGGGCGTGTACGCGCTGCTGGAGCAGGACACGGCCGGGGTGGGCGGGACGGTCACGGCGACCGCCGGCCTCTCGGGGAGCCGGGCCAGTCCGGTGTCGAGCGGCGCGTTCTCGCTCTCGAACGGGCGGTTCGGCGAGTTCCGCGCCCCCTTCGTGGACGGCACCTTCGAGTACCGCGAGCGGCGTCTGAGCACGGCCGTCCACCTGTGGCGCTCCGGTCAGCAGATTCTCGCCGTCCAGGCGTTTCTGCCGCTGGACCTCGCCATCATGCCGGTCGCGCGCCGCCAGCTTCCGGATACGCTGTCGGTCCGGGCCACGGCCGACAGCGTCGACCTCGCCGTGCTGGAAGCGCTCACGCCCGCGGTGCGCCAGGTGACCGGCGTGTTCTCGACCGACCTGGGAATCGCCGGGACGTGGGACGCCCCCCGGCTGCGGGGCGCCCTGCAGATCGCCGACGCCGCCGCCACGATTCCGGCCCTGACCGTCCGCTACGAAAACGTGAACGGCCGGCTGGCACTCTCGGGCGACACGATCGCCGTCCGGTCGCTGTCGGCGTCGAGTGAGCGGGGCCGGGCCGACGTATCCGGCGTCGTGCGGCTCGAGCGGCTCACGCACCCGGTACTCGACCTGCGGATCGCGGCCGACCAGTTCAAAGCGCTGGAGCTGAAAGGCAACGTGGCCATCACCGCCAGCGGCCGGCTGCTACTCCAGGGGCCGGTGTTCGGGGCTACGCTCACCGGCCAGGTCAATGTGCCGTCGGGTGCGCTCTATTTCGCCGACCTGGTACAGAAACGCATCGTGAACCTGGACGAGCTCGCCGATACGTCGCTCGCCTCGCTCATCCAGCAGCAACGGCTCGGCCCGGAGTTCCAGAACGTGTTCCTCGACAGCCTGCGGATCGACGACCTGGGGCTCGAGATGGGGAACGACGTCTGGCTGCGTTCGAACGAGGCCAATATTCAGCTCGCCGGATCGGTCCGACTCACCAAGCGGCGTAATCTGTATCTCGTGAGCGGCACGCTGCAGGCGGTCCGGGGCACGTACCGGCTCAAGGTGGGGCCGGTGTCGCGCGAGTTCGTCGTATCGCAGGGAACGGTGCACTATTTCGGCACGCCGGATCAGGACGCGGCGCTCGACATCGAGGCGAAACACGTCGTCCATCCCGTGCCCACGCCCGGCTTGCCCAACGAAGACATCACCGTCGTGGCGCACATCACCGGCTCGCTGCTCGTGCCCAAGATCGCCCTCGTGGCGGAGAAACAGGACCTGTCGCAGACGGAGCTGATCTCGCTGCTGCTGTTCGGCAAGCGCACCGTAGACCTGGGGGGCGCTCAGGGCGGCATCGCGGATCAGCGGGCCGTCATACAGAGCGCGTTCTCGGTCCTGTCGGGTGAGATCGAGCAGACGATCGTGTCGGGCGGCGTGCCCGTGGACTACGTCGAGATCCAGCCCGGCGGCGGAGGGCAGGGGACCCCGTTGTCGAGCTTGCAGCTCGCCGTGGGACGACAGCTCGGTCCCAAGACGTTCCTGGTGGTGAACGCCGGGTACTGCCAGGGGGGCCAGGGTGGCGTGCAGAACCTGCTCGGCCTGTCGCTGCAGTTCCGCATCAGCCCCGAGTGGCGCACCGAGGCGAGCTTCGCGCCGGTGCAGACCTGCCTGCCCGACGCCTCGAGCGGCGGGCAGGCGACCACCGTGCCTCGCCAGGTGGGGCTGGACCTCTTCTGGGAGCGGCGCTACTAGACATGACGCGGGCCCTGCTCATCGCCAACCCTGCAGCGGCGCGCACCGACGCGCGCGCGGTGACGGCGATCCGCGACACCCTGCGCCGCGGGGGTTGGACGGTCGAGGTGCGCGCGACGGCGCGAGCGGGGGACGCGCGCCGGTTCGCACGCGAGGCGGCCGGGCAGGGCTTCGACGCCCTGGTGTGCTACGGCGGCGACGGCACCGCGATGGAGATCGCCGCCGGGGCGGTGGACGGCGGCATCCCGCTCGGCCTCGTCCCGGGCGGGACGGGAAACCTGCTGGCGGGCAACCTGCGGCTGCCGCGCGACGCCGCGGCGGCGGCGCGCGTGATCCTCTCCGGCCGGACGGCGGCGATCGACCTGGGAACCGTGCAACGCCCCGACGGCATGCATTACTTCGCGGTGTGCGGCGGCACCGGTTTCGACGCCCGGCTCATGGCCCGCACCGGGTCGGCCGAGAAGCGCCGCTGGAAGATGGCCGCCTACGTGATGCACGCGTTTGCGACGCTCCGCGACGTGACGAGCCCGCTCCATCGCGTGACGGTGGACGGGGTGGTGCACGACCTGCCGGCGGCGATGGTCCTGGTGGCCAATTGCGGCGAGCTGGTGCCTCCGTTCCTGCGGCTGCGAGACAACGTCGCCCCCGACGACGGCTGGCTCGACGTGCTGGTGCTGCGGGCCGACGGGGCGCTGCAAAGCCTCAGCGCCTTTTTCGAGCTGGTGCGGCGGCCCCGCAATGGAGCGCGGCGGCTGTGGTTCGGGCGCGGCCGTATCGTGCGCGTGGAGGTGCTCGAGGGCCCGCCCCGGCCGATGCAGCTCGACGGCGAGCTGGCGGGGGACGCGCCGTTCGAGGCCCGTCTCCTGCCGGGCGCCTTGCGGGTGATCGTGGATCCCCGCACGGCGCCGCTCGGGAGGAGTCATGCCTGACAGCGTGCTCCTGATCGACGACGACGCCGACGTGCTGCGCGCGGTGGGGGACTACTTCGACCGCATCGGCTACGAGGTGGGGCGGGCCGAGACCGCGAGCGCGGGACTCGAGGCCTTCGACCGCCTCCGGCCCGATGTGGTGATTCTCGACTTGCATCTGCCCGACGTGGGCGGGTTGGAAGTGCTCGAGCGGCTGCGCTCGCAGGGAGGCTCCGTGATCCTGCTCACCGGCCAGGGGGACATCGAAACGGCCGTGCGCGCGATGCAGCTCGGGGCCGAGCATTTTCTCACCAAGCCGGTGGATATGAACCACCTCGCGGCCGCCACGGCGCGGGTGTCCGAGAAGATCCGCCTGGTACGCCAGAACGCGCTGCTGCGGGCGCGCGAGCACGAGCACGAGGGACTGGAATCGCTGGGCGGGTCGCCGGCGATCCGCGAGCTGGGGCGCCAGATCGAGCTGCTCGCGGCGAGCGAGCGCTCCACCGTGCTGCTCACGGGGGAAAGCGGCACGGGCAAGGGCTGGGTGGCGCGCATCATCCATCATCTCTCGCCCCGCGCGAGCGGTCCGTTCGTCGAGGTGAACTGCGGCGGTCTCTCGGCCACATTCCTCGAGTCGGAGCTGTTCGGGCACGAACGAGGCGCGTTCACAGACGCGAAGGAGCGGCGTCAGGGATTGTTCGAGCTCGCCGACCGCGGCACCATTTTCCTCGACGAGATCGGTGATCTCGCGCCGGAGCTGCAGCCCAAGCTCCTGAAGGTGCTCGAGACCAAGACCTTCCGGCGGCTGGGCGGCAGCCGCGAGATGACGGTGGACGTGCGCCTGGTCGCGGCGACCAATCGCGATCTGGTGGCCGACGTGCACGCCGGCCGGTTCCGCGAGGACCTCTACTACCGTCTGAGCGTCATGCCGCTGCGCCTCCCGGCGGTGCGCGAGCGCTCGCGCGACGACCGGCTCGCTCTGCTGACCCGCATCCTGGCCGATTTCGCCCCGCAGATGCCGGGCTGCCCCAGCGCGTGCAGCGCGGAGGCGCTGGACCGGCTGCTCTCGGCCCCCTGGCCGGGGAACGTGCGCGAGATGCGCAACGTGGTCGAGCGGGCCATGATCCTGGCCCGCGGCGTGCCGCAGCTCGGAGTGGAGCACCTTCCGGCGGACCTACGCAAGGGCGGGAGCGGCGACAAACGGCACCAGCCGCAGGCGCTCGCGGATGTGGAGCGCGTCCACATCGAGAAGACCCTCAAGTTCCACGGCGGCAACCGCACCCGGGCCGCCCTGGAGCTCGGCATTTCGCGGGCGACGCTGATCAATAAGATTAAGGTGTACCAGCTCGACCTCTGAGGCGCCTATGACCGAGAAGCCGAAACTGATGGAGCACGACGCGATGGTGTGCCGCTATTGCGGCAATGAAGAGCGGGCCTCGGAGGGATACCCCTGCGCGGACTGCGGGACCTTCCTCTGTCTCATCTGCTCGTTCCGCGGGATCACCCGCTGCAAGGCGTGCGAGGAGAAGGCGAAGGCGTCCAAGCAGGCTTAGCTCCCACCCCGCCGCTTCCGGATCTCCCGCTGCACGTCGTCGGGCGACGTCCCGAGCTCTTTCGCGAGCTTCTGCACCGCGTCGCCCACCCCCGCCCAGTCCCCCGCGGCCGCCAGCGCGGCCAGGGCGATATCCTCCACGACGGTCGTCCGCTCCTCCAGGTCGCGCGTCCGCACGGCGACTTCCCGCGCCAACCACTGCTCCAGCTCGCGCCGGTCGACCTCGAGTTGCCGCTGACGCAGCGCGCCCTGCAGCGACAGCTCCAGCTCGTCCAGGTCGACGGGCTTGATGAGGTAATCGTAGGCGCCCAGCTTGAGACACTCGATCGCGGTGCGCGGCTCGTCGATCGCCGTCAGCATGATGATGGCGAGGTCCGAGTCGGCGGCCAGCGCCTTGGGGACGAGCTCCACGCCGCTCATGTTCGGCATGCGGATGTCGGAGAGCATGACCTGCGGCTGCTCGGCCGCCTGGCGGTCGAGCGCCTCCGCCCCGCTCGACGCCTGCAGCACGCGGTAACCGAGCCGGGTCAGAAACCGGTCCAGCGCCTGACGGATGCCGTCTTCGTCGTCGACCACCAGCACCGTGGTCGGCTGCTCCTGCGGTTGGGGGTTGGGCATCCGCTAACGTATGTACCCTCTACAAGGCCAGCAAGCCGAGCTAACTTCCGCGGTCCGATGACGTCGGCCGATCCCACCAGCATCACCGCCGTCCCGGGGCTCACCGTGGGTCACTGGACCGACCTGCCGCGGGCGACCGGGTGTACCGTCGTGCTCGCGCCCGAGGGCGGGATGCGCGCCGCCGGCGCGGTGCGCGGGCGCGCCACCGGCACCCGCGAGATCGACGCCCTCGACCCGCGCCACCTGGTAAACCATATCGATGCCATCCTGCTCACCGGCGGCTCGGCGTACGGGCTGGGGGCGGCCGACGGCGTGATGCGCTGGCTGCGCGAGCGGCACCGCGGCCTGCCGCTCGGGCCGGCGGGGGTCGTCCCGATCGTGCCGACCGCCGTGATCTTCGACTTCGACCTGGGGCCGGGCGGCAAGGCCGACCGCTGGCCGACCCCGGACGACGCGTATCGCGCGTGCGTCGCCGCGTCGACCGACGTGCCCGAGGGAACG
>Ga0209473_1001697_pt1 | contig 12273 bp, 9 predicted proteins | sample GraSoiAngelo_133_FD_185890 | JGI IMG/M metagenome (GOLD analysis project Ga0209473, IMG submission 185890) | Grasslands soil microbial communities from the Angelo Coastal Reserve, California, USA - 14_0929_05_20cm (SPAdes) (version 2) | ecosystem: Environmental > Terrestrial > Soil > Grasslands ...
ATCAAGATCGCGCTGACGCGCTTCCCTTTCGATTCCGGCTTATCATGAGCGCATGATGTCCCAACCTTCGATGCTGATCTTGCTGGTTGTTACGCCGGCAATGACTTTGATGCCTGCCTCGGCGCAAGACGGCCCGGTGCGAACTGCCTCGCCCGCGATCTCTGACAAAGTTAGCCCTTTCGAACGCGCTGCCCCAGTCAACAATCCCGGCTTCAGTTCGACCGCGACCGGGCGCGATGTAAACGCATTCGATCCGGCTGCGGCGACACTGGCATGGCTGGAAAGCGTCCCGAGCAATCAGCGAGAAAAGTCCGACGCCTATTTTGAAGGCGGTTACTGGCTGATCCTCTGGACCTTTCTCCTCTCGGCAGCAATTTCGGTCTTTCTTCTGGCCTCACGGTTGTCGGCGCGACTGCGTGATTTTTCCGAACGTGTTACAAATATCAAGAACTTCCAAATCGCCTGCTATGCGATCCCATATCTGCTTTTCATTTACGCACTGAGTTTTCCGCTCAACCTGTACGAAAATTTTTTCCGCGAACATCAATACGGTCTGGCGACCCAGAGTTTCGCCCCATGGTTTCGGGAACAGTTACTCGGGTTGGCGCTAGCTTTAGTCGGCGGAACCTTACTAGTGGTCGTTCTCTACGCCGTCTTTCGGCGCGCACCGCGTACATGGTGGCTTTGGGGAGCTATCGTCATGATTATTTACTCGGGAACCCTCGTCCTTATCGCGCCGGTTTATATCGAACCCCTCTTTAACACCTATAAACCGCTAACCGATCCAAAAATTCGAAATCCAATTCTTGCGATGGCTCGAGCGAATGAAATTCCGGTTAAACAGGTTTTCGAAGTCGATGCCTCACGTCAGACGACACGTGTAAGCGCCAATGTCTCGGGATTACTCGGCACGACCCGCGTGGCGCTCAATGACAATCTGCTTAAGCAATGCACGCTCCCGGAACTTCGCGCCGTGATGGCGCACGAGATGGGTCACTATGTCCTCAATCATGGTGCAAAACTGGTCACCTACTTTGGAATTCTTATTCTCATCGGCTTCGCGCTTACTCGGATTCTCTTCGATGCCGCAGTGACGCGTTGGGGCCACAAATGGCGCGTGCGCGGTATCGCCGACCCTGGGGGTCTTCCATTGCTCGCGCTGATTTTTAGCATCTTAGTCTTTTTTGCCACTCCTGTTCTTAATACGATCGTACGCATCACAGAACGAGAAGCAGATGCTTTCGGAATCAACACTTCTCGCGAGCCCGACGGCATGGCAAAAGTCGCGCTGAAACTGGGCGCCTATCGCAAACTCGATCCGGCACCGCTCGAAGAATTTATCTTTTTCGATCATCCCAGCGGCCGTGCCCGAATTCGCATGGCGATGGATTGGAAAGCAGCAAATCTGCCGGCTGGGCAATTGGCGACAGTCGAAGGTGCCCCAGCCACTCGCTAAGATCGCGCACACAGTCTGTAGGATCTCAACATCGAAGGTTCTTAGAAATGCTTCTTTAGCTGGACGTACCAGAACCGGCCTTTGATCGAGGCAAGCGAGTTGTCGTAGTTGTTCCCCAAGGCTCCAGCCACAAACGGCGGATCGAAATCGAACACGTTCTGCAGCCCAAGGGAAATCGTGGTGCTATTCAACCAAGCGCGCCACCCACAGGGATTGTACTCTGCGGTAGAGATCGGCATGACGTTTTTCTCATTGCTGTCCTTGATTTTGAAATTCTTGCCGCCATCCTTGGCTAAGCCGGGCACCTCGCCTGCAGCTAGCGCTGACAGGTTGAACGTATAAGATGCCATTAGGTCAAGCGTAGTCCACGCGGACACTTTCCGCGCTCGCCAAGGCAAAGGCCCACTTCTCGGCATTTGTGGCTTGGCTGGCTCGGAGGAACCAGTGGGATCTGAGGTCAGAACTTGGTTTAAATCTTCATACTGGCCGGTGTAGTGGACGGTTGCGCCGGTATCGAACCCAGCGAGCCACGTACCAGCTGGGCCATCGTAGAATACGCTGGCATAGGCGCGATTGTGCGGCAACGAGCCGGTAAACGTAGGGCCCGACACAAATTCGCCCGAAAGCCCAATTCGTTTGCTAACTGGAGTCGCCTGAAACTCGAACCGCGACAAATAGGTGGCGTTAAGGGTAAAGGTCAATCTGCCAACATCCCCGGGACCGAAGATTGAAGAGTCCAGGATATAGATCGCCTCGTAGTCAACACCTTCGACGATAGCGCGAGTGAGGTTCAAGCTTGGATTGGTGACCTCGGTGATAGCGCCGGTTGTTGGATTACGAACAACCAGCCCGGGAAAGCTGTTCTCGAAATTAATGATGAACTGGGCGTCAACAAGCGAAGCAATCGAACGCAGGTCGATATGCCAGAAGTCAGCACTCAGCGTAAGACCCTTGATCCATTTCGGACTGTAAACCGCTCCATAAGTCCATTCGTAAGCGACCTCCGGCTTCAGGTTGGGGTTTCCACTTACGACCACCGGAACGCTCGTTCCTTTAGGAGTCAATCCCTTGGGATCGCGAAGATCGCCGGGAAGAATAGGAGCGCCCGCCGTCCCTGCAGGTCTAAGGTCTGGTAATGTCGGGGCATGAAACGCTTCGCTGTAACTGCCGCGCAAGGTCAGTGCACCAATCCACTTGGGATCAAGCGGCTGCCAGCGCACAGAAAATTTCGGCTTTTGCGCGTTATATTGCGAGTGTTGCGCCGGGACAAATGGCTGGCCCGCGATGGGCAGAACCGCAGACGTGTTTTGACTGTACCATTCCTCGCGCTCGGCAATATCGAACTCGAGGCTGTACGCACCGGGGAAGTTCCACAGCGGGCTGGTCACCGGAATCCGCACTTCCTGATAGGTTGCCCAAACGTCCCGGTTCACCCGTGAAGCTTCGGTATTGAAGAAGCTGATCGTGTCAAACGTGGTGCTCTGCGACGGGGGATTGTTCTTCCACCTCTCGCCACGGTATTCGAGCCCGGCCGCAAAGGAGACCGGCCCCGCCGGGAGATTGAATAGATCCCCGTTGATAGCGAAATAACCTAAAGGTAACTCAAATTCACCGCTTTGGTGCAGAGTAACATAAACTCTGCTGATGGCGGCTTTGCTGTTCCCACCAAAGAACCCCAGAAAAGGATTAAAGGCTGTAGCCGGATTCGTATCCAGCAGCGCTTCGCGCAGGCCCGAGCTGCTCACCGCGCCGCCAAAGAGGAGTTCCTCGTCATTTCGGGAGTAGCGAAACCCCAATTCCCAATTCCAACTCTTAAAATAATCCCCAAATTCGCCCATCTCACCGCGAAGTCCGGTATCGAACAAAACGTCGTGAAAAGTAGTTTTGTCCGGTCTGACGCGTTGATCGTTAATGCCGCGATAGGCGACTCCAGTAGTTACTGGGACAGGGACACCGTTGTAAATTAAAGTGGCATCCGCCACCGTGAACGGATTAAACGGATTCTGAAGCGGCACACTGATGGTGCGGGGGCTAAATTCGGCGCCGTTCGGCCGCTTGAAAGGATCACCATTAAACGGAGTAGCCGCCAGCGCTGCGTCAAAAAATGAGCGCGTATATTTAAAGTCGGCAAATAAGGTCAAGTATTTGTCGCAAATATCGCGCGTGAAAGAGCCATAGAAGCTTTGGCGATTCGCCGCTGGAATATCCGGCAGCACAGCAGAGGAGTTATACAAGAAGTAATCGCCACCGCCCTTATACCCATAGGTGCCCAAGGTCTGTGGGAGGTGTTTGGCTGCATGAGGACCAATGATACCCGGAGGGCCTGGATATGCATTGGGGGCAATCACAAAGGGGTTCTTATAAAATGGAGAAGTTGAGACATTCGGCGCTGAGTGCGGCGGCGGAGAGTTCGCACTGAAAAACAATTTCGGGATCAAGCGAAAACGTCCAACGTGGCCGGGAGAATACGCAAGGCGTTTATCAACCCCTCCCCAGGGAACCGAGAACGTGTTACTGGTAAGCTGGCGGTCGCGAGCGTACATGGCGGCACGATCGTAAAAATCAGCAATGACCAGGATATCGGTCTTATCCCCTCCCACACCGGCTTTGAGCCAACCCTCCAACTCGCGCGCATCGTTGGACGCACCCAAGTTTGTATTCCCCACACTGCCTCCGATCTCAAGCCCACGGAACTTGTGTATTAAAAAGATGTTGATTACGCCAGCAACAGCGTCCGAGCCATACACAGCCGACGCGCCGTCCTTCAGGATGTCGATGTGATCGATCATCGGGAAGGGGATGAGATTGATGTCCACACCAGCGAAGGTCGGGGCGACACTGAAAGCACCGCCAATCCCAGATATGGCAACGCGTTTTCCATCGACGAGAACCAGAGTTTCTTTCGGCAGCAAACCCCGCAGGTTCGGTATGACGCTGCCATCGCCGCCAGCGACAGCGTTCTGGTTGACCGTCGAGCCCATCTCCTGCGGCAGATTGGTCAGCAGGTCCGTTGCATTGCGGATGCCCAGTTTTTCGAGGTCTGCCGGACGATACGTATCCACTGGATTGGGGCCCGTCTCTTCCGCGGTCGGAATGTTTGAACCGGTTACAATGACGCGCTCCACTTCGGCAACCGCGGCAGGCGAAGGAGCTGTTCCCTGAGCGAATGTGACTGAGGGCAGGAGCAAACGCATTGCCGCTATGCTCCATCCGGCACACCAGATGAATGGTCGCTTGATGAAAAGTCCTCTCGCTACACTTTCCGTGGTTTAGCAAACTGCCTAACAAACAACAAGTTTCTTGTGTAACCCGCTTGCCGTCTGCCCTGCCTGCCACGCCGAAGGTCGCCGCGGCGACCGTAGGTGGGAGCGGAGCCGAAGGCAGCGTCGCACTTTCAATCGCCACTCGATCGATGGTCGCAGACCGCCGCTACAGCGGGACGATTTATAAGATGGCTCTAGTAGACCGTTTTCGGCTCCGGTCCGTCGAGAATTTTTTTGAATCGGGGGTCGCCTCGGAGCTTGTCCCATTGCCAGCGCAGACGCAGTTCGGCCTGCGTGATGCCCCCGTCATAAAAGCGGGTTCGCGTGGTCGCACCCGGGGTCCGCAGGAGGCGTTCAATCAGCGGGAGGGCCTGATCTGTCTCGCCCGTGAGCGCGTAAACCAGAGCCAGCTCGTACGCGCGTTGCACACCCTCGACGGCGTCTGTGCTTTCCGGACAGAGTTCAACGGCTCGGCGACTTTCGCGAATGGCGTCCTCTTTCCGGCCCATGTAGCCGTAGAGTATTCCGAGAGCACCATGGTGCCTGGCCGCCGCGGGATGATCGCGCACATTGCTTTCCAAGGCCGGTCTCACTTTTTCAAAAAGGGTTCGCGCCAATTCCACATCGCCACGCGCCAGTGCGGTTTGGGCTTGATAGAAACTTTTTGGACTAGCACCCGGAAATTTGTCTGACGGGAAGTCGGCCAACCACTTCTCCGCCGTGGCGAAGTCTCGTTCCAGCATACTTAGATTCCAATTTGGCAGGGTGACTACCCCATCGGGATCCACGCCGGCCGGTATTTCCCGCAGCTTAGCCCTGGCAGCCGCCAGATCGCAGTTTGCAACGACTTCAATTTGGGCCAGGCCGACTCTGTGACGCGGTTCATCTGGGGTCAGTGCGACATTTCGTTTGATTGCGGCGGCGGCAGCCCGCCAATCACGTACCATCCAGTAGGTGAACACCAGTTCCCACGGCTCCACGCGAGGGTTGAGGCTCCGAGCTTGTTCAAAGCCTCCGATCGCCGCGCGCCAACGACCCTGCTGGCGGTAAATCCTCGCTATGTAGTTAAGGACCTCGACGTTGTTAGGCAAAGCAGTCAGGGCAATCGTAAATTGCTCCAACGCTGCGGTGTAATTTCTTTCCGTGAGATAAAAGAAAAGACCTAACGCCAGGTGTGCATCGCCGAGAGCAGGCGATAAGCGGAGCGCTTCTTCGGCCAGGGTGCGCGCTTCCGCTTTCAGCGCCGGGTCCTGCGTCTGAAAGAATTGTTGGCTGTAACTGATCGAAGCCCGTGCCCGCGCCAGGGCAAACGCGGGATCAAGTGCGATCGCCTGCGCGTAGAGCTGAGCCACCGCCTTCCAATCTTCGGTCGTCGGCAGGAGTGGTGGCTTCAATGTTTCAGCATTTTGCTCAAGCTCGAGAGCTCGGAGATAAAGCACGTAGGCCTCTGGATTGTTCGTCGGTTTCGTTCCGAGACTTGCCTTTTCTTCCGGATCGAGTTTTGCCTGAAGGACCTTGGCGATCTCCGCGGCCAGTTCGCCCTGAAGGCCAATCGAATCGGCGACGGCGCGGTCGTAACGCTCCGCCCAGATGTGGCGGTCGTTGCGTGCGTCGATCAGCTGGACGTTGACGAGCACCCGGTTGCCCGTGCGGCGGACGCTCCCTTCGAGAACATTCGCCACGCCCAGCGCCTGGCTGATCTCACGCAGATTGCGCCCGCCAGGTTTTTGATAAGCCATCACGCTGGCGCGGCTGATGACTTTCAATTCGTGAATCTTCGCGAGGCTCGTCAGCACGTCGTCTTGAATCCCGGCGGCGAAGTAGGAGTTTTCTTTGTTGTCACTGAAATTCTCAAAGGGCAATACCGCGATGCTCTTTTCTGGAATTGAGATCGGCGTCAGGGCCCGATGCCAGTAGAATGGAAGCGCCAGCGCCAAAGCAGCTACTAACAATAGGAGCACCGAAGCAATGGGCGACCGTGCCCAGCGCAGCCATAAAGGAGCCTTCGTGGAGCGTTCCAATGCAGTCTTGAATTCCATGCTACGACGGAGACTTTGGAGCGCCTCAAGCAGTTCGTGTGCGCTCTGATACCTTTCCTCGCGCTCTTTGCGCAGCGTTTTGCTAATAATCTGCTGAAGCTCGGCCGGAGCGTGCGCGAGGTAATTCGTGAGCGGCGGTGGCTCCTTCTCAAGAATCGAAGACATCGTTTCTCCCGGCGTGTCGCCGGCGAATGGCGCATGCCCCGTTACCATTTCGTAAAGGACTACGCCGAGACTCCAAACATCGGTACGCTTATCAACCTGCGCGCCGCGCGCCTGTTCCGGCGACATGTAACGAACCGTTCCCATGATCGACCCCAGGTGGGTCTCGACCAGTAACACCGCTTCTTCTTCCGCCAGTGTCACTGGCACTTCCTGTTCCGCCAGCTTCGCAATCCCGAAGTCGAGCACTTTCACGTAGCCATCCGGCCGCAGCATGATGTTCTCTGGCTTGATGTCGCGATGGACAATGCCGGTTTCGTGGGCGGCAGCGAGCGCACTCGCCACTTGGATCGCGATGTCAACAGCTTCACCGACCTCGATTCGCCCGCGCATCAGACGTTGACGCAGCGTCTCGCCTTCGATCAGTTCGCTGGCTATGTAATGAGTTGAGTGATCTTCGCCGATCTCGTAAATCGTCAGGATATTTGGATGATTGAGCCCAACTACGGCATGCGCTTCTTGTTGAAACCGCTTCAGGCGCTCCGCGTCGGCGGTAAAGCGCATGGGCAGAAGTTTGAGTGCGGCCTTGCGGCCCGCTGTCATGTCGGTGGCCAGATAGACATCGCCCATTCCGCCGGTGCCGATCCGTTTAGAAATTTTGTAGTGACCAATCGTGCGACCGACGAGCAAATCAGCTTGCCCATTTTCAATAATCCGCGTCGCGAGACCGACAGCTGACGTTTCAATGAAGTTGCCTGCTCGTTCACGTGAAGCCAGGAGCGCTTCAACTTTACGGCGCAACACCTCATCGCCTTCGCAGGCCGTGTCCAGGAATGCGCGAATTTGGTCCGGCTCTTGATCCAACGCAGTACGATAGATTTCCTCAATCGTTCGCAACCGCGCCGGCGTCATAGACACCAATTACACTAATTGCCACGAATTTGGGACACGAATTACACGAATCGTCACCAACCTCGTCAAATCCGCTCGTGTGAATTGGTAAAATTTGCGTCTCATAAAACAACCCTTTTCCACTCCAGCGAATCGCCACCGAAATTGACCAACAGACCGAGCCGAAGTTTCGACGCGGCGAGATAGTTCAACACTTGTTTGATGTGCGAATCAGTCAGTTTCTCGACGGCTTTGGCCTCAAACAGAATCTTATCCCACACGACGAAGTCCGCGTAATAATAGTGAGGCAGGATCACTCCCTTGTAGGTGATTTCGTAATTTTTCTCGCGCAAAAGCGGAATTCCAGCGCGACTCAGTTCAACGACCAGAGCATCTTTGTAGATCACTTCGTCGTGGCCCTTTCCCAACTCGCGATGAATCTCCATGCAAAAGCCCACGAGCTGGAAGACCTCCTTCTTGCAAACCAGCTCATTCATCTCCCACGCGAATCACCGACACGAATTACCAGGAAATTCATACGGCTCGCGCAAACCACTGAATCAATTGGTGTGAATTAGTGAAATTCGTGTCTATCAGTCCGCGTGCAATTCCGTATACAGCCATACCTTGGAAAATTCCCAGTCACGCCTCGCCGTTACACGTGAAATCTTGAGCACTTCTGCCATCTCGTCATAGTTGAGTCCGCCGAAATATTTTAGCTCGACGACTTGAGCTTTTCTTGCGTCGAGTGTGGCCAGTCTTTCCAGCGCCTCGTGTAGATCAACAATTTCCTTCGATTGCTCCTGTGAGACAAGCGCTGCTTCGCCCAATTCTACCTTGATCGCGCCGCCGCCGCGTTTTTGAGATCCCTGACTCTTGGCGTAGTTAACCAGGATTTGGCGCATCGCTCGGGCTGCCACAGCGAAGAAGTGAGCACGGTCCTGCCAGCTTGGATTTGTTTGGCCTGCCAGGCGGAGATAAGCCTCGTTGACCAGCGCAGTTGTTTGCAGTGTGTGGTCGCGACGTTCTCCGCCCATATGACGATGAGCGAGGCGTCGGAGCTCCTTGTAGACCAACGGGGTTAACTCTGCGAGAGCAGCATCGTCCCCATGACTCCATTGTTCCAGGAGCTGGGTGACTCTATGCGGAGAGACCGAAGGCTCATCCATAAGCTCTTCTTGTTAGTCTAACACCCACCGAAATTCTCTGCACGCGGAAGCGTCTCCGAAAAAATCTCAATTCAGATGATCACTTTGATCGGTCTTTCTTGCTTATAACAATGAAAGGCAAACTATGAAAACCAAAACGAAAGAGATTACACCTATACCAGGCATAAACAAAACCGGGCGGACTCGGCTTGCAGCCATCTTCCGCTGGCCCTTGCTCCTCGCCCTTCTGATCCTTCCACAGATGGTGCAGGCGCAGTGGACCGCGACTGTCGGCGCCCAGACCGACGAAAAAGGAATTCAGGCTCTGGCTTTTCTGCCCAATGAAATCTGGATTCACGCCGGAGACCGCATCACCTGGACATTCCAGGCGGACGAGAATCACACCGTGACTTTTCTCCGGGCCGGCCAGGTGCGCCCTGATTTCAATGTGGGGTGCCCGGGCTTTTCGAGTGACCCGGCCATCTTCGACGGTTCGACTTGCGTTACCACGCCCGCGATGGTGACGGGGCAGACCTTTACCGTCATCTTCCCGGTGGCCGGGAATTTCAAGCTGACCTGTCTGGTCCATGTAAATATGGATGGACGGATTCACGTCCTCCCGGCGAGCGACCCGCTGCCCCACACTCAGGCGTTCTATGACGAGCAGGCGGCGAGTCACACCGATGAATTGCTTTCCCATGGCGCAAAGATGAAACCCTTGCATGTCCCTAACTCACCACTGGGAGTCACGGCGGGGATTACAGACATCACAGGAACGGCGGGTGGCACCGAAACCGTCGCCGCTGTGCGTTTTTCCCACGAGAATATCCAAATCCATGCCGGTCAAACGGTCGAATGGGATAACCAGGCTCCAATCTTCCCGCATACCATTACCTTCGGGCAGGAGCCGGCGAACCTTCAGAATCCGTCCCCCGACGTAACGGTCGATCCGGATGGGGCCCGGCACGCCATCATCGCTTCCACTGCCGACAGCACCCACTCGGGGTTCATCATCGCGGCGCCACAAGAACGGCGCGGGCTGCCACAGGCGCCCCTTGGCGTGACACGTTTCCGCGTCACTTTCCCGAACCCCGGGATCTTCCCTTACATCTGCGCCCTGCATGACGAGATGGGCATGGTTGGGCAGGTGACTGTCACTCCCTAAGAGAAATGTGTTATGAGTAAAGGGTGTAGCCCTCCTAAACAAGCACACCGACAAAAGAAAGACTCGAGGAGTCGGACGACCCTTAGCTATAAAATCGTCGTCGGCTCCCTCGCTCGCTGAACGCGGCATCATCCCGGCGACTCCATTGTTCCAGAAGCTGGGTGATTCTATGCGGAGAGACCGAAGGCTCATCGATAAGTTTTTCTTGCTAGTCTAACACCCCCCGAAATTTTCTGCACGCAGGAAGCTTTTCCGAAAAAACTCAATTCAGATGATCACTTTGATCGGCCTTTCTTGCTTACATGAGTGAACGGCTAGAAAGGACTTCCCAAAACGAGAAGTCAAACAAGGCCAAAACAAAAGGAAATTAACATATGAGAAATTCAAACATTACCAAAAACCGCATCCGAGTCGCTCTGCTACTCGTGTTAGCGGCTTCCATCATCGGCCTTGCGCCAGCCTTTTCGGCTAGTGCACGGGCTGGTTCATTTAGCATCAACGACGTGTCGGGAAACTACGTTGAGCTCGCCGACGGCTGGGCCTTCGGCAATGGCGTCGTTAACTTCGACCCGATCAGTCAGGTCGGTCTCGTCACGTTCACACCCGCGACCGGCACCTTTCACGAGGATTTGATCATAAGAAGTGCTGGAACAAATCTCGAGGTCCATCCTAATGGCACCTATACCGTGGATGCGAACGGCCACGGGACGATGACGTGGATGGGTATAAACGGCCCCAAGCACCGCGATTTTTACATCGTGAACGGAGGCGCTGAGCTCAAGTGGATCATTACAGACCCACCCGGTACCCACGTGATAGCAAGCAACAGCGGCACCATGACCAGACAATAGCGAGGGCTTGCTCAAGTAATCTGCCCAGCCGAACAAGCAGCCATATTTGGCAATCAGCCGTCACGCTTCACCGCATGGCGGCTTTTTGTTTCACGTGTGACGCTTACGGCTCTTTGAACTCACCCGGAGAAATGGGAAATGGGGTCAGGGCTTTGTTATCCACACACCAGATGACTGGATTCTGTCCAAGAAAACAGACGTGCAGAACGATCTCGTTTTCTGGACGAGGAACTATCTGCAGGCGGCATTGGCTGCGGCAACGATCTTGTCGAAGCACTTATCACCGCGCGAATCATCCCAGCATGGATTGAAGCGGAGAGTCACTTCGCTATCCCGTTTCACGCGGGTGCTGCGAAGGCGCCGCAGCAGTGAAAGCGAACTTGCGCTTCCGAATCAGCATTAAATTTCGAATGTAAATCATCGAGTTTGGGAGATATGCGAGAATTCCAACCGGATCGCGTCGGAAAATAAAATAAATGCACATGAGTACGCTTCCGGCAATGCTCCAGTACCAGAACGAGACTGGAATTATGCTTTCGCCCTGCCGCTCGGAGGCGAGCCATTGGACGAGAAAACGCATCGAGAAAAGAGCGTTCCCAATGAAGCCAAGGACCATGAGATAGCTCCAATCCAGTCCAAAAAACCGGTATTCTTTTCCAATCCAGGTAATAGCGATGAGGGCTAGTGTATTCATAATCAATCTTCGTTCTGAAACGTGGAGGTAAAAAAAGGACGGCTCACGATCACGCTTTCATTCGCGCGATCAATGTGTCAGCGATAGCCGCCGGAGTCTCGGCAACGGCGATGCCTGCTGCTTTAAGTGCGTCGATTTTGCCGGCCGCAGTTCCCTTGCCGCCCGAAACAATCGCGCCGGCGTGCCCCATGCGCCGCCCTGGTGGAGCTGTCATTCCCGCGATGAAAGCCGCGACCGGTTTCTCGCCGTTCTTCTTGATCCACTCGGCGGCTTCTTCTTCCGCCGAGCCGCCGATTTCACCGATCAAGATCATCGCATCCGTGCCGGGATCTTCATTGAACAGTTTCACGCAATCGAGGTGCGACAACCCGCCGATGGGATCGCCACCGATCCCGATGCAAGTCGATTGGCCGTAACCGCGCGAAGTGAGTTGCCAGACCGCTTCGTAAGTGAGCGTGCCAGAGCGCGAGATCACGCCGATGTTGCCGGGCTTGTGAATGTACCCCGGCATGATGCCGATCTTGCATGCGCCCGGAGTAATGATCCCCGGGCAATTCGGCCCGATCAGTCGCGATTGTTTTCCGCGCATCAGGGCTTTTACCCG
>Ga0209473_1001699_pt1 | contig 12267 bp, 13 predicted proteins | sample GraSoiAngelo_133_FD_185890 | JGI IMG/M metagenome (GOLD analysis project Ga0209473, IMG submission 185890) | Grasslands soil microbial communities from the Angelo Coastal Reserve, California, USA - 14_0929_05_20cm (SPAdes) (version 2) | ecosystem: Environmental > Terrestrial > Soil > Grasslands ...
CCCGATCGCGACCTCGGTCGTCAAGCTGGTCCGTATCGAGGGCAATGTGGTGCTGGTCCGGGGCCTGGACTGCCTCGACGAAACGCCGCTGCTCGATATCAAGCCCGACCGCTGCGAATTCACCCCGCTGGCGCCGCCGCAGTCAGGCGATTTCGAGACGGAGTGAGGCGGCCTACGTACCCTTCAACACCGCAATCAATTTCGCCGTGTTGTCTTCCAACACCTTGGTGTCTTCCTTGCGACTCGCCGGCGGCAGCAGTGCGATGCCGTCCTGGCGCGGCATCACATGGACATGCAGGTGAAATACTACCTGTCCGCCGGCAGCTTCGTTGAATTGCTGGACCGTGATGCCATCGGCATCGAACGCTTTCTTCGCCGCAGCTGCTATCCTGTGGGTCGCGCGCGCTACATGCAGATAGTCATCCACGTTGATGTCGAGGATGTTGCGGGCCGGCGCCTTCGGGATCACCAGCGTATGCCCGGGCGAGCGCGGCATGATGTCGAGGAAAGCAAGGACATGGTCGTCCTCAAAGACCTTGTAGCAGGGAAACTCGCCGCGCAGGATTTTTGCAAAGATGTTGTTGCTGTCATAAGCGGTCATGGCGGCGGCTCCTGAAATCTCTCCGGCTACCTTCGCTGTCACGCCCGATACGGTCAAGGCGCCTCATCCGCGCCTTTGCGGAACGGCCCGGCCTCGCTGAGTTCGCGCCCGGCCTCGGCGACATAAGCGCGCTCGCGCTTCAGATAATCTGATATCGCACGGCGCAAATCGGGATCGGCAATATAGTGCGCGGAATAGGTGGTTTGCGGCAGGTAGCCGCGCGCGATCTTGTGCTCGCCTTGCGCGCCGGCCTCGACGGTTTTTAACCCGCGCTTGATGGCGAAATCGATGGCCTGATAGTAGCACACTTCGAAATGCAGGAACGGGTGGTGCTCGATCGCGCCCCAGTTGCGGCCGAACAGCGTGTCGGAGCCGATGAAATTGATGGCCCCCGCGATCCAGCGGTTGTTGCGGCGGGCCATCACCAGCAGCGCATCGTCAGCCATGGTCTCGCCGACCAGCGAAAAGAACGAGCGGGTCAAATACGGACGTCCCCATTTGCGCGAACCGGTTTCCATGTAGAAGGCGAAGAACGCATCCCAGGCGTCTTCGGTGATGTCGCTGCCAGTCAGGGAGTGGATCGTGATTCCAGCAGCGACGGCCTCACGGCGCTCGCGCTTGATCGCCTTGCGATGGCGCGAATTGAGTGTGGCGAGGAAATCGTCAAAGCTGCCAAAACCGTGATTATGCCAGTGAAACTGCTGATCGGTGCGCTGCAGGAAGCCATGTCGAGCCAAAAATCTCCATTCCGCTTCGCGCGCGAACGTTACATGCGCCGATGAGGCCTTGCTGACGCCGCAGAGCGCGACCAGCCCGTTGGCCAGCGCCGTGGCGATCTGGTCTTGATCAACGCCGGCGCGGACCAGAAGACGCGGCCCAGTCGCCGGCGTAAAGGGGACCGAGGCCTGCAATTTCGGATAATAGCGCCCGCCGGCACGCTCATAGGCGTCGGCCCAGCCGCGGTCGAAAACGTATTCGCCCTGCGAGTGTGATTTCAGATAACAGGGCACGATGCCGGCGACCGTGCCGCCAATTTTCGCGATCAGATGCCGCGGCGCCCAGCCAGTCCGCGTGGTAGCCGAGCCGGAAGCCTCGAGAGCAGAGAAAAACGCATGCGAAATAAACGGGTTATAGGCGGGTCTTGAGTTGGCGCAGGAATCTGCTGCGACCGTCGATAAGACCAGCGGGTTGGCACAGGCATCCCAGTCCTCAGCGGCGATATCGCTGACGGAGGGGACGGCTTCGAGGGTGATTTCGGGTGACGCCATCGAGGCTCTTTAACGACCAACCCTAAAGATCGTGCATTGCAGCAGAGACTTCAAGGGTGCAGGATTGTTCAAGGTTCCGGCCGAAAACCTTCAAAAATCATCTGATCCGCGTAACGCGCCGCACGCTCGCGCTGCTCGGGCGTGCGCACGGTCCAGGTGAGGAGCGGACAGCCAAAGATATTACGGGCAATCCAGGGTGCCGCGGCTGGCAGTTCGTTGACCCAATAGGCCACGAAATCGGGCCGGGTGCGGAAGAAATGACGCATGTGTGTCATGCCGCGACGCTGGGCAGGGGAAGCATCCGGCCAATCGCTCACGGTGTAGTGACGCTCGGCCACGATCCCGCGCGGGCGCGAGGGGATGAGTTCTCGCAGCGCTGTCACATGATCCGGGTCGAACGACATCCCGACCGCCGGGCCGGCATAGGAGGCGAGGACCTCCGCCATCCGGCTGACCAATCGGCGATCACCGTCAAAATGACTTTTCACCTCGATCACCAGCGGCACGCGGCCGGCGACGAGCGTGCAGAGATCGCCAAGCGACATCATCCGTTCCGGCGTGCCCTTGAAGGCGACGGCCCTCAGTTCGGCTGCGGTCTTCTCAACCAGTGCGCCGCTACCTTCGGTCAGACGGCCAAGTTCATCGTCATGATGCACCATGGCTTCGCCGTCGGCAGTGAGCTGGATATCGCATTCGATCGCGAAATTTTCGGCCATCGCAGCCTTGGCCGCACCCGGCATGTTCTCGATGATGCCGCGGGTATGGTCATGCAGGCCGCGGTGGGCCACCGGCCGTGCCGTCAGCCAGTCCGGTGCGCGCAAACCTGTAGTCCCTTCAAGAGACTTCGAAGGTGCCCTCGACTTCCACTGCAGCATCGGCGGGAAGGACGGCAACGCCGACGGTGGTGCGGGCGTGGCGGCCCTTGTCGCCGAACGCCGCGACCATCAGGTCGGAGGCGCCGTTCAGCACTTTGGGTCCGTCGAGGAAATCAGGTGTGGAATTGACGAAACCGCCGAGCCGGACCACGCGCACCACCTTGTCGAGGTCACCGAGCGCGGCCTTGATCTGCGCCAGCAGGTTGATGGCGCAGCCGCGCGCCGCCGCACTGCCTTGCTCGACCGTGACGCCAGCCCCCAGCTTGCCCTTGGCGATCAGCTTGCCTTGCGGATCGACGCAGACCTGCCCCGAAACGAACAGCAGGTTTCCAGTGCGGACAAAGCCGACATAATTGGCCACAGGGGCGGCCGGTTCATGCAACGTGATGCCCTGTGCCGCCAGTTTCTGCTCGATCGTGCCCGCCATGTTTCGTCCCCCGGTTGATTTCACTAGACCCGACCTCGCATCGGGTCCGCTTGTTTCGCGCATCGTCAGGCGACATGCAAGCGAGGGCAGGTCGGCAACTCATGCGTCTTGGGACTGTAAGCCCCGCGGAAAGCTGCGTAAAAACATGGCACGCCGGCCCCGAATTCTACTTTTTCGTGAACTCGCCCTAGTTGCGGCGCAATAGAGCGGTCACTAAAGTGACGAATCTTCTCCCGGCCTTAGGAATCAGACATGGCTCACTCCTCGCGGACGTCGCTCGGTTTGCTCGCAATCGCCGCGGTGGTCTTGGAGTGGAGTTTCGCAAGCGGAGAGAGCCAAGCCGCGGCCGGCGGGGCGTTTCTGCCGCATCAGGCGCTCTACGAGCTGAGCCTGGTCAAGTCGCGCGGCTCCAACGCGATCAACAGCGCCCGCGGGCGTATCCTGTACAATTTCTCCGGCAGTTCCTGCGAGGGCTACACCTCCGAATTCCGTCAGGTTTCCGAACTCGACAGCAGCGAAGGCAAGGTCACGCTGAGCGATCTCCGCTCGACGTCTTGGGAAGATGGCGCCGGCAAGAGCTATCGGTTCAAGATCGACGCGCGCACTAATGATTCTGATTCGAGCCCGGTTGACGGCATCGCGGAGCGCACCGGGGACCACATCACGGTCAAGCTGACGCAGCCGCAAGCCAAGACGTTTACGCTCGATGGCGCAACCGTGTTTCCGACCGAGCAGATCCAGCGCATCGTCGCGGCCGCCAAGCAAGGCAAGTCGCTGGTCGAACTCACCGTCTATGACGGTTCGGACAACGGCCAGAAGGTCTACAACACGCTGTCGGTGATCGGACAGCCGATCAAGGGCGAAAAGGCGGTGACCTCGCCGGATCCGTCTACCAGCAACGAGCAGATGAAATCGCTGACGCGCTGGCCGGTCACGGTGAGCTATTACGACCGCGACGCCAAAACCGGCGACGGCGAGCAGACGCCGGTCTATGCGATGCAGTTCGAATTGTTCGAGAACGGCGTCTCGCGCGCGCTGGTGCTCGACTATAATGATTTCGTGATTTCCGGCGCGCTCGGCAAATTCGACGTCAAGGACTCCAAGCCGTGCAAGTGACGGCCGAAAGGCCGTCATTCCGGGGCGCGCATTAGCACGAGCCCGGAAGCTCGAGATTCCGGATCTGGTCCTTCGGAACCATCCCGGAATGACGACGTCCAGTAAGGACCAGCGTCATTCCTCACTCCCCCTTCTCCGGCCCGTCATAGGCGATCCCCCTGATCACGGCGGAGCTGCCGAATTTCTTGCGCAGGTCATCGATCGCGCGTTCGGCATGCGCGGCGCGGCGGTCGAGCATGTCGGTGTCGTCGGCCTGCGATCCCATCCGCAACGCGCTGACGCCGGTGCCCATCAGGCGAAACGCGGTGCCGTCGATCTCCCTTGCCAGCAGATCGCGGGAGATTGCGAAGATCTTGGCCGCAAGCTGCGTCGGCGCGTGGATCGATTGCGAGCGAGTACGCTGCCTGAAGTCGGCAGTCTTCAGTTTCAGCGTGATGGTGCCGCCTGCAAGCTCGCCGTTCTTGAGCCGCGCGGAGACCTTCTCCGATAGCCGCCACAGCACCTTTTCAAGAGTGGCAAAATCGCGGACATCATTGTCGAACGTGGTCTCGCTGGAAATGGTCTTGGCGCCGCGATCGGCCACGACGCGGCGATCATCCATGCCGCGTGCCAGGCGCCACAGCCGGCGGCCCTCGCTCGGGAATTGCTTCATCAATTCGGTTTCGTCGGCGCGCTGCAGGTCGGCGATGGTGCGGAAGCCGCGCTGCGACAGCCTTTCCTGGGTTGCCGGCCCGACGCCAAAGATGAATCCGACCGGTCTGTCAGCCAGCATGGCCTTGGCTTCGGCCTGATCGAGCGCCGCAAAGCCTCGGGGCTTGTCGAGGTCGGAGGCGATCTTTGCCAGGAACTTGTTGCAGGAGAGGCCGACCGAAACCGTGATGCCGATATTGCGCTCGACCTCGCGGGCAAAGCGCGCCAGGACTTTGGCGGGAATCATGCCGTGCACGCGCTGGGTGCCGGAAAGATCCAGAAATGCCTCGTCGATCGACAGCGGCTCGACCAGCGGCGTCAGCGCGAGCATGGCATGGCGCACCTCGCGACCGACCCGGACATATTTCGCCATGTCGGGCGGGATCACGATTGCAGACGGGCACAGTGCGAGCGCCTTGAACATCGGCATCGCCGAGCGCACCCCGAAGGTGCGCGCGATGTAGCAGGCCGCCGACACCACGCCCCGCTTGCCGCCGCCGATGATGACCGGTTTGTCGGCGATCTCAGGATTGTCGCGCTTCTCGACGGTCGCGTAGAACGCGTCGCAGTCGATGTGCGCAATGGTAAGTCCGGGCAGGGCGCGGTGAGAGAGAAGGCGAGGCGAGCCGCATTCGCCGCACCGCCGTGCCGACGGAGCCAGATCGGCGAGGCAATCCCGGCAAAAGCAGGTCGCCTCTCGCCCGAGCGTATTCACGGCACATCGCGCTCCCAATGCGGATCGCCGAGCACCTGACGCGCAGCGGCGATGTTGGTGGGGTGAAGCTTTGAGGCGTCGGCGAATGCCTTCACGCTGGCATCGTCGCGCATGACGAAATCCAGCACACTCGCAAGGAAGTGCGGATCGGCAGCGGCGGTACGCAGAGTCTCCGGTCCGATGCCGCTTTCGGCCAAAAAGGTCCCTAAACGCTCAGGTTCGCCGGCGATGAAAGAGAGCGCCTGAACCGCAACGATTTCAGCTACTTCCCGAGGGTTGTGAACAGGCTTTTTCAACGATCGATTTGCCTTTCCGTTAACTTATGGGCTCTAATTTGCAACCATCATGCCCGAGTCTCTGCGATCGGTTCAAGCAAGCGGAAACCAAATCGCAAGTTGGAACTCGGGTTTAACGGGTTGGAGCGAATCTGACGCTAGTTTGAATTCACATGTCGACACGCCCGGCAGCGGGGTCTGACGGCTGCTATATCGGGCATGTTTCCTGGAGAAATGGGGAGGGACGGGATGGCGAAAACCGTCCTGATCGTGGAGGACAACGAGCTGAATATGAAGCTCTTTCGCGATCTGTTGGAAGCGCATGGCTATCAGACCTCGGGCACATCAAATGGTTTCGAGGCGCTCGATCTCGTGCGCAAGATGCGCCCCGATCTGATCCTGATGGATATCCAGCTTCCGCAGGTCTCCGGTCTCGAAGTGACGCGGTGGATCAAGGATGATCCGGAGCTGCGTTCGATCCCCGTGGTTGCGGTCACGGCATTTGCGATGAAGGGGGACGAGGAGCGTATCCGCGAGGGCGGATGCGAGGCGTATTTGTCCAAGCCAATTTCGGTCGGCAAATTCATTGAAACCGTAAGGCGTTTTGTTGGGTAAGGAGTGAGTTTCGATGTCCGCGCGTATCCTGGTCGTCGATGACGTTCCAGCCAACGTCAAATTGCTGGAAGCCCGCCTGTCGGCGGAATATTTCGACGTCCTGACCGCGTCCAGCGGCGCCGAGGCGCTGCAAATCTGCTCGCGCGCCGAATGCGACATCATCCTGCTCGACGTGATGATGCCCGACATGGACGGCTTCGAAGTCTGCCGGCGGCTGAAATCCAATCCGGCAACCCATTTCATTCCCCTGGTGATGATCACCGCGCTGGATAGCCCGGCCGATCGCGTGCGCGGGCTCGAGGCCGGTGCCGACGATTTCCTGACCAAGCCGGTGTCCGACGTCGTTTTGATCGCGCGGGTGCGGTCGCTGACCCGGCTGAAGATGATGACGGATGAGCTGCGCATGCGCGCCATCACCTCGATCGAGATCGGCATGGAGGCGCCGGAGCGTGAAGCGGTGGCCGATACCGGCAAGGGCGGGCGAATCCTGCTGGTCGACGACCGGCCGTCTTCCTACGAGCGGATGGCGCCGGTGTTGAGCGCCGAGCACACCGTCGATGTCGAAACCAATCCATCGGAAGCGCTGCTTCATGCCGCTGAAGGCAACTACGACCTTCTGATCGTCTCGCTCAGCCTCGATAATTTCGATGGGCTTCGGCTGTGCAGCCAGGCGCGCTCGCTGGAGCGGACCCGGCAGGTGCCGATACTGGCGATCTCGGATGCCGACAACAATTCGCGGCTCTTGCGCGGGCTCGAGATCGGCGTCAACGACTATCTGCTGCGCCCGGTCGACAAGAACGAACTGCTGGCACGCGCGCGCACGCAAATCCGCAAGCGCCGCTACACCGATCATTTGCGCGACAACGTGCAGAACTCGATCGAAATGGCGATCACGGACGCGCTGACCGGCCTGCATAACCGCCGCTATATGGAAACCCATCTGGCGACGCTCGCAGAACAAGCCGCAAGCCGCGGCAAGCCGTTGGCGCTGATGATGCTCGACATCGACTATTTCAAGTCGATCAACGATAATTACGGCCACGATGCCGGCGACGACGTGCTGCGTGAATTCGCGGTGCGGATCCGCAAATCGATCCGTGGCATCGATCTCGCGTGTCGCTATGGCGGCGAGGAATTCGTGATCGTGATGCCGGAAACCGACTTGCATGTCGCCGGCATGGTGGCGGAGCGGCTGCGCCGATCGATCGCCGGCGAGCCGTTTGCGGTCCACAAGGGAACAAAGCGCGTCGAGGTCACGATCTCGATCGGGCTGTCGACGCTCGAGCTCAAGGGCGAGGCTGTCACTGATGTGCTCAAGCGCGCCGACGTCGCGCTCTACCGCGCCAAGCACGCCGGCCGCAATCGCGTGGTGGCGCAGGCGGCGTGAGTCGCCGTTTTCTGATTCAAATTTCAAACAGCCACTCTCTCGAGCGTCGTCGCCCGGCTTTGCCACCCTCCGCTAAAGCTTCGGCGCGCCTGAGACCGAAAGCCCGGCGAAGCCTTGGCGTAGACGGGACCGGGCGATCCAGTATTCCAAAGGCGCTCGCGCTTAGGCGGAGAGGCCGCGGCGTACTGGATCACCCGCCTTCACGGGTGATGACAGTTGGAAGTACGGCGCGCTCGTACGCAGCGAATTGTCACTGATCTAATTTTCAAACAGCCAAGTCGATTCCAGACACGTCTTCGCCTTCTCGCAGCGCGATGCGCCCGAGCTTTGCAAGAACGTTCGCCCAAAAATAAAGAGGGCGCAGGGAAAGCCGGGTGCTCGATGCACCCGCAGCCTCGCACGCAAACAAAAAAGCGCACGAGCGTCGTCACCACAGGTTCACCGAACAGTCCGGCCTTCCCTGCGCAATGGTTCTACGGCTTATTCTGCGCTCTCCCCGGTGACCGGGCTCTTTTGCCACCGTCGCTTGCGGATTGTTCACCCGCAAACTTGACGCCAGCATCGGGGCGTCAGGACCACACAGCTTTGCCGTACGCAAGGCCGCGCTCTCGTCAACAGCGTCGCTCGCGTCCATCGCATCCCGCACCCAACGTCCGTGACGATCGCGATACGCCCCTCTTGTGGGCACGGGACAAGCGGAAACATGGAGCTGATTTGGGGTGTTCGGCAATGCCGTCGCCATGCGACAGATTAACACGACGGGCAAATTTCGCATGGCGCTCATGCGCAATTTGCCCGTCGGGCACTGGGCGCCAATCCCTAGCATGGTGTCCCGCGGATTTCCGCTCTGAGACGCATGACGTGTTGAAGTCGGGCATTGCGCAACTTCGAGAACTGCCTACAGCAGGCTAGTGCGCCACGGCAAAGAACGTTGCTATTCGAGCACCCCATCGGCGATACCCAGCAGGTTTGGAGGAATGGTGAGACCGAGCGCCCTGGCTGAAAGCCCTCGCAGCAACGCCTTGTTTCCACGCAGGGTGTCGGTGGGAGAGAAAGGTGACAGAAGCCCTATTCCTGCGCGGTCATCGGACTCCGCGTTTAGTTGCGATTGAGCGATTAGGCCTCCAACCTGTCCTTGGTCGCGCGCAGAATGTCGTCCGATAGCTTGGGATCGTTCACAGCCCGGGCGAGCACGAGTGCCCCGACCAGGGAGGCGACGGTCGCGAGCGCCTTGTCGTCGCGCTGCCGTTGCTTCAGCCCGGAACCCATTCGCCCACTCAGCAGCCCGATCATGCCCCGCACTCCGGCTGTGAAGCGCTCTCGCACGCCTCCGCTTTGGCGCGGCATCTCGCAACACAGGGCCGCGAAGGGGCAGCCGCTTCCCGGCATGTCCCGGTGCGCCGTCGAAAGGTATTCTGAAACGTAGTCGCTGAGAACAAACGCTTTCGGCACTTCCTGCCCTTTGGTGGCTATTGCGTGGGCCACTGCCTCTTCGACGAGCCGTTCCTTGGAGCCGAACTGACTGTACAGGCTGCCGTGAGTCATCCCGGCAGCCTCGGTTAGCGCGTCAACGCCCACACTGGAGATGCCGCGCTCGCGCATCAGCCGTGAGGCGGCCTTGAGAATACGCTCGCGATTTTCGGCTGCTTGTTCCTTTGAAACGCGCATGTGGCAGGTCCAGGCTCAAGAAGGGTCTTGACAATTATAGTTACGATCGTCATGTAAATCAATCATTACGATCGTCATCAAAGAACGATGGGCATTGGCGCCATCGTCAGGAGGAGCTCATGACCAAGATCAACCTAAAGATCGCGCTCGTTCGGCGCTTCGTCAGGCATCGGCGAAGCCACGGCGGAGCGGCTCGCCAAAGCTGGCTACAAGGTCTACGGCACCAGCAGACGGGGAGCCCAAGCAGGCAAGCGATCATTCGAGATGCTGCCCCTCGACGTGACCAGCGACGAATCCGTGGAGGCTGCCGTCAGCGAAGTAGTGCGGCGCGAGGGCCGTATTGATCTGCTCGTAAACAACGCCGGCTTCGGGGTTGCCCCAGCCGGAGCCGAAGAGAGTTCGCTCGATCAAGCCCGGTCGATCTTCGAAACGAACTTCTTCGGGCTTGTCCGGATGACCCGCGCCGTCGTGCCACACATGCGACGCCAGGGGAATGGTCGCATCATCAACATCGGCTCCGTCCTTGGCTTTCTGCCGATGCCGTATGGCGCGCTTTATGCCGCCACCAAGCACGCAGTGGAAGGCTATTCGGAATCACTCGACCACGAGCTCCGCACGAGGGGCATCCGGGTCTCCGTCATCGAGCCTGGGTACACGAAGACACCATTCGACGCGAACTTCATGGAACCGGACGCCAAGCTCGATGAGTATCGCGAGGCTCGTGCGGGCGTGAGCAAGAGGGTGAACGAAGTCATGACAACCGCCGAACCGCCTGGCATTGTCGCCGACACCGTGCTGAAGGCGGCCAACGCCGCACGCCCGAAAATCCGATACGCGGCCGGTCGCCTTGCGAACCGTCTGCGATGGCTTCGCAGATTTGCGCCTGCTGGCATGGTGGACGCCGGGATTCGAAAGGACCTGCGGCTTGATGTTTCGGCGGCTTAGCGGCAAAGGCCGGAAACCAGGGACAGGCAACCATGAAAGCGCTCGTCTTCAATCAATATGGGGGAGCCGATAACATCGCGTTCGCCGAGACGTCTCGGCCAGTGCCCAAGCCGGACGAGATTCTCGTTCAGGTTCACGCCGCCGGCTTGAATCCGATCGATTGCGCGATTCCGAAAGGCACGTTCAAACCCATCCTCCGGTTTCAGCTTCCGGCCACGCTGGGCAGCGATTTGGCAGGTATTGTGGTCGAAACTGGAAGTCGCGTCACTCGCTTCAAGCCGGGCGATGCCGTGTTCGCCAGCATTTTCGACCTGGGCACAGGCGCGCTCGCCGAATTTGCGCGCGTGCCGCAAAGCGCCGCCGCGCCGAAACCGCCAAATCTCGACTTTGTGCAAGCGGCCTCGATCCCGATGGTCGGATTGACATCGTGGCAGGCGCTCAAGGAGCGCGCGCGCCTCAAGCCCGGGCAAAAGGTGTTCATCCCGGCAGGTTCCGGAGGCATTGGCACGTTCGCGATCCAACTCGCGAAATACCTTGGCGCAAAGGTGGGGACGACAACCAGCACCGGAAACGTGGACTTGGTGCGCAGCCTTGGCGCCGACGAGGTGATCGACTACAAGAGCCAGGAATTTGAGAACGTCCTGCGGGACTACGATGCCGTGCTGGGCACTGTTAGGGGCGATGCGCTCGAAAAATCCCTTCGGATTCTGAGACCTGCGAGCACCGTCGTCTCGCTCATCGGGCCACCGGACACCGCGTTCGCTCGCGCCCGTGGCATGAATTTTTTCATGCGGTTCGTGGTCGGGCTACTGAGCCGCAAGATCATTCATCGCGCCAAGAAGCGCGGCGTCGCTTATTCGTTCCTGTTCGTGCACCCAGACGGTGGTCAACTCGCAGAGATCGGCGAGCTTCTTAAAACGGGATCCATTCGGCCGGTGATAGACAAGGTATTTCCGTTCGAACGGGCGAGGGAGGCTCTTGCGTATCTTGAGCAGGGTCGAGCAAAGGGGAAAGTCGTTGTCCAGATGAAGTGATGGCGTCCACGCTGGCGCTGTCGATTCCCGATCTGATAGCGCCCTTGGCGCAGAGCGCTTTCGATGTCGCCGACGGATTCGGGTCTCCCATTGCACTGATATAGATCGCGCGTCTAGGTTTCCCGGCTTTGGCGCTGTTTCATTGCCCTTCCTTGCTCAAGATTGTTTTGATCAACATCAACCCCCGCATTTTTCAACAATACCCTTGCTGCCTCTTTCGCCGCACGCGCCATCGCCGGGTCGTCGCGCACCAGATCCTGTGCGATCGAGCCGTCGACCAGCAGCGTAAGCTGTGTCGCAAGCGCTTCCGGATCGGCGACCTTGAGTTGCCTCAGCAAATCGCGGAACCAGACGCGACGGCTTTCCTTGAAGGCGATCGCCGTCTTCTTCACCGATTTGTCCTCGGTGCCGAGTTCGGCGACCGCATTGACGAACGGGCAGCCGCGAAAATCTTTGGCTGCAAAACGCCGCTCCAGCGAATCGAAGGTGGAGAGAATCTGCTCGACCGGCGGCTTGTCCGACGGCCGCGGCTGGACGAAACGGCGCGCGAGGTAGGCTGCGATCAGCGCGTCCTTGGACGGAAAATGGTTATAGAGCGTGCGCTTACTGATGCCGATCTCGGCCGCGATGGTATCGACGCCAACGGCGCGG
>Ga0209473_1001702_pt1 | contig 12254 bp, 12 predicted proteins | sample GraSoiAngelo_133_FD_185890 | JGI IMG/M metagenome (GOLD analysis project Ga0209473, IMG submission 185890) | Grasslands soil microbial communities from the Angelo Coastal Reserve, California, USA - 14_0929_05_20cm (SPAdes) (version 2) | ecosystem: Environmental > Terrestrial > Soil > Grasslands ...
GCAATGAGCCTGGCCACGGCCGGGGCTGACGGCAGACCATCCGTGCGCATTGTTCTCTTAAAAGGGTTCGACCAGGATGGGTTCGTCTTTTTTACGAACTACGAGAGCGAAAAAGGAAAACAACTCGATGCCAACCCTTACGTCGCTCTGGCCTTTTATTGGATCGAACTTGATCGACAGATTCGCATCAGCGGGAAAACGGAAAAAACCTCGCGGGAAGAATCGCAAACCTACTTTCATTCGCGTCCGGTGGGCAGTCAGCTAAGTGCATGGGCGTCGCGTCAGAGCCAGATTCTCGATGGGCGCCGCGTGCTCGATGCGCGCCTGGCCGAGATGACGGAACGTTTCGGCGACAAGCGCATTCCGCTACCACCGCACTGGGGCGGCTATCGAGTGAAACCGGATATGATCGAATTCTGGCAGGGTCGCCCGAATCGCCTGCACGATCGCTTTCGTTACACTCGCCAGGCGGGTGGTAGTTGGCTGATCGAGCGACTGGCACCATGAGAAATTCCGAATGTCTAATGAAGGAATGACGAATTCGGATTTACGCCATCGGTCCGACCGCCCGGTTTCGTCATTTGGTCAGTCTGATTTCGTTCGTCATTCGTCATGTTGGTGCGTCGTCATTGTTAGAACGGGTTCATGAAGAAGAATCAGGACCCGAAGATCGAAATCAACCAGGGCGACATCACGAAGCTCGATGTCGACGCCATCGTAAACGCTGCAAACACGACTCTTCTCGGCGGTGGCGGAGTCGATGGCGCGATTCATCGCGCCGCTGGAACTGAATTACTTGCAGAATGCCGGACCCTCGGCGGTTGTCGACCCGGCGAGGCGAAAATCACTCGCGGATATCGTTTGCCAGCGCGTTTTGTCATTCACACAGTCGGCCCGGTTTGGAGAGGAGGAGAACGCAACGAGCCTGAGATCCTGGCAAATTGTTATCGGAGCGCGTTGCAACTCGTGCTGGAAAATGGAATCAAGACGATTGCTTTTCCTGCGATCAGTTGCGGCGCATATGGCTATCCGATTCCAGAAGCAGCGCAGATCGCTGTAAAAACTACCCGAAATTTCCTCGCGACCGAGGACCAAATCGACAAAGTGATTTTCGTTCTTTGGGGCGAGGACATTTACGACGCGTATCTCGGGTTGTTGTAGTCGCTGACCTCCTCCGGCACGCCGAAGGTTAACGGAGGCGCTGGACAGGACCGCGTTCGCTGAGCGAAACGGCTACAGAAGTTGAGAGACGCAAACTGGCGATCAATTTCGATTTTATTTTGTATGATTAATCCGAACGAAAACAATCTTACGAGGGACGAACCGCTGCCGACGCCGGTTCAGCCGGGCGCAGAAGAAACTGGACCGGGTGGGCGTGAGCAGTTTCGTCGAGCAACAAACAAATTTTCCACGGCCATGAGCCAGACGTGGGATGAAACAAAAGAGAAAGCCGGCCGCGCGCGGGACCGTACTGAATACTTCGTACGCGAAAATCCCGTGCCGACCATCCTTGGCGCGCTGGGGCTCGGAATCGCGATCGGATTGGCGATCCGTTTTGCATCTACGAGCGAGCGAAAGGCCGAAATAGAGCTGAAGTCGCCGCTGGGAAATTTCGACTGGGGCGTCCTTTCGCTGCCGTTTCTCTGGCCATTGTTCAAATCAGCCAAGGAAAAATATGAAACTTCGGCTGAAGCTGTAAAAGATGGCGTAAAACAATTGAAAAAGATCGACGTGGACCGCTACGCAAAGCCGATCCGTAAACGCTGGAAAGCCTGGACGCGTTGATTCCGAAAGTCTGCCGTCGGACGGACTCGTCCCGTGGCGAGCTTTCGGGAGTTGAGCGTTGATGGCAGATCGGCGTCGAGTTCTTCACCCAAGCTCAAGAAAGCTATTGACGAGATTGGCGAGCGGACACGGATACTGGGCCATGAAAGCGTGTCCACCGCCATTGAATTGAGCCAGCCAAGCGCCAGGAATGGCGTTAACCAGCTTCAATGCATTGGACGGCGGGATCACGATATCGGCAGTGCCGCTGGCAATTAGCACTGACACATTCATCTGCCCCAGACGGTTCCCGATGCCGATGCGGTGCCACGCGTCCATCGCCGCGACCTGGCGATTAACGAGATCGGGAGATAATTGCGCACGCGCCGCTGCTACGATATCGCCGAATTCGCGATAAATGGATTTGGCAACATCATTCGGAAAAAGTAGTGACAGCAATCGGCGGGCCTGTTGACGGGGCGTCCCGGACATATCGATCAGTTGCGACCACACCGCGGTTGAAGCGCGATCTGTGTCAGATTTCCCAGCGCAGCTTAATGCTCGTCTCGATGTCGCGATTTCAAAAAGCAACGGGCACCCTGGAATTTCATCCGAAGGGCGTAAAAACAGACCTCAGAAAAGAACCGAAAGAAATCTCTCGCGATCGCGAGCTTTTCCCGTGAAATCTTCACGTCCACCGCGATGTTTCAAAGGTAAGACTGTCTCGGCGCGGCGCAAAATGGTCGAAAGCCTGTAGTCAGTCGCTGATCGGGCGTACTGACCGGGATCGGCGGTTCCGGCTACAGCGACACCGATGCGCGCTGGGCCTTAATCTCATGGAGTTCAGCGACTGAACTTGCGCTTCTTCGACAGCGCCAGATCGCAAATGCGACGAACAAGAGATCAAGAGCAACAAATATCGCGACGTATGTCTCACCGCCAATGCCGAAGCCATAACTATGCAGACCTTTTCCGAGGACAAAGTTCACGCCATACCACGCCATTAACACGGCGAGGAAACAAACCACGCTCGCAACTGCGAGGCCGAACTGCGTCCACCAACCCGCCAGCCGGCCGTGCAAGGCCAGTATGTAACAAAGCAACGCAATCAATGCCCATGTCTCTTTTGGATCCCAACCCCAAAACCTGCCCCAGGAATAATTTGCCCAGACACCGCCGAGAATCGTTCCTGCTGCGAGCAACAGGACGCCCAGCTGAAGCACGCGATAAAGCCAGAAATGCATTGGGGCATCCGCGCGCGCGGCTGCTGGATTTCGTGCATATCGCCAGAGCAAAATGTGCCCGAAACCCATTGCGAGCGCGAAAGCCGCGTAACTCAGTGTTATGGTAAGCACATGAACGGTGAGCCAGAAATTATCGCGTAACACCGGGACCAGCGGATCGATGCTGGACGGCATGGCGATGGGCATCTGATGAACGAGCAGCAGCGCGATCAACGTCACTGGCAACGCTGCGAGAAGATATACAGTGGTGCGATAGCGCGCGAAGAAGATCATCCCGAAAAAGGACACCGCGAATGACACCCAGATGATCGATTCATACATGTTGGTGACCGGTGGCCGGCCAGCAATCAGACAGCGCATCACAATTCCGCTTGCCTGAAACGTGAGACCAAGAAGCGCAATCCCTACGCCAACGGTTTGCAACGCGACTCCACGTTTGCGCAGGTGTGCCACAATTAAGATTACGAGGGCGATCCCGTAACACCAGATCGCGCGGTAAAATCCTTCGAAATGATTGTAGAAATACTCGAGCCGCAGTTGCCTTGTCTGCGGATAAATCGACGGACTAAGCGCTCGTAAATTGTCCTGCAACTGACGCGCGGCTGAGCTGAAATTGAATGTGTCGGCCTGCGTGTAGGCGCGCATCATTTTTGTCAGTTCGGCGAACGCTGGAGCGATCTGCGTTTCGTTATAGTAACCCGCGACTGCCCCCGGATCGGGCGCCATCCACGCATCCGTTTCCCTTTGCGATGATGGAACGATTAGCAAAGCATTTCCATTCATCACATTTCCAAGCAACGCCAATCGGTCATTCACGCTGAGGGACTCTTGTTGAACCCGGTCGAGCGGCTTTTCCGCGCGCTTGAGGGCGCGCGCCTCGTTCGCGGTTCGCTGCAACTCCGCTGACCCGGTCAATTGCGCAAACGAAAATCTTCGCTGTGTTTTATCAAGCCCGAGCTGTTCGATCAGTTGGCCTGACGAAATCAAGACCATTGGCTCGTTTTTCCAATCGCGCGTGTCGAGCAGCGCCGACAAAACAAAATCGTTCGGCTGCCATCTCCGGCCACCCTTATCGGTGTATGTCGAACGTCCAGTAATTCGGATCAACGTTTCGCGCGCGAACGTATCAATCGGCTTACGTCGTCCCCCATCCTGTATCGCAAGTAAACCGAATTGCTTGAAATCCAGGCCACCACTATTCGCAGCGGACGGATCGGACTGCCCATAACCAACGCTCCCAAAAAGGATGCTAGCCGCCCCAACGAACATGAATATGCGCGTTCTCAAGGGGAACGAATGTAATTCTCTTTCAGACTCGTGTCGAGCAAGACGGAACACGTGAGGGGTCCGTCCCATTTGCTGTAGTGTTTAGGATCAACGGCATTGAGACCAATGTGAAGAGATGCTCCGGTCGCCATACGCGGTCCTTTGGTTCGGAATGGAACGCGGAGTTTGAACCGGAACGCGTCACCTGGCCAAGCCGATTCTCGAATGGTGTGAAATCCTGAGAACCTCCAAGCGTTGACGCTGCATCACGCGGGCACATTTTCTACCACGCGGAAAATTGTTCTTGCCAACGCATCAGCTTTCTTTGTAGGACTAGTTGAGATAATCCCTCATACGACATGCGGTAATCACTAGACGAGATCATCAGGAGAATGGTTATGGAGCCGAATCATTCGGATTTCCGGATTGAAAAAGCCACTCGCCTGTTAAACGAAAATTCATCGCGCACTGTCGCCGAAGTTGCCGGTGGTTGTTCCATGAGTACCTCCAGGCTGAGCCATTTGTTTAAAACGGAGGTCGGGACCACAGTCGGAAAGTTCCGACGCACTTGCCGGTTTGGCAAAGCCAAAAGCATGTTGGCGGACACTCCTGAGGTAGCAAGGAAATTGCTTACACGCTGGGATATCATTATACCTCCAGTTTTACGCGAGCCTTTGAGCATGACGCGGGGGAGTCACCCACTGATTATCGAAAGCACGAGCTACATAAAAAGTGGCGCGCAGCGCTTACTGCTAACAAAAAGCACAAACGGCTAACTCCATAGCATTGACAGGGCGTTCTCTCGGACTGCTCAATTGACTACGCATCCCTTTGTTCCGGACGAAGCGGTAAGGGAAGGAGTTTAACCGTGAAATATCCAACGGCCGTAGCAACTGTCCTCATCATGTGCGGTTGCGGTTGTGGATATCGAATTGGGGAGCAGTTTCAGCGCAGCCACTTCATCCGATTCATCCGGAACCGAAGCCGCAGTACCCGCAACGCCGCACCGATGGGGTAACCCATATGTAGGGATCTAACACCAACTAGGAAGAATTCGGGCCGGCAAGCGGACAGCGCAGAGATACACGTATTCATCATTCTTCCCAGTACTCCAGTACAACGAAACCCAGGGTCTTTTCTTTGGCGGAAATTTCTGGGATTCACGCGCGACCGGATATTTGCTAAGAAGTCCCGACGCCCACCAGTCACAGGGTCCTCCCGTCGATACTCAAGAAATGGGCTTCCCTGACACTGCTTGCATCACGTTCCGGCTTTCGCGTTCTGTGTACCGGCCTCTCTTTGAGCTGGTATGGGGCAGGGGCTCGTTCGATATCAGCTTTCCAGCCGACACTGAGCAGATCTGCGCAACGCCTGGAGGAGCTGCGGCGTTCCACGGAGACACTACACCGGTTAATCTGAGTCCGGCAGACCGCACCCGATCAAATGATGTTTATGACCACTGGGCCCAGTCCCTTAACGCATACGAAGGATCCACGCAGGTGACCGCTTTCTCGTCGAAATTCGACGCCTTCTTAGCGGGCAATTACACGATGACTCCAATCGAGCGGCAGGGTTACAATCTGTTCCGCGGCAAAGCTAACTGCAATTCATGCCATCTGGATGGAAGAGGAACCGCTCTGACCCCAGGGCAGAGCGACAACAGCATGGCCGCCCAGGTAAACCCTCTGTTCACTTGCTTCGGCTCGGCCAATGAGGGCCTGCCCCTGAATCCCAGGGACGCTATCTATTATCAAACCACGCCGGATTACCTCGGCTTCATTGGGAATCCCTTCGGCTTCGGCTTTCGAGACTTGGGCATGGGGACCTTCCTCAGAAGCGGTCCCGGTTCCTGGCCCAACCCGAACGCAAGTTGGAGACGATTTGCACCATTGACCGACGGCCAAATGCAGGTGTCTTCGGCGCGCAATGTAGCTATGACCCCGCCGCGGTGTCCCACCACCGAGGCGCCCGGGCCTTATTTCCAGAAGGAGTTCTTTCACAACGGCTACATCAAGAGCCTGAAGCAACTCGTCCACTTCTACAACACGCGCGACAAACCGGGGTTTGCGTACAACGTTACTTCCGGACATTGCCCGGATGGAACGATCGAAAAAGTAAACTGCTGGCCGATGCCCGAGGTGCCGAACAATATCGATATGACCACCGGTAATCTCGGCCTGACCGATCAAGAAGAAGACGCGATTGTCGCGTTCCTGCAAACGCTTACCGATGGTTTCACGAGACCTTACCCCTTCCGCGATACCTTTACGGGAACTTGCATGTCCGGGGGTTCGGCTTCGACCCAGGGTAATGAGTTTCTTATCCCTACTCCACCGCTTCCGCCCTGCGCACCAGAAATCTGCGGCGTTGCGCCTCGTCCGAGTCCGAACCCTATTCCGTAGTGCAAACCGCTAAACGGCAGATGAAATATCGACGCATGGGGGCCGCCCGGGGCCTCCATGCCCCTTTCGTCATCTTGCCAACGGAATATCAATTTAGGTGATTCGACTGGAGGTCTGTCCATGAATAGACTGCTTCTAAAGCTGGCGCTGAGTATGGTGGTGGCCAGCCTATTCTGCTCCATGCCAGCAGCCGCGCAGGTGGCCCCTACTACTAAAAAAGCCGCGAGCGTCAAGATCACCCAAGGACCAGAGATTGAACGCGCTGACTCCTATTTGACAATCCTCAGGTGGACGACCAATAACCCTGGGGGATCGCCGGAGCATTACGGAGTGGTGCATTACGATACGAATCCCAAGGATCTTAGCCAGACAGCGAAATCTCCAATCAGGCTGAACCCCAGCCATTCCGATACGGTTTTCCGCGTGCGTATACAAGGCCTCCAGTCTGGAACAACCTACTATTATAAGGTCGACTCAATGGAAGCCAATGGCACCAGCGATGGATACACCAGCAAGGTAAAAACCTTCAAGACACAGTAGCGGAGCGCTTCACTCTAACCTCAATTCGACGCGGTAATGCTTCAAGTCTTTCTCGCTCTAATCAGGTCGCACGACATCCGCGCGTTTCGTTTCACCTCCGAGAACGTTACCGAAATTGAGTGCGTCTTCGCCAAAGGTGTGACGGAGCAAATTCCGTCATTGACTCCGAAAGCTTTCGCAAGTTGAAGAACGGCCTCACCTCGCGGAAGGTGTACTCTTCGCATGGCGAACTCGAATTCATCCGAGCATCCCGCTTGGCAGCGAAATCCGCTCTTCGAATTTTTTGCATCGCTTAAGCTCGCCGTTGTCTTACTGGCGGTGCTGATCATTGCCGCAATCGCGGGGACGCTCTACGAATCGAGTTTCGATGCGAAAGTGGCACGCGCTTATATTTACGGGGCTCCGTGGTTCAATATCTGGCTTGTCCTGCTCGGGGCAAACCTTACGTGCTCTGCGCTCTCTCGTTGGCCGTGGCGCAAACATCACCTCGCGTTTCTCATCACGCATCTCGGTATCATCACGCTGCTGATCGGATCGCTTATTGGGAGAATTTGGGGAATCGAAGGAACCATGACGCTCTTCAAAGGCGAACCGCCAGCTAATCGGCTCCTGGTCGATCAACGCCAGCTTCGCGTGCACGACGTGGATGGAATTGTGAAAGGATTCGCCGCCGAATTTTTGCATCATGCGCCGACGCCACAGCATCCGCGCAATCTTGGCCAGCTCGCGTCTGGGGCGCGCTTGCAAATCGTCGATTACGCACCGGCGATTGAAGCGAAACTAAACCCGAGACCACTAAGCGACGGCGGCGAATCTGCGCTCCATTTCACCATTGCCACTGCCATGATGAACCAGCATCTGGAGAGCTGGCTGCTCGCTGATCATCCGCAGCACGGAAAATTCTCGATGGGTCTCGCCAACATCGAACTCAAACGCGGCACCGCTCCAGACTCAGGTACGGGCGATTTATCGAATCGCCCCGCATCGACCGAGAAGGATCAAGCGGTTGATCTTGAGGAATCGATTTTCGCTTTTAGCAAGGCGCCGGACGAACAAATCAGTCGTGTTCGCAAAGGGGGCAGCATCGGCGCGAAGGTTCACTTGCTCGCCCCCAAGGACGGGAACAAAGGGCAAGTCGTAATTTCCGCAGGCGATAAAGAAGCCGGTTTCGATGTCGCAGAAAATCTCGGGCGTGACGTCGCAATCGCCGGAACGCCGTTCACGCTAAAGATTGACAACTACTGGCCCGATTTTCGGATCGAGAATCGCAAACCGAGTTCGCTCAGCGATCAGCCAAATAATCCCGTGGTGCTTGTTACGATACATGGCAAAGGTATTCCGGTTGCCGCTGCCGAAACAAATCCGCACGGAGATGGTAAAGAACGCAATGCAACTGGCGGTCCGCCAGCAATGCCCGCACCCGGTGAAGAAACACCGAACCGTCTAACGTTGTTTATTGCCGACGATGGCGCGATCACCTATGAGCTCGTTTCGCGCAAGAACGGCAAATCTTTGGGCAAGATCGATTTCAATCAACCGCTCGCCACCGGTTGGGCCGACTGGCAGCTCGTCGTTGACAGGACAATGGCGCACGCGCAGCAATGGACGGATTTCACTCCCGTGAAATCCGAAGAAAGATCGGCATCTTCCGCCGCGGCCGATTTGCCCGATGCCGTGCGCGTTCGAATTCAGCAAAATGGCGAAACGCTGGAGCAATGGGTTCCGGGTGGCTGGCAAATAGCAATTCCCACTGCGCCTAACAAAACCATGATTGCTTATGGCTGGGAAGTGATTGGATTACCGATAGGCCTTCAACTGCTCGACTTTGTAGTAAAACGCAATGAAGGCACCGACAGCCCTGCGGGATTCAAGAGCACTCTGCAAATCGCAACGGCAGACGGCGAAACCGCCACCGGCTCGTGCTGGATGAACAATCCGTTTAGTTATCCCGGCACTTGGTGGCACACTTGGACGGGACTCACCTACAAAATTTCTCAGGCGTCCTGGAACCCGGAAAACCTCGGACAAAGCACCGTGCAGATCTTGCGCGATCCCGGTTGGCTATTGAAATGGATCGGTTCGCTGCTCGTTGTGATCGGCGTGTTCATGATGTTTTATCTTCAGCCGTACAGAAAACAAACCGAGGGCGAACCGATCACGCCTTCAGCTCCAAATCAAGAAGATGAAGTTGTCAGAGCCGAAGTCGTTGCGGAAATCACCCCGTAAATTCCGCGGTAACGGTTGCATTGTCATTCCGAGCGTAGCGAGGAACCTCACAATCGAAGTGGGGACCACACAGAATAACATGTGTGAGGCCACGAGCTGCGTGAGGTCCTTCGCTTCGCTCAGGATGACCCGCGCGGCGATAGTTCAGCATTGAAAATTGAAGCAAAACGTTGAACGTTTCGTTCTCACATGGAAAAGAGAAAAATCATTCAATCGTTCGTGTTTTTCGGATTCGTTGCGGCCTTCGCCGCATTCGGGGCGGACAAAGAGCAGCAGGACCAAGTTTCCCAAGCTGAGCAATCCGACTCCGCCGGTTCTAAATGGGGCTCTTACGATGGCGAGCCAGTGACCAAGTGGAATCCAGACGGGCGAACAATGACGCTGCTAACTGAATTGCGTTATACAGATCCGAATGGCAACACATGGATCGCTCCGATTGGATCGGTTGTCGATGGCGCATCGATTCCACGCTACCTCTGGTCGGTCATGGGCGGGCCGTTCGAAGGAAGATATCGGAATGCCTCTGTGTTGCACGATGTCGCGTACGGCGACAAGAAGCGCCCCTGGCAGGATTGCGACCGCATGTTCTACTTCGCCATGCGGTGCAGCGGGGTGAGCGCTGTTGAAGCTAAGACCATGTTTTACGCGCTCTACAAATTCGGGCACCACTGGAGGTTTCCAATCAAACGCGCGAAACCGGTCAAGTTTGAAGGGCAATTGGTGGCACGCGCAGAGCCGATTCCGCGAGCAATTCCAGTGAATCCGGCTGAGATCAACGAAGCGCGTGATTGGATTCAGAATGCCGATCCCAGTCTTGAGCAGATTGAGCAACGGGCTGGCACGGAAGCGTGGTAATGCGACGCGTGTTTACGATGGGTCATCCCGAGTCGCATAGACGACGAGGGACCTCACAGATGCACACGCCATCACGCGAAATCACAAAACGCAACGCGAAGATCAATGTGTCTCTGCGAGTTCCCTCGCTCCGCTCGTGATGACATGCGCTGGGAATGCTCTGGGTCTATCTGTGGCGCAACCTAACCCATCGGTAGCAAATTCTCTTGTCCTGCGGCCGCGAGTTTCACTGCGTAAAGGCTGTGATCGATATCACCGTCGCGTGCCAATTGTCGAGGTTTCGTAATTGCGTTTGGGTTTCCGGGCACCATTGCAGCCCGGCGTTACAAACAGATGACGGCCTCGCAAAAAAATGGTGACGTTTCCGTGGCGATTATGTGAACAGATCTGCCGTGCCACATCTGAAACTTGACGATCGTTCGAAGCAAAATCCGCAAGGAGAGCGCCCCGCAGGGCGGCTATGATTTTCTGGATCGCGCTTTGAGGCAGACGGAGGTATAATTTTGAGGCGATGCCACGGGCGAGCCTGAGCACGTTTCTTATTTTTCTCAATGTAATCGCCGTAGCTTCGAGTCAGACTCCGGGACCCAGGCCACTCCCGAAGGAGCCGCTCGAAAGATATGATAACCCACCGCCGCTATCTCCTGCCGTAGCCACTTCGCCGGGCTTGGTCTCGCGTTTCGGGCCGTACACGAGCTATCAAGTCAACGTTAATGTGAATGGCAATAACGTTGTTGGCGACGCTGCAAATGAGCCATCCATTTGCGTCGATCCGACAAATGGAAACAAAATGAGCATCGGTTGGAGGCAATTCGATAGTGTGTCGTCCAATTTTCGCCAGGCGGGATTCGCGCATACGGCCAACGGTGGGAGGACGTGGATTTCTGCTAGCGTTCTCCAACATAATGTTTTTCGCAGCGATCCAGTACTGAACTCAGATAACGCCGGCCATTTTTTCTATCTCAGCCTCTTGCAGAACTTTTTCGACGATTTGTGGCGATCACTCGATGGCGGTCAATCATGGGTAAGTATCGCGCCGGCGGATGGTGGAGATAAACAGTGGTTTACCATCGATACTACGAATAGCACCGGACACGGATTCCAGTACCAATCCTGGAGCACCGACGGAAATAATTACGCCGGCAGGCAATTCACTCGATCGACCAACGGCGGATTGACCTGGATGAATCCGATCAATATTCCTAATTCCCCCGCGTGGGGTACACTCGACATCGATTCCAGCGGGAATCTTTTTATCGGCGGTGTAAACCTGAACAGTGGGCAAATTTGGTGTGTTCGCTCCACCAATGCAAAGAACGGCGCCGTAGTCCCCACTTTCGACCAGAGCAGAGCAGTGAACCTCGGCGGCAATATCGTTTCCGCCGAGCCGATTAATCCGGAGGGATTAGTCGGTCAGATTTTCCTGGCGGCGGACCGTTCGGGCACGAGTACGAACAACAATATTTACATGCTCGCGAGCGTTCAGCCCGCCGGCTTCACGAGTGGCAGCGATGTGGAGTTGGTGCGCAGCACAAACGGAGGTCAAACCTTCAGCGCACCGCACCGGATCAATGACGATTCCGTTAATCACGCGAAGTGGCACTGGTTTGGCACGCTTTCGGTCGCGCCTAACGGCCGAATCGATGCAATCTGGCTGGACACACGTAATGCTGCGAACAATATCAACTCGCAACTCTTCTATTCGTACAGCTTGGATGGCGGAAATACCTGGTCGCTCAATGTCGCAATCAGCAATTCGTTTAACCCGTACCTCGGTTATCCGAATCAGGACAAGCTCGGCGATTATATTACAATCGTCTCGGATAACGCAGGCGCCAATGTCGCGTATGCGGCGACATTTAATGGTGAAGAAGATATCTATTATGTCCGGATCAGTCGAAACGCTTGGAACTTGATTACGACCGCCGATTTCAACGGCAACGGCAAGCCTGATTAT
>Ga0209473_1001706_pt1 | contig 12236 bp, 7 predicted proteins | sample GraSoiAngelo_133_FD_185890 | JGI IMG/M metagenome (GOLD analysis project Ga0209473, IMG submission 185890) | Grasslands soil microbial communities from the Angelo Coastal Reserve, California, USA - 14_0929_05_20cm (SPAdes) (version 2) | ecosystem: Environmental > Terrestrial > Soil > Grasslands ...
CGCGAAGGACGCGGGTGAGGTCGCGGCCATTCGCGCGGCCGCCCTGCTCGCCGGAGAAGCGCTGCGCCGCACGCTCGCGCAGGTGCGTACGGGCATGGCCGAGCTGGCGATTGCCGGTCTGCTGGAAGGGGCGCTGCGCCAGCTCGGGAGCGAGGGACACCCCTTTGCGACCATCGTGGCGTCGGGGCCACGCAGCGCGCTCCCGCACGCGCGCTCGAGCGGGCGTGTCGTGGGGACGGGCGAGTGGCTGCTGCTAGACTTCGGGGCTCAAGTGGACGGTTACTGCGCGGACATCACGCGCACGGTGGTCGTGGGAGCGCGGGCCAGCGAGCGCCAGCGGACGCTGTACGGGGTCGTGTACGACGCGCAGCGGCGGGCGCGCGGCGGCCTGCGCGCCGGGATGAGCGGGCGGGACGCCGACGCCCTGGCGCGGGAGCCGATCACCGCCCGTGGTCTGGGGGAGGCGTTCGGACACTCGCTCGGCCACGGCCTGGGGCTCGAAGTGCACGAAGCACCGCGCCTCTCGAAAACCAACGGCGAGCCATTGCCCGGCGGGGCCGTGGTCACCGTCGAGCCGGGTGTGTACCTGGCCGGAGAGGGCGGTGTGCGGATCGAGGACGATGTGCACCTGCCTCCGGACGGCGGCGCAGCGGAGCTCCTGTCCGACGGGCTGACGGACCTGGTAGAGGTCGTGTAACTTTGGTGCCCATGAACCTCGATATCATCGCCCAGCTGGTGCAGATCCTGAGGGATGCGCCGGAGCTCGGCGCGATCGAGGTCCGCCGGGGTTTGTTCGGGTCATGGTCGGCGGTGCGGCTGACCAAGACGGGGCAACAGACGAATGCCGGCGCCGGCAGCCGCACCGGAGCCGGCGGGGGGTGCCGGGGGGAGCGGGGGGCGGCGGGACGCGGCGCCTCCGACCCAGCTGCTCGAGATCAAGTCGCCCATGGTGGGGACGTTTTACAGCGCTCCGGAGCCGGGCGCCGCGCCTTACATCAAGACGGGGAGTCGCGTGGCGCCGCGGCAGGTGGTGTGCATCATCGAAGCGATGAAGATCATGAACGAAATCGAGTCCGAGGTGGCGGGTGTGATCCGGGAGGTGTTGGTGGAGAACTCCCAGCCCGTCGAGTTCGGACAGACCCTTTTCCGAGTCGATCCCCATGCCTGAAGCACCGCAGAGCGGCCAGCCGACCTTCAACTTCAAGGCGGCGATCACGCTCATGGTCCAGCGCAACGCGTCGGACCTGCTGCTGAAAGTGGGCCGGCCGGCCACGATCCGGGTGAACGGCGAGTTGCTGTCGCTGGAGAGCGCGCCGCTCAAGCCCGAGGAGCTGAAGTCGCTGGCCGAGCAGATCATGACTCCGCGTCAGGTGAAGGAGTTCGCCGAGCACAAGGAGGCGGACTTCGCGATCGGCGTACCGGGGGTGGGCCGGTTCCGGACCAACGTCTACCAGCAGCGCGGCACGGTGGCGTTCGCGTTCCGGGCGATTCCGTACGAGGTGAAGACCATTCGCGATCTCAACCTGCCCCCGGTGCTGGAGGAGATCGGGCTGCGGCCGCGCGGCCTGGTGCTCGTGACGGGGGTGACGGGGTCGGGCAAGTCGACGGCGCTGGCGGCGATGATCAACCACATCAACACCAACCGCCGCGTGAACATCATCACGATCGAGGATCCGATCGAGTTCCTGCACCGCGACAACCTCGCCAACATCTCGCAGCGCGAGGTGGGGAACGACACACTGTCGTTCAACGCGGCGCTGCGCCACGTGCTGCGCCAGGCGCCGGACGTGATCCTGATCGGCGAGATCCGCGACATGGAGACGCTCGACACGGCGCTCAAGGCGGCCGACACCGGGCACCTCGTCTTCTCGACGCTCCACACGACGGACGCGACCCAGACGATCAACCGGGTGATCTCGTTCTTCCCACCACACCAGCACGACGAAGTGCGGCACCTGCTCTCGACGGCGCTGCAGGCGATCGTGTCGCTGCGGCTGGTGCCGCGCAAGGACGGCAAGGGTCGGGTGCCGGCGTCGGAAGTGCTGATCAATACCGCCGCGGTGCAGGAGAACATGCGCGACCTGACCAAGTCGCTGTCCATTCCCGACCTGATCGCGCAGGGCTCCGTGCAGTACGGTATGCAGAGCTTCGACCAATCGCTGTTCCACTGGTACGCGCAGGGCATGGTGAGCTACGAGAGCGCGATCTTCTACGCCACGAACCCGAGCGAGTTCGCACTGAAGGTGTCGGGGGTCGACTCGGGGCAGAGCCAGTCGTTTGGCGGGACCACGACCGCGGCGGGCCTGCGCGGCGACATCACGCCCTGATGTTCAAGAAGGTGCTGATCGCCAACCGCGGGGAGATCGCCCTGCGGGTGATCCGTGCGTGCAAGGAGCTGGCGATCGAGACGGTGGCCGTGTACTCCGAGGCGGATCGCGACAGCCTCCACACCCGCTTCGCCGACGACGACGTGTGCATCGGGCGGGCGCCGGCGCGCGACAGCTACCTGAACATTCCGCGCATCATCGCCGCGGCCGAGATCACGGGCGCGGACGCCCTCCACCCCGGCTACGGCTTTCTCGCCGAGAACGCCGAATTCGCCGACATCGTACGCACGTCGAACATCACCTTCGTCGGCCCGACGGGGGAGCAGATCCGCCAGATGGGCGACAAGGCCGCGGCGCGCAAGCTCGCCCAGCGGCTCAAGGTGCCCACCGTGCCCGGGTCGCCCGGTCCGGTGGAGGACGCGGACGCCGGGCTCAAGCTCGCCGAGAAGCTCGGCTTCCCCGTGATCATCAAGGCCTCCGCGGGCGGGGGCGGGAAGGGGATGCGGGTGGCGCAGGACGGGGAGCAATTCCCGCAGGCGTTTTCGCTGGCCAAGCAGGAGGCGCTCGCGGCGTTCGGCTCGGACGAGGTGTACCTCGAGAAGTACCTCGCCCGCCCGCGGCACATCGAGATCCAGATCATGGGCGACACGCACGGTCGGATCATGCACCTGTGCGAGCGGGACTGCTCGGTGCAGCGGCGCCACCAGAAGCTCGTCGAGGAGGCGCCGAGTCCGGCCGTGGACGCGACGCTGCGCCAGGATATCGGCGACGCGGCGGTGCGGCTCGCCGAAGCGATCGGCTACGTGGGGGCGGGGACGATCGAGTTCCTGCTGGACGAGGACGGCTCGTACTACTTCATGGAGATGAACACGCGCATCCAGGTGGAGCACCCCGTCACCGAGATGTGCACCAACTTCGATCTCGTGAAGGAGCAGATCCGGGTCGCCGCGGGCGAACCGTTGTCGTTCGTGATGAACGGCAACCGGCTGCGGGGGCATGCGATCGAGTGCCGCGTGAACGCGGAAGATCCGGCGCGCAATTTTCAGCCCAGTCCCGGGACGATCACCGCGTATCACCCGCCCGGCGGGCCGGGCGTCCGGGTCGACACCCACATCTACGCGGGATACACGGTGCCACCGTTCTACGACTCGTTGCTCGCGAAGGTCATCGTCCACGGCAACAGCCGGGCGGAGGCCCTGGCGCGCATGCGCCAGGCGCTCGACTCGTTTATCATTGAAGGCGTGACCACGACCATTCCCTTTCTCAGTCGGGTCATGCGTCATCCCGACTTCGTCGCGGGACGCGTGGACACCAAGTTCCTCGAGCGCGAGCCCCAGCTGCTCCAGCCACCCGCATGAAGATCGACGTCCATTTCACGCCGCTCGGCCTCGGCGCCGGAGATCTCGCCGGCCGGGGCGTCGTCGTCATCGACGCCCTGCGCGCCACCACCACGATCATCACGGCCCTGGCGAACGGCGCCAAGGCGGTGATCCCCGCCGCCACCTCCGAGGAGGCGGTCCGACTCGCCTCGAACCTCGAGAAGGACGGCGTGCTGCTCGCGGGCGAACGCCGCAGCATGAAGATCGAGGGGTTCGCGCTGGGGAACTCGCCGCGGGAGATGGTGCCCGCCGCCGTGGCGGGCAAGACGATCGTGCTCGCCACCACGAACGGCACGCCCGCCCTGGTGGCGGCGCAGGGTGGGGAGCCGGTGCTGGTGGGAGCCCCCGTCAACTTCAAGGCGCTGGTCGTTCGCGCCCGCGCGCTGCTGCTCGAGCCGCGCGATCTGGTGATCATCTGCGCCGGCCGCGACCGGCAGTTCGCCATCGAGGACGCGTACACGGCGGGGCGCATGATCAAGGCCGTCAAGAAGGGTCTCCGCAAGGTGGCCCTCAACGACGCCGCCCGCGCGGCCCTCGCCCTCACGGACGAGCTCGCCGGCTGGGCGGAGGCGCTGGAGGGCTCCGAAGCGGCCCACCAGCTGGGCGACCTGGACCTGGACGGCGACGTGGCCTTCGCCGCCCGGCCCGACCGCTTCGGCGTCGTGCCCACCTACGCGGACCGCCGCATCACATGAACGCGAAGGCGCGCCAGGAACTGATGGGTATCGGCGCCCTCGTCGTCGGGTTGTTCCTCGGACTCACGCTGCTGCGCCTCCCCATCACCGGGAGCTGGGGCGACCGCATCGGGTCGCTCCTGTGGCGGACGCTCGGCGCCGGCTCGGCGGTGCTGCCATTGCTGGGACTCGGGTGGGCGCTCGCCGCGTTCGAGCGGCTGGGCAGCCTCTCGTCGGCGCGGACGGCCGCGCTCGGCGTGGGACTCGTGCTGCTGCTGCCCTACGGCATCGGGACCGTCACGGGCGCGCGCTTTCCATCGGACTATGTCCTGTGGAGCCCCACCCAGCGGCTCGTGGGCGTGGCACCGGCGCTGGTGGCGCACGGCATCCACCAGGCGGTGGGGACGGCGGGCGGCGCCCTGGTCGGCCTGTTCGCGCTGTCGGCGCTCGGGATCCTGACGGTCGGCTGGCATCCGCTGGTCGCTCTGAGAACACGGGAAACGGGAATCGAAAAGCGGGATGCGGGAAGCGGGATGCGGGATGCGGGCAAGGCCACCAGCCAAAAGCGTCAAGCGCAGAAGGGGTCGATGCCCGAGACCGAGCCACGCATCCCGCTTCCCGCATCCCGCATCCCGACGAAGTCCAAGCCCACGCCTCCCGCATCCCGCATCCCGCATCTCGTCCCCGCCGGCGTTTTGATACCGCCGATCGAGCTGTTAAACCCCGCCCCTCCGGAGGACGGCGAGGCCGGGCTGGTACAGATCGAGCAGATGGGCCGGAAGCTGATCGAGACGCTGCAGACGTTCCGCGTGGAAGGCTCGATCGCCGGTCGCACGGTCGGGCCGGTCGTGACCCAGTACGAGGTGGCGCCGGGCCCGGGCGTGAAGGTGGGGCGCATCGCGGCCCTGGCCGACGATCTGGCCCTCGCGATGCGGGCGCCGTCGCTGCGGATCGTGGCGCCCATTCCGGGCAAGGCTGCGATTACCAGCGGGCGAACCGCGCCCTGCCGCTGGGGTTGGGCAAGAATCTCGAAGGCGAGCCGGTGATCGCGGACCTCGCCAAGATGCCGCATCTCCTGATCGCCGGCGTCACGGGCTCCGGGAAGTCGGTGTGCATCAACACGATCATTACGAGCCTCATCTACACGCACCCACCCGAGCGGCTGAAGCTGCTGATGATCGACCCGAAGATGGTCGAGCTTTCGATGTACGAGAAACTGCCGCACCTCGGTCTGCCGGTGGTGACCAACCACCACAAGGCCGCGAGCGTGCTCAAATGGGCGGTGTGGGAGATGGAGCGGCGCTACCGGCTGCTGCACGCGAACCACGCGCGCAACATCGTCGACTTCAACAAGAAGGTCGATGACAAGAAACCGCTCAAGGGTCCGCGCGAGACCCTGGCGACGCAGGCCGGAATCCAGAAAGAGCTGCCGCTGGACGGCGAGTACACGGGCGGGGTCGTGCCGTACATCGTTTTGATCGTGGACGAGCTCGCGGACCTGATGCTCACGGTGCAAGGGGAAATCGAGACGCCCCTCGCCACGCTGGCGCAAAAGGCCCGCGCCATCGGGATCCACCTCGTACTGGCGACGCAACGTCCGTCGGTGAACGTGATCACCGGTCTCATCAAGGCGAACTTCCCCTGCCGGGTTGCGTTCCGCGTGTCGGCCAAGGTGGACAGCCGCACGATCCTCGACCAGAACGGGGCGGAAACGCTGCTCGGTAACGGCGACATGCTGTTCCTCCCGCCCGGCAAGAGCGAGCCGCAGCGCGTGCAGGGGGCGTTCATTTCGACGGAGGAGACCGAGCGCCTCATGGACTGGTACAAAGCCCACGCTCGCACTGCGGTGACCGCCGGGGGCGCGAGCATCGACGAGCAGGTCGCGGCGCTCGAGGAGGCGGAAAAAGCGGGGGAAGAGGGTCGAGGGACGGGGGAGGAGGGCACGCCGGGCGAGCGGGACTCCCTGTTCCGCCAGGCGGCGGAGGTGTGCATCCAGAATCAGCTCGGCTCGACGTCGTTGCTGCAGCGGCGCATGAGCATTGGGTATGGACGCGCCGCACGCATCATCGATCAGCTCGAGCTGGCCGGCATTCTCGGCCCCGCCAACGGGTCCAAGCCGCGCGATGTGCTGGTGGGGCTCGATGACCTCGATGAGATCTGCGCGCCGTGATGTCGCCGTCTACCCACCCACCTTGCGCCAGAGGATGGCGTGGGTGTGGAACTGCGAGTCTAGCGCGAATCCGAGCACATCGCCCCGATGGTTGATCAGCTGCGCCTGGCTGCCCCGTCCGTCCGCGACTCCGGGCCCCAGATCCGTCATCTGACCATCCTGCCACACGAACGCGTGACGCTCCCCAGAGGCGGTCAGACTCCATCCGACCACTTCTCCAGCGTCACCCAACGCCGATATCTGCGTGTCCCCCCCGAGCGAGCCCAGCTCCTGAACGACCCCGTGGTCCCACAGGAACGCGACCGCAGGAAACACTGCTGTGCCCGCTACTTGGCCGCGATCGTTGATGGCGACCGGAAGGATCGTCCGGTCCGGATAGACCTCCAACTCCCGTACCGCGGCATCCTGCCACACGAGGGCGCGACTGAGCCCGGCGCTGTTCACCGCCACGCCGAGCACCTCGCCGCGGGCGTTGATCCCGAGCGCCCGCCCCGAGGCGCAATTCACGGTGACGTCCCCCCGGCACGGTCGCTCGAACGGGACGCCGAGGTCCTGTAGGCGCCCGTTCTCCCAGAGAAACGGATGCAGGTGAACGCCTCCTTCGGGCCGATCAACCGTGCTGGCGCCCACGACCTGGCCACGCGCGTTCATCGCGTTCGGAAAGGTTCGGATCTGCGTTGGGCTGAATCCGCCCAAGTCCTGGGGCACGCCCGCGCGCCACACGACGCCGCGGGTCGCTGACGGTGAGTAGTCCACCTCGGCGACCAGGTCACCGGTGTCGGTCAAGCGGACGACTTGCGTGCCGCCGTGTCCGGGCCCGTCGGGGGGGTCGAGCTGCCGTAGCGACCCCGAGTCCCAGAGAAACAGGCGAACCACCTGGTTGCAGGCGAACTCTCCGCAGCTCTCGATCGCGCTGCCGGCGATCTGGCCGCGTGCGTTGATCGCCTCCGCTTGGGCGGCGATGGTGCCGTCCAGGAAGCCGAGGTCCTGCATGACGCCGTCTTGCCACACGAACGCGTGATCGGCTCCACTCGGGACCGACGCGCGTCCGGCGACCTGCCCGCGGTCGTTCAATCCGGCGCCGACCGTGGAAATACCACCGAACGAGCCCAGGTCCACGACGTCGTAGCCGGCTGGCCCGCCAGCGACAGCAGCGGCGATGGATGCGGGTGATGGTGTGATGGCGTCGCGGCAGGCGCAGCACACGACGACCGCGATGACGAGGATCGAGAGGCGCGGCATGCGGCACTCCTCGGAAGCCGGGTATCACGCACGGCTGCAAGACGCGTGCGCCATCCTGCAACATGTGTGAGGGCGACGCGGCCCAAATATTCCCCGTAGGCTTGCGCGGCCTTCCGTCTATTCTTAGTATGGGCCCCTGTGGTTTTGGGGTGACACGGTTTGCCCCAGCGCCATGACTGTAGCGGCCGCGACACACGGTGCTTTCGCTGCCGCTGACATCGCTGCTCAGAGCAAACCCGTCGAAAGACGGTGACGCAGAGTCACGGGACTACGGCGACGCGACGTCGCTAGGTCCGCCGGGCCGCCAGCGAGACGACCACATGGTCTTCTCCGGCGGCCCTTTGTCTTGCCCGCCCGCGAGACCGCGACGAGCCGTGAAAGGAACGCCATCGTCCATGCCGTTCGGGTTCAAGCTGTCGCATCGTCTTTCGTTGACTAAAGCGGCGCTCGGTACCGCCGCCGTGCGCGCTCGCCGCACGGCGGATTGTCCGTCCCGCCGCGTAATCCATACTCCGCAGAAGCCATGACCTTCATGCACAAGCTGTCGTGCCGGCTGGCACGCCTGAAAGACCGGGTCGCTTGCGTGTCCGCCGCGGCGCTCGCCGCCGCGGTGGTGCTCGGCTGCGAGCGCCCCGTCGGGAGCACGGACACGGGCTCGCCACTCGCCCAGTTTCTCATTGCACCTCAAGTCGTCACGCTGCAACAAAACCAGACACAGGACTTCACGGCCGTCGGCCTCACGGCCACGGGCGACACGGCGACGATCGCCGTCGCGTGGAGCGCGACCGGCGGCGTGCTCGACACGAGCAGCCAGGGCGGGCGGCACTACGGTCATTACCGGGCGACGAGCTGCGGCGACTACACGGTGACCGCGACGAGCATCCCGGGAGCGATGCACGCGGCGGCGAGCGTCAGCGTGGTCTGCCCGGGAGCGGTCCCGGTCGACACGGTCGTCGTGAGCCCTGCGACGGCCCGCGTGTTCGTGGGAGCAACGGTGCAGCTCGGTGCGACGCCCCAGGATTCGACGGGCAATCCGCTCAGCGGCCGAACCATCACGTGGACGAGCAGCAACGGCGGTGTGGCGGGCGTGAATAGCAGTGGGCTCGTCACGGGTGTTTCCGCCGGCACGGCGACGATCACGGCGACGAGCGGGGGCAAGAGCGGCAGCGCGGCGGTGACGGTCGTGGCCGTGCCCGTGGCGTCGGTGAGCGTGAGCCCCGGCTCGGCGAGCGTGGCCGTGGGCGGGTCCGTGCCGCTGACCGCGACACCGCGGGATTCGGCGGGCAAGGCGCTCAGCGGCCGGGCGGTGAGCTGGGCGACGAGTAACGCCGCGGTGGCCGCGGTGAGCTCGAGTGGCGTGGTGACGGGCGTTGCCGCGGGTTCCGCGACGATCACCGCGACCAGCGAAGGCAAAAGCGGCACGGCGGCCATCACGGTGACCGCTGCACCACCGCCCGGAAGCTGCGCCAACGTGTGCCACTACGTCGATGCGGCCGGCAACGACGCCAATGCGGGGACCAGCGCGGCTCCCTGGCGCACGTTACAGCATGCCGCGGACGTGACGAGCCCCGGAGACACCGTGATCGTGAACGACGGTGTGTACACGGGCGGCGGCAACGTGGTGACCATCAGCCGCAGCGGAACCGCCGCGGGCTGGCTGGTATTCCGTGCGGCGCACCAGTGGGGCGCCGTGATCGACGGCCGGAACAACAGCTCCACCGTCGGCATCGAGATCAACGGCAACTACGTCCGCGTCGAGGGGTTCGAGGTCCGCAACACCAGCCGCTACGGCATCGACTCCTACGGTGGGTCGGAGAGCGTCGGGGGGAACCACGATGTCGACGTCGTGCGGAACCACATCCACGACATCGGCCACATCTGCACCGGCGACGTGGGTGGGATCGTGGGCGTGGACGCCTACTCCGACAACCTCGTCATCGAGCGGAACGTCATTCACGACGTGGGACGGCTGGGACCGGGCGAGCAGGGCTGCGTGGAGCCGAACGGCAACTGGCAGAACCATGATCACGGCGTCTATCACGGCATCGGCGACAACGTCGTGATCCGCAACAACGTGTTCTACAATTTCACGCACGGCTGGGCGATCCAGCGGTACAACGGCAACGGCGCGGTGACGACCGGTCTGACCATCGTGAACAACACGTTCGCCTTCCCGAATCCGTGGCGCGACGGGCACATCATCATCGCGACGGGCGTGAACGACCTGGTGATCGCGAACAACATCTTTTACCAGCCGACCACGGCCGGCGTGTGGCTCGATACCGGCGGCGCCGGCAATGCGACGGTGTCCAACAACATTTCATTCGGCGCGGTGGCGAGCACCGGCTCGGGCGCGACGCTCTCGGGCAACCTCGACAACACCGATCCGCAGTTCATGAACGTCGGCGGGCTCGATTTCCGTGTGCAGGCGGGGAGCCCCGCGATCGGGGCGGGTCTGCCGCTGACGATCGTGACGAACGACATCAGCGGGGCCGCGCGTCCCGCCACCGGGGGTTATACCATCGGAGCATACGAGTTCAAGTGATGTAAACGGGGCCGCCTGCGTCCGGTTCGGGACGGGCGGCCCTTTTTGTCGCCTGTAAACAACCTGTATCAGGAGTGCAACACTATGCCCTTTCTCTTCAAGCTGTCTAATCGCGTGGCGCGCATGCGAAGCAGCGCCCTCCTCCTCGCCGTGGCGGCCACGCTGGCCGCCTGCGAGGCCGGCGATCCCTCCTCCCTTAGTGCCCCCACCCATCCGAGCTTTGTGACCAGTACAGGCGCTCCCGCCGCAGTCACCGACCTTGCGGCCGCCATGACCGACAGCTCCGCCACCCTGACGTTCACCGAAGTGGACGATGGCACGGGCGCGCCGGCGAGTTACGACATCCGCGACGTCCCCGGACGGTCGATCTCGTGGGGCGCGTCGACGCCGAGCGTGAGCCGGGGCACGTGCGCGACGCCGGTTGCCGGCACTTCCATTGGTGCGAAGCGCACCTGCACGGTGCTGGGGCTTATGCCGAGCACGGCGTACAGCTTCCAGCTCGTGTCATACCGCGGAACGCTGCGGGTGGACGCGGTGTTCGGGTCTCTCTCGAACGTCGCCCAGGGCACGACGACATCGGGTCAACCGGCGCCGACCGGAGTCCCGGGTGCGGTCACCGACCTGGCCGTCGCCGCGCGGACCGATAGCGGCCTCACGTTGGGCTTCACCGAGGTGGGCGACGGGGCGGGCCGGCCGGCCAGCTACGACGTCCGGTACGCCGCGGGAAGTGCCATCACGTGGGGCGCCTCTGTGCCGAGCGTGAGCCGCGGGACATGCGCGACTCCGGTGGCGGGGACGAGCATCGGCGCGAAGCGGACGTGCACGGTGCTGGGGCTGACGCCGGGCACGACGTACAGCGTCGAGCTGGTCGCCTATCGCGGAACTCTGAACGTGAACGCGGTATTCGGCGCGCTGTCGAATGTCGCGAGCGGCGCGACCGCGGCCGCGGGTAGCACGCCCGCCGCCGTGGCCACGGTGGGCGTCAGCCCCGCGGCGCCGAGCGTGGCCGTGGGGCAGACGCTGCCGTTGACCGCCACCGCGAAGGACTCGGCCGGCAACGTGCTGAGCGGCCGGCCGGTGAGCTGGGCGTCGAGCAACGGGAGCGTCGCCACCGTGAGTGGGGCGGGACTGGTGACGGGCGTAGCGGCGGGTGCGGCGACGATCACGGCGACGAGCGAGGGCAAGAGCGGGACGGCGACGGTGACCGTCACGGCCCCGCCCACGACGGTGACGAAGCCCGGGACCGTGACCGATTTGCGGGTGGCGAGTGTGACGGACACGGGCGTGACGCTGGCGTTCACCGAGGTCACGAACGGCAGTGGCGGCGCGGCGAGCTACGATATCCGAAGCGTGCCGGGGAATACATTGACCTGGGGCGCTGGGGCGCCGAGCGTCAGCCGGGGCACGTGCGCGACGCCGGTGGCGGGCACGACCGTGGGCGCGCAGCGCACCTGCACGGTGCTGGGCCTGGCGGGGAGCACCGCGTACAGCTTCCAGCTCGTGGCTTTCCGCGGCACGCTGAAGGTGAATGCGGTATTCGGCGCGCTCTCCGATGTCGTCACCGGGACGACCGCGGCTGCCGCCGCGCGTCCCGTGGCCACCGTGAGCGTGAGTCCGGCGACGGCGAGCGTGCCGGTGGGCGGCACCGTGCAGCTGAGCGCGACGCCGAAAGACTCGTTGGGACGCGCCCTCACCGGCCTCGCGGTCACGTGGACCAGGAGCAACGCAGGGGTGGCGAGCGTGAGCGCAACCGGGCTCGTCACGGGCGTCGGCGCGGGAACGGCGACGATCACCGCCACGAGTGGCGGAAAGAGCGGCACCGCGACGGTCACCGTCACGGCGCAGCAGCCGCCGCCCCCTCCGCCATCGGGGAGCTGCAGCGGCGCATGCCGGTACGTC
>Ga0209473_1001714_pt1 | contig 12206 bp, 10 predicted proteins | sample GraSoiAngelo_133_FD_185890 | JGI IMG/M metagenome (GOLD analysis project Ga0209473, IMG submission 185890) | Grasslands soil microbial communities from the Angelo Coastal Reserve, California, USA - 14_0929_05_20cm (SPAdes) (version 2) | ecosystem: Environmental > Terrestrial > Soil > Grasslands ...
CGGTCCACGTAATCCCAGCGTCCCCCTTGGCGTCAGCAGGATATCGCCCGCGATCGGCGAACCCGGAAGCTCGCGCCACGCGCCGTGCGGGCCCGGCATGATCGGGGCCGGCGCGCCATCGGCCGAACGCCGCGCACCGAACAATCCGGCTTCGCCGAACAGATAGACATCCGTCAGCGAGGCAGACTGAGCGGGCCAGGCGGGGCTTGAGGCGACCTGTTCGGGCGCGCGCCAAAGGCCGATGACGTTGCGAAGGCTCGGCAGGCGTGCCGCAAGGTCGAGTTCACCAAGTCGCATCGCCAATTGCGCCGGCGCCATCAACGTGTCGCACTTGTGTTCGTCGATCTGCTGCTCAAGCACATCGCTGTCGAACGGATGATGCAGCGCCAGCGTTCCGCCCGCGAGCAGCCACACCACCAGCGACGATGTGAGTCCTGCAAAGGAGGTCGGCGAGAATGCCGACATCACGGTTGCGCCTTGCGGCACATCGCTCTCGAGCGACAGCGCAAGGCCGCCGGCAATCAGGCTGAGATGCGCGCGCGGCACGGGACGAAAACCCTCGGTGGTGACATCGAAGGAAATCATCGCGGCCTTGCGGCCGTCCTGGATCACCGTGCGCGTGGTCGAGGATGGATTGGCGAGCGCCCGGTCGAGTGACGCCATCCCGTCCGGCAAATCGTTGCCGAAGCCGCAGACATGGCGGATCGAGAAGGCCTCCGCGGCGGCGTTCATGGCGAGGTCGGCGTAGCCAACCCCGTCGACCCTGCTTGAGGTCACGATCGCGCGGGCGGCGGTGCGGTTGAGCGCCGCCACGAGTTCGGCCTGGCGCCACAATAGCGGCAGCACCGCAACCACCAGACCGGCGCGATAGGCTGCCAGTACCGTGAGAGCGAACTCGACCGTATTCGGCAGCTGTACCGCGACGATGGAATTGGCCGGTAGGCCGGATTCGACGAAATGCGCTGCCAATGCCGAGATGGCGTGGTCTGCCTCCCGGTAGCTCAGACGCTTGGGCGGTTGGCCGGTGATGCGCTGCTTGTTTATGGGATCAAGCAGCGCCGGCGCATCCGGCTTTCGCGACAGGATGCGTTGAAACAGTGCGTCGAGCGTTGGGGAGGCGTTGGGCGGGGTCATTGCTTCGATTGCGCATCCGGCTTCCGCCACCAGGTTTCCGGAAGATACCCGGTCAGTGCAGTGGCTGCCGGCCGTTCTACCCGATTCCAGCGCGCGATCCATTGCTCGGCGGCGTTAAACAATGGGATAGCGTAGAAGCCGGACATCAGGGCGCGGTCGAGCGAGCGAACCGCCGAGACGAAAGCGGTATGCTCGCGCGCTTCCAGCATGGCAGCGATCAGGGCGTCGATGGCAGGGTCCTTGGCACCCATATAGTTGCGCGTCCCCTGCACGCCGGCAGCCTCGCTGCCCCAGTAAAACGACTGCTCGTTGCCTGGCGAGAGCGACTGATCCCAACGGCTGGGGATCATGTCGAAATCAAAGGCGAGCCGGCGCTGATCGAATTGCACGGGATCGACCACCCGCACCGAGGCCTCGATGCCGGCGCGCTTCAGGTCGCGTTGAAAGGCCAGCGCGATTCGCTCGTCATCACGCGTCGTTACGAGGATTTCGAAGCTGAGCGGCGCCTTTGTCGCGCGCTGCCGCAACACCGTCCCGTCGAGATCGTAGCCGGCCCCGGACAGCAAGGTCAGCGCGCGGCGAAGCGTCGAGCGGTCGCGCCCCGAACCGTCGCTAACGGGAAGGCGATAGCTGCCGTCGAGGATATCGGGCTCTATATGGGACGCGAATGGTTTGAGCAGCTCGCGTTCGCGATCATCGGCGGGCCGGCCGTAGGCCGACAATTCGGATCCCGCGAAATAGCTCGGGCTTCGAGTATAGAGCCCAAAGAAGTAGTTGCGGTTGATCCACTCGAAATCGAACAGCAACGTCAGTGCCTGACGTACTTTAACGTCGGAAAAGGCGGCCCGCCTGGTGTTGAAAACCAGGAATTCGGAAGGCTGCGGCATGCCGGTCTTGATGGTGTCGCGGATCACCTCGCCATTGCGGGCGGCGGGAAAGTCATATCCTTCGTGCCAGCGCAGCGGCTCGGTTTCGACGCGGAAATCATAAAGTCCGCGCTTGAAGGCTTCGAACTGGCTATTGGCCTCGCGATAGAAATCGAGCCTGATCTCGTCAAAGTTCCACAAGCCGCGATTGACCGGCAGATCGCGGCCCCAATAGTCGGGATTGCGCATCAGCGTGACGCTGGCGCTGGGCTTGACCGCAGTGACGCGGTAGGGACCGGAACCGAGAGGTGCGGTCATCGTGGTTTCTTCAAACGTAGCGACGTCCGTGGCATGCCGCGGCAATATCGGCATCAGACCAAGGATTAGCGGCAATTCGCGGTCGTTGGCGGCGGAAAGGTCGAACCGGACCGTGAGCGGATCCAGCGCGTCGGCTTTTGTCACCTTGGCGTAATACTGGCGATGGTTGGGACGGCCGTGATCGCGCAGCAACGCCCATGAAAAAAGCACGTCCTCTGCCTTTACCGGCTGGCCGTCCGAGAAACGCGCCTTGGGATCGAGACGGAAGGTGACGTAGCTTCTGGCGTCGTCGGTCTCGACGCTGTTGGCCAAAAGCCCATAGAGCGTAAAAGGCTCGTCGTAGCCGCGCGCCATCAGGCTTTCGACGACAAAGCCCCTGATTTGCTGGAGCGCGAGCCCCTTGACGATCAGGGGATTGAGGCTGTCGAAGGTACCGGAGAGGCCCCACACCAGCCGGCCGCCTTTCGGCGCGTCAGGATTGACATAGGGCATATGGGTAAAATCGGCGGGCAGAGCGGGGTTACCATGCATCGCAATGGCGTAGCTTTCTGCCGCCGAGACCCGGCTTGCCCCGGCGGCGAGGAAAATGCCGCAGGCGAGCAAAAAGCCAGTCCCCGCGGCAACGCGTATGCGCCTAAAAGCTGACATTGGAACGCGCGGATTTGATTCGGAACAGCTCACTAAGGCGTTCTAGCATAGGCCCGGCATCGGGCAGATCGCCTGTCTCAAAGATGCTTGTCGGCATTGATCTTTTCGTTCGCCGCTGTAAGAAAGCGGGCGATCGAGCTAGATCGCAGGGCTAGTCACGTATCCGCCTCAATTGACTAGGAGACAGCCGCGCGACGCGGCCAGTTGTTGGCGCCTGCAAGGTTTCGGGTGCGCCCGTTCAGAAAGGGTTTTCCGCAATGAATTTCCGTATCTTGGCCGCGTCGGTTCGGCCGCGTGGGCGGCTTGTTGCCCTGCTGGCGGCAACCGCGCTGGCTTCTTCTTTTGCGCTCGAAGCCCAAGCCCAGGCTCCAACACCTGCGCCGGCGGCGCCAAAGGCCAAGGCTGCGCCAAAGGCTGCTCCAAAGGCCGCTCCGGCGCCATCGGCACAGCAGGCGCCACCAGCGGCTGCGCAGGCCCAGCAGCAGGCGCCCGCCGCGGGCGGCCAGCCCCAGCAGGACCAGATGCCCCAGCTGATTTATGCGCCGTGGACCAAATTCTGCCTGAAGGGCCAGGACGCCAACGCCAAGCAGATTTGCTTCACCGGCAAGGATGGGCGCATCGAGTCGGGGCAGCCGGTCATCGCGGCCGTCATCATCGAGCCGGAAGGCGAGCCCAAGAAGATCCTGCGCGTCACGCTGCCGCTCGGCATGCAGCTCGTTCACGGAACCCGCGTGATCGTCGACAGCAATCCGCCGGCGCAGAGCCCCTACGTGATCTGTTTCGCCAACGGCTGCATGTCGGATTACGAAGTGACCCCGGAAATGCTGGCCAACTTGAAGAAGGGGCAGAATTTGGTGGTGCAGGCGATCAATGCAAACGGCGCGCCGCTGACCTTGCCGCTGCCATTGCAGGAGACCGGCGGCAGCGGCTTCGCCAAGGCCTATGACGGACCGCCGACCGATCCGAAGGTGTTCGAGGAAAACCAGAAGAAGCTGCAGGAAGAGCTGCAGAAGCGCGCCGAGGAGGCACGCAAGAAGCTCGAGGCCAACCCGCCCGCAGGCGGTACGGTCGCCGCGCCGGCTGCGAAGTAGGAAGCTTCACCGCCCTTTATCTATCGACGAACGAAAAAGGCGCCTGGTCGGGCGCCTTTTTTGTTCGGTTCGTCATTGCGAGCGCAGCGAAGCAATCCACGGCGTGGCATAGCGACTCGCAATGACGGGAGATGCCGTTTTGGCTGCAGAACTAATTCAGCGATGGATTGCGCGGGCGATAGCCGCCCGATTTGTCCTTCACGAAGATTTCGGCGACCTGCGAATGGCGGATCGGCTCGCCAGAATCGTCGGGCAAAAGATTCTGCTCGGAAACGTAGGCGACGTATTCCGAATCCGAATTTTCCGCGAGCAAGTGGTAGAACGGCTGATCCTTGTGCGGCCGCACCTCTTCGGGGATCGACAGCCACCATTCCTCGGTATTGTTGAATTCCGGATCGATATCGAAGATCACGCCACGGAACGAGAACACCCGGTGACGCACGATCTGCCCGATCTGGAATTTCGCGGTTCTCGCTTTGATCATGCCTTGTCGATAGACCATGATTGTGGCCGTTGCTAGGGGGTGGCGCGCTGATTTAACCTGTAACCTTTAAGCGAAGACCGCGACGACAGCGCCAGTCCCTCGCGCATCGCAAGCCGCCTGATCGGGCCGACCGCACCGATCAAATGCAGGCCTGCGGCGCGCAGCGATTGCAACGGCAGGAAATCGTTCAAAAGGGAACGGTTCGCCCAATCGATCGCCAAGGTGCGGGTCATGATATCGCCGCGGCGTGCCCAGCCGTAGCGGCTGAGAATCTCCGGCGCGCCGGGATCCTCGCCCGACGCCAAGGCCTCCCGCACTATGACTGCGATGTCGCCGGCATCGCGCAAGCCCATGTTCAGGCCCTGCGCCCCGATCGGGGGAACCACGTGCGCGGCCTCGCCGACCAGCGCGACACGGTGGCGTGCGAATTGAGCGGGCCGCTCGATCGCGAGCGGGAAGAGATGACGGCCGCCCTCGACGCGGACACGGCCAAGGATCGAATGCGATTGCTTTTCAGCCGCCTCGGACAATTCGTCGTCGCTCAGTAAAGACAGCCGCTCCGCTTCCTTGGGAAGTCCAACCCACACCACGCTGCAGCGCTCGCCGTGCAGCGGCACGAAAACGCAGGGACCGTGTTGTGTGTGAAACTCGGTCGAGATACCGCAATGCGACCGCGAATGGCTGATGTTGAAGGTTAGTGCTGCCTGATTGAGTTCACGGCGGCGAACCGTGATGCCGGCAGCCTCGCGACAGAGCGATTGCCGTCCGTCGGCGCCAATCAAAAGGCGCGCAGACCGCGTTTCTCCATTGCCGGTACGGACGGTGACCATCGTATCACCTGGGCTGACCGTCTCGGCTTCGTCATCGAAACGGGTCAGACGGGACAATTCGGCTGCGCGTTGTTCGAGCGCCGCGATCAACGCGCTGTTCTCGATGTTGTAGCCGAAAGCGTCGAGACCGATCTCCTGGCAAGAGAATCGGACTTCCGGCGCACGGATCAGACGGCCGGTGTCGTCGACCAGCCGCATCGTCTGCAACGGCGCCGCCTTGTCCTGGCACTGCGACCAGATCCCCAATTCGTGCAGGAAATCGATGGAGCCGCCGAGCAGCGCCGTGGTGCGGTTGTCCGCGTAAGGCGCGCGGCGGGCAATTAGCGCCGTATTCGCGCCGGCTTGCACCAGCGCGATGGCGGCGGCGAGACCGGCCGGGCCCCCACCGACCACGGCCACATCGAAGGCTACGGATGCATCGTTCATCTCGTCACATTTGACCTTGCCGGCGGCATTTTCAAGCCATTGAAGGGTTCAAAATGTTTCGACCGATTTGCGCGGCGGAACGCCGCAAGTGGTCCGACGGCCCGGATATGCAAATCGCGGCGATTCCTGATAGCACTGCGCAGCCATGAATCAGGATATGGATCAGGATTCTTCGCAAGCGACGCCGGCGATCCGGGCTGCCGCATTTTCCGTGCATATCTTCACGGCGCTCGGAGCGGGCCTGGCCTTAATCGCCATGCTCGAGGCCGTGCGCGAGCATTGGGCCGCGATGTTTGCCTGGCTCGGGGTGGCGCTCGTCGTCGATGCGATCGACGGTCCGATCGCGCGGCGGCTCGATGTCGTGCGTGTGCAGCCGAACTGGTCGGGCGAGGTGCTCGATCTGGTGGTCGATTTCGTCACTTACGTCTTTGTGCCGGCCTATGCGATCACTGCCAGTGGCCTGTTGCTGCCGGTGGCGGCGCCGCTGCTCGGCATCGGCATCGCCGTGTCAGGCGCGCTCTATTTCGCTGACCGCCGCATGAAGACCGCGGACAACCATTTTCGCGGCTTCCCGGGCTTGTGGAATGTCGCCGCGTTCTACCTGTTTCTGCTTCATCCGGTGCCGGCGCTTGGCAGCCTCGGGACCGCCATCCTTATCGTGCTGACGTTTGTGCCCCTTCGTTTCGTTCATCCGGTCCGTGTGATACGCCTGCGCTGGCTCACCTTGACGCTGGTCTCGCTCTGGGGAGCACTTGCGATCTATACGCTGTGGAGGGATTTCAATGTCGGCGCGCCCGTCACGATCCTGTTGTGCGTGATCGCCCTTTATGTCGTTGGTGGCGATGCCGCGACCCGGTTCGTGAGGTCGCTCAAGGAATGATCGCGCTTCTGACCAGCGCGGAGGCGTGGGCAGCGCTGTTGACCCTGACGGCGCTCGAAATCGTGCTCGGCATCGACAACGTCTTCTTTTTGTCCGTCATCGTCTCGCGGATTCCGCAGCCGCAGGCCAGACGTGCCCGGCAGGTCGGGCTCGCGCTCGCGCTGCTGTTCCGCATCCTGCTGCTCAGCCTCCTGGTATGGCTGATCGGCCTGACACAAGCCGTGCTGACCGTGAAGGGCATGGCCTTCTCCTGGCGCGACATCATCCTGATTGGCGGCGGGCTGTTCCTGATCGCGAAAGCGACCCACGAAATTCATGCCGAGGTAGAGGCGGGCGATGAAGAGGGCCAGCCCACATCCGGAGCGGGCGCCTTCCTCTGGGTTATCGCGCAGATCATCGTCATCGACATGGTGTTCTCGCTCGACTCCATCATCACCGCCATCGGCATGGCGCAGGATTTGACGATCATGATCGCGGCCGTCGTGATCGCCTGCCTCATCATGTACGTGTCGTCAGGCCCGATTGCGACATTCGTAAGCGAACATCCGACCACCAAGATGCTGGCGCTGGCGTTTCTGGTGCTGATTGGCGTCGCCCTGGTCGCCGACGGATTCCAGTTTCACATTCCGCGCGGCTACATCTATTTTGCTATCACGTTCTCGGCGGCGGTCGAGTTCTTCAACGTGCTCGCCAAACGCAACCGCAAAAAGGCGCCGAATTAGGCATGCCTTGCACGCCGAGTTGACAAGGGCGCCTCAAATCGCTTTCGCTTCACCTTAAGGCGAATGCCAAGGGAGAAGGCAGATGATCAAGGCTGTGCGCGTGCACCAGGTGGGAGGTCCGGAAGCCCTGGTCTACGAAGCTGTCGATCTGCCGCCGCCGGGACCGGGCGAAATCCGTATCCGCCAGCACGCTGTCGGCCTGAATTTCATCGACGTCTATTACCGCACCGGTCTGTACAAGGCGCCGGGGCTGCCGTTCATCGCCGGCAATGAAGCGGCCGGCGAAGTCGTCGCGGTCGGGCCGGGCGTCACCAATTTCCACCCAGGCGACCGCGTCGCCTATTACCACAATCTTGGCGCCTACGCCGGTGAGCGCAACATCCCTTGGGAAAAGCTCGTCAAACTGCCCGACCACATCACCTACGAGCAGGGCGCCGTGTTGATGCTGAAGGGGTTGACGGTCTGGTATCTCCTGCACAAGACCTTCAAGGTGGAGCCGCATCACCGGGTGCTGGTCCATGCCGCGGCCGGCGGCGTCGGCCTGTTAGCCTGCCAATGGGCGAGGGCGCTCGGCGCACATGTCATCGGCACCGTCGGTTCCAAAGCAAAGGCCGAGCTTGCGCTTGCCAATGGCTGCGATCACGTCATCCTCTACAACGAGGAAGATTTTGTCGCGCGCGTCAAGCAGATCAGCCGCAACGAACTCTGCGACGTCGTCTATGATGGCGTCGGCAAGTCGACATTTCCGGGCTCGCTGTCCTGCCTCAAGCCGCGCGGCATGTTCGTTAGCTTCGGCAACGCCTCCGGTCCGGTGCCGCCATTTGCGATCGCCGAACTCAACAGCCACGGCTCGCTGTTTGCGACCCGCCCAAAGCTCAACGACTATATCGGCAAGCGCTCCGAATTGCTCGAGGGCGCCGACACGCTGTTCGCCGCTGTGATCAATGGCAAGCTCCACGTGCCAATCAACCACGCTTATGCGCTGAAAGACGCAGCGAGAGCCCATATCGACCTGGAAAGCCGCAACACCACCGGGGCATCGATCCTCAAGCCGTAGCGCTTACGCTTACAGATACTTAACCACCCGCAAGCCATTCACTTCATGCTTGTAGCGCGGCGAGACCGGCTTGATGTTGTCCCACTGAATGGCGAGGCCCGAGGTCGATGCTTCGTCAAAGATCTCCAGGACCGGCTTGAACGCTTCCAGCAATCGCCGCTTGATGTCCGCGGCAATTTCGGCGTCCGATCTGGTGGTGACGAGCTGAACGACAGGCTTGCCTTCCTCAACTTCGCTCACGTCGGAACTCCATCCCTTTTTCTTTGCCAATGACACATCATATCACTGCTCGTCATTGGTTTGAACCGCAGCCCCAATCACTTTGGCGAATTGGGCCGTTTCATCCTCCGCTCCATCGACGCGGGGCGTGCGGCGGCTATGCAACCCGCCGTGCAGCGCCCGCCTTCGTCAGGATGACGTCGAGACAATAGATCATCTCGGAGATTTCCTCACGCGTCACGTTGAGCGCCGGCATGAAGCGCAGCGCGTCCGGCTGCGGCGAGTTGAGCAGCACACCGGCCTCGAATGCCTGCGCGACGAGCGAGGCGCCGATCGGCAATTTCAGGTCGAGCGCCAGCAATAGTCCGCGGCCCCTGACATCGCCGAGACCATGCCGCGCGGAAAGTTTTTGCAGTTCGCTCTCCAGAAACCGGCCGGCATCGACGGCCGATTTCAGGAACTCGTCCTGGCTGATCTGTTCGAGCACCACGAGTCCCGCCGCGCACATCAGCGGGTTGCCGTTGAACGTGCCGCCCTGATCGCCGTGCTCGAAGCAGGAGGCTTTTTCCGTCGCAAGCAGCGCCGCCAGTGGTACGCCGCCGCCGATCCCTTTTCCAAGCGTCATGATGTCGGGCGCGATTGCAGCGTGCTCGTAGTGGAACAGCTTGCCGGTGCGGCCCATGCCGGTCTGGATCTCGTCGAAGATCAGCAGCAGGCCATACGTGTCGGTCAGCGCCCGCAACTGCCGAAGGAATTGATCGGTCGCGGGCCAGACGCCGGATTCGCCCTGGATCGGCTCCAACATCACCGCAACCGTCTGGTCCGATATCAGCCGCTTGACGGAGGCCAGATCGTTGAGCCGCGCTTTGCGAAAGCCCGACACTTTCGGTTCGAACAGCGGCTCAAACGCCTTCTTGCCCGACGCCGACATGGTCGCGAGCGTCCGGCCATGAAAGCCGCCCTCGAAGGTGATGATCTCATAGGCGCCATTCTTGTGCAGCGCGCCGTATTTGCGCGCGAGTTTTATGGCGCCTTCGTTGGCTTCGGCGCCGGAATTGGCAAAGAACACCTGATCGAAACAAGAATGATCCACGAGCGCCTTTGCGAGCTTCAAGCTGACCGCGTTGTAATAAGCGGGGCTCGGGGTCAGCAGCAATTTCGCTTGCGCGGCAAGGGCGTCGGCAACCGCGGGCGGAGAGTGGCCGAGGCAGTTCACGGCCCAGCCCTGGATGAAGTCGAGATAGCGCTTGCCGGTGATGTCCCAGAGGTACGAGCCTTCGCCCTTCGCGAAGACGGCCGGCGGGCGCGCGGTGATCTCCATGAGAGCGTCGAGCGGATGGGAAGCGATAGTCATGGCGAACTCCTTGGGGGTGTTGGGTTGAAAAGACGGCCGAAACGCAAGAAGGCCGCACTTTCTAGGGTGCGGCCTTCTCGAAAACGTTGCTGATCTTAAGTGTTCAGCGGTGTCGTCGGACATGGCGCAGCCCATCATCGTCGCAGGTGCGACGACGGAAAGCTGCGCGGCGGTTGGTCCGGTTCGAATTCATGGTGAGGGGCCATACAGCCGAATGGCTGGCGCTGTCAAGCGCTGGTGGTCGACGGTCGCAGCTAAACGCGGGACAAAAAGCGAGCTAAAATCCGGCGACGCTGCCGTGCAGGTCGTACTCGTCCGCGCGCTCGATTTTCGCGGTGACGATCTCGCCGACCTTCAGCGGACGGCGGCTTGAGAGATAGACCGCGCCATCGATTTCGGGCGCATCCGCCTTCGAGCGGCCTCTTGCAACCGTCGGGCCGACCTCGTCGACGATCACCTGCTGCCGCGTGCCGACCTTGCGTTTGAGCCGGCGCGCGGAAATCCTTTGCTGCCGCGCCATCAGCGCGTTCCAGCGCTCCTGCTTGATCCCGTCCGCCACGTGATTGCCGAGCGCGTTCGATGAGGCGCCCGCAACCGGCTCGTATTTGAAGCAGCCGACGCGATCGATCTCGGCTTCCTCGAGCCAGTCGAGCAGATAGGCAAAATCGGAATCGGTCTCGCCGGGGAAGCCGACGATGAAAGTCGAACGCAGCGTGAGATCAGGACACTGCTCGCGCCACTGCTTGATCCGCACCAGCGTTTTTTCCTGCGCGGCCGGGCGCTTCATCGCTTTCAGGACTTCCGGGCTCGCATGCTGGAAGGGAATATCCAGATAGGGCAGGATCTTGCCTTCGGTCATTAATCCAATGGCTTCATCGACGTGCGGATAGGGGTAGACGTATTGCAGCCGCACCCAGGCACCGAGCTCGCCGAGCTCCTTGGCGAGATCAAAGAACTTCGCGCGAACCTCGCGATCCTTCCACGGACTCCCGGCGTATTTCAAATCGACGCCGTAGGCGGACGTGTCCTGCGAGATCACCAGCAATTCCTTGACGCCGGCGTTGACCAGCTTTTCTGCCTCGCGCAGCACGTCGCCGGCCGGACGCGACACCAAATCGCCGCGGAGTTTCGGAATGATGCAGAAGCTGCAGCGGTTGTTGCAGCCTTCGGAAATCTTCAAGTAAGCGTAGTGCCGCGGAGTCAGCTTGATGCCTTGCGGCGGCACCAGATCGAGATGCGGATTGTGCGCCGGCGGCAGCGCGCGATGCACGGCATCGAGCACACTCTCATACTGCTGCGGTCCTGATATCGAGAGCACGCCCGGATAGGCTTTTTCGATCGCTTCCGGTTCCGCGCCCATGCAGCCCGTGACGATCACCCTGCCGTTCTCTGCCATGGCTTCGCCGATGGCGCCGAGCGATTCCTGCTTGGCGCTGTCGAGGAAGCCGCAGGTATTGACGATGACAAGGTCGGCACCGTCGTGCTTGCGTGCGAGCTCATAGCCTTCCGCCCGCAGCCGCGTGATGATGCGCTCGGAATCCACCAACGCCTTGGGGCACCCCAGCGAAACAAAGCTGACTTTGGGCGCGGCGGCCTGTTGCATATTTTCATCTGCCTGATTGACCGGCAGGAGCTAGTCCCAATTGCTCATAATTACAAGGCTTTGCGATACCGCTTGGCGTGCTATGGATGCGCTGCCGGGTTGTGAGTGATCGATGAGCGCCGAACAGTCGCCTAAAATCGTGATTGTCGACGAAAGCCCGATCCGTGCCGCGATCCTCGAGGAGGGATTGCGGGAAGCGGGATTTACCGGCGTCGTGCATATCAGCGAGATGCAGAGCTTGCTGGCGCGGATTTACGCGCTCGATCCGGACATCATCCTGATCGACTTGGAAAACCCCAGCCGCGACGTGCTGGAACAGATGTTCCAGGTCAGCCGAGCGGTGCGGCGCCCGATCGCGATGTTCGTCGACCAGAGCGATGCGGCCTCGATCCAGGCCTCGGTCGATGCCGGCGTCTCCGCCTACATCGTCAATGGATTGAAGAAGGAGCGCATCAAGCCGATCCTCGACCTCTGCGTCTCCCGCTTCAATGCGTTTTCGAGGCTGCAGGACGAGCTCGATCGGACCAAATCGGCGCTGGAGGATCGCAAGGTGATCGATCGCGCCAAGGGCATC
>Ga0209473_1001718_pt1 | contig 12192 bp, 8 predicted proteins | sample GraSoiAngelo_133_FD_185890 | JGI IMG/M metagenome (GOLD analysis project Ga0209473, IMG submission 185890) | Grasslands soil microbial communities from the Angelo Coastal Reserve, California, USA - 14_0929_05_20cm (SPAdes) (version 2) | ecosystem: Environmental > Terrestrial > Soil > Grasslands ...
CGTCGGACACGAAGAATTCGGCCTCTGGCCCGAAGACGACCGTGTCGCCGACGCCCATCGACTTCACCATCGCCTCGGCCTTCTTGGCGATGCCGCGCGGATCCCGGTTGTAGGGTTCGCCGGTGGTCGGCTCCAGCACGTCGCAGGTCAGGATCATGGTGGTTTCCGCGAAGAACGGGTCGATTGTCGCGGTGACCGGATCGGGCATCAGGCACATGTCGGATTCGTTGATCGCCTTCCAGCCGGCGATCGAGGAACCATCGAACATCAGGCCTTCGGCAAAGGTATCCTCTTCGATCATGGTGACGTCGAAGGTCACGTGCTGCCACTTGCCGCGCGGATCGGTGAAACGCAGGTCGACGTATTTCACGTCGTTGTCCTTGATCGATTTCAAGACGTCTTTGGCGGTCTTCATGAATACCCCTTTTGGCTACAGGTCGTCGTGATCCGGCCGCGGGCAGCGACCTCGGGTAATGGTCAATACAATCGGGGGATGATCAATACAATATCAGAGAATGGCCACCGGCGGCCGCAAAAGCCCGGTCTAAATGGCGTCCAGCCCGGCTTCGCCGGTCCGAATGCGGATGGCTTCCTCGATGTTGGACACGAAGATCTTGCCATCGCCGATGCGCCCGGTTTGGGCGGCGCGGCGGATAGCGTCGATCGCCCGCTCGACCAGGTCGTCGCCGATCACGATCTCGATTTTGACCTTGGGGAGGAAGTCCACGATGTACTCGGCACCGCGATAAAGCTCGGCATGGCCCTTCTGACGCCCGAAGCCCTTGGCTTCCGTGACCGTGATGCCCTGCAGCCCAACTTCCTGGAGCGCCTCCTTCACCTCGTCGAGCTTGAACGGCTTGATGATAGCTTCGATCTTCTTCACTGAGCGCCTCCCGGGCAGTTCGAATTCAAGGCAAGCTTGTTGTCAGGTTGCGCGAGTTGCGCGGGTTTGATCGATCGGCGATCCCGAGCGTTATAGGACCGGGCGGCAAGCCGAAAGCACCATTCGCTGCGGTGGAATGCAACGAAGCAAAGCTCGCTTCCTGCTGGCTTCCCCAAAAGCAGGGTCTATGCCAAGTTGTTCTTGGGCCTGTTTTTGGAACATTATCAGACTTTTAAGGGGCATTTCGCTGGCTCTCCAATGAGCGGTTCAGGATAGCGAAGACTACGAAATAGGCAAACAGATGAAGCATTATGCAGAGCTGTGGAGCCAGATTTCGTACAATGCGGGAAATGCCTCACTATAAGGCGATTTCATCAGGGAATTGGCATGGAAGTTCTGACGTCAGCCGAGATGGAGCGTGCCGACCGGCTCACCATTGCCGCCGGCACACCGGGTTTCGCGCTGATGCTGAGCGCCGGACAGGCGGTTGCGGAAGCCGCCATGGAGCTCGTGGAGGAAGGGCCGATCCTGGTGGTAGCCGGGCCCGGCAACAATGGCGGCGACGGTTTTGTCGCGGCGGCGGAGCTTGCGGCACAGGGCCGCGAGGTCTCCGTCATCCTGATGTGCGAGCGCGATCACTTGCGGGGCGATGCGGCTTCGGCGGCGCGTGGGTGGAAATATCCGGTGCTGCCGTTCAATCCGCAGGCGATCGGCAAACCTGCGCTGATCATCGATGCGCTGTTCGGCGCGGGCCTCAGCCGGCTGGTCGACGGCGATCCCGCCGAGATGATCGAGGCGATCAACGGCAATGGCGCGCCGGTCTTGAGCGTTGATCTGCCGAGCGGGGTCAATGGAAGCAGCGGCGCCATCATGGGTGTCGCGGTGCGCGCCACCGAGACCGTCACCTTCTTCCGCAAAAAGCCGGCGCATCTGTTGCTGCCCGGGCGGATCAATTGCGGGCGGATACGACTCGCCGATATCGGCATCGACAGCGACGTGCTCGCGGAGATCGGGTCGCAGACTTTTGAAAACACTCCGCAGTTCTGGCGCAAATTTTTTCCGGTGCCGCAGACCAGCGGCCACAAATACGCCCGCGGCCATGCGCTTATCGTCTCCGGCGACATGGCTGCCACGGGAGCTGCGCGGATGGCGGCGCGTGGCTGTTTGCGCGCCGGCGCAGGCCTGGTCACGCTGGCCTCGCCAAGGGATGCGCTCGCGGTCAATGCCAGCGAGCTGACCGCCGTCATGGTGCATGCAGTCGATACCGTGGTCGAATTCGGCGAAATGTTGAGCGACAGGCGGCTCAATTCGATCGTGATCGGGCCGGGCGCCGGCGTCGGCGAGCGCACCATCGACTTCGTTCACACCGCGCTGTCGGCGCAGCGGCGCCTCGTGCTGGACGCGGATGCGCTGACGAGCTTTGCGGCAACCCCCGACCGCCTGTTCGAAGCCATCAAGGCCTCGCGTGATCCGCAGGTCGTTCTAACCCCCCATGAAGGCGAATTCCCACGGCTGTTCAGCGACATCAGCAACAAGCATCCCTATCGCTCCAAGCTCGAACGCGTGCGCGCCGCCGCGGAACGTTCCGGTGCCGTCGTCCTCTTGAAGGGTCCGGATACGACCGTCGCGTCGCCGGACGGCCGCGCGACCATTGCCGCCAACGCGCCACCTTGGCTCGCCACCGCCGGCGCGGGTGACGTTTTGGCAGGAATCATTGCAGGCCTGTTGGCGCAGGGCGTGCCTGCGTTCGAAGCCGCCTCGATGGCGGTATGGATGCATGGTGAAGCCGGGCGCGAAGCGGGTCCCGGCTTGATCGCGGAAGACCTGACGGAAGTGCTGCCCGCGGTGCACCGGCATCTCTATGACGAATTCGGTATCGATTACTGAGGTGATCTTGGTCGGACTTGGTGCCTGTCGCGGAGAGCAACTTGAAATAGGCCGCACTCGTTCTCATTCGACACTGTACCAGCGCACCAGCCGTGGCGCAGCCCAATCGGTCGCGGCCGCCTCGATCAGCCAGCGTCCGGCGTGTTCGGCCAAAAAGGCGATGCGCTGCGTCTGACCGGGTTCGACGGCGAGCGTGTCGAGCCAAAACGGCTTCCAGCCGTCGTCGAGCCGGTCGAGCAGGCGGAAATGGTGTCCGTGCAGGTGGAACACGTTGGCGCGTTCGGCGCGGCTGGTCAGAGCCAGCACCACCGCACGGCCAGACCTCGCGCGGAATGCGGACGCGGAGGATATCGCGAAATGTGCTGGCGCAACCCAATCGGATGACGAACCGCCGAGCGTGAGGTCCGCGCGTACCGCGTTCTTAAGGTCGAGCTGCGCGGGAAGACCGTTAGATGGCAGCGGAGCTGGTTGCTGCAGGGGAGCCGCGCGCAGCGCCGGCTCTTTCGAAGTGACCAGCCGCGCAATGGGCCGAGCTTCTTTGCCGTCGTGCAGCAGGATGGCTGAGGTCGAGCCCGGCGGGGCGGTGGCATCGATGAAGACGTCGATCCGGCCGCCCGGCGCCAGCACCAGCGTACCGTTCCGCGCCGGGAATGGTTCGGCGGGCTGACCATCCAGCGCCATCACCCAGACCTCATGGCCTTCAATTTTCACAGCAACGACATTGCGTTGAAAGCCATTGATAAATCGAAATCTACACCGCTGGTTGAACCGCAGCGGAATGTCGCGCGAAGTTTGCCCGTTGACGGTATAGAAAGCCGTCGTGTCCTTGGGATCAGTCCCAGCCGCGATGGCACTTCCGTCAGGCCGTAGCCGCCAGTCCTCGATCAGCAAGACTTCGTCACTATCAACCGCGATCGGTTCGCGTTCTCCCACGACCAAGGCGAGCGGGCGCACCGGCCGCGCTTGGGCGTCGCCGAGAAGCCTCGGATCGCACAAAAACGTGCCGGCATGGCGGAACTGGACCTGAAGGGTTTCCTTGGCGCCGCCCGCAAGAGGCGTCCGCGCTGTCAGCGGTTCGGCGGTGGCAAGGCCCTCCAAACCCCGCCAGTCGAGGACCGCGGGCACGGGAAGGCCGTTGGCGAAGCTGACCTCAAGCTGCTCGCCGCGTCCAATGCGCAGCCCAGCCTCTGGCGTTGGGCCCTCCAGGGCCCATATCGGAGTTTCTACCTGTCCTGCGCGCAGGGCGAGGTTGCTGGCTGCGGCGCGCAGCATCAGGGGTTGAGGTGGCTGGGCGGCGATCCCGCGCACCGCCGGGGCGAACACCGCGGCACCCAGCCCCGCCATCAGTTCGCGTCGATTGGGCCCGAAATTCCGCTTTGCCATGAGGTTGATGCGGACCATTTTTGCGGTGATATGTCCAGTTGCGGCACTACGGCCAGATCGGCTGAAAAGGGACATTTTTTTGCTGCGGCCGGGTTGGCTCATGCTATAAGCCCGCCGCAACGATCACGATGATTTTGGCTGATGTTCATCCGGAATCGTGAATGTGATCTATTCCATTCATTTGGAGCATGAAGTCTGCCCGAAAACCGCTGCGCACTTTTCGGCATTATGCTCGGGCATCGTGCGCGGACTTGATGCTATCGGCGGGCGTGGCGGAACTGGTAGACGCGCTGGATTTAGGTTCCAGTGACGAAAGTTGTGGGGGTTCGAGTCCCTCCGCCCGCACCATCCAGCTTCGCGCTACGGCGCTTCGCAGCATGGGGTGCTGCGTGATCACGAAGCAGGATGCCCTCCGAAGTCTTGCGGAGGAGGGTCGAACCCGTTCCCGCCGAGGGAATTGGTTCGCCGACTACCGGCGCAAGGCTTTTTAGACCGCCGCGTCGAACACGTTGAGAATGTCTCGGACAATGTCCCGGCCGAGGTCGGGACGAAGCGGAAGAAGATTGGACGCCATGCAGGTCACGGAAACCCTTAACGAGGGACTGAAGCACGAATTCAAGGTCAACGTTCCGGCGTCGGATCTCGATGCCAAGGCGGACGCGCGTCTTGTCGATCTCAAGGACAAGGTTCGGCTTAACGGCTTCCGCCCGGGCAAGGTGCCGGTGAGCCATCTGAAGAAGGTCTATGGCCGCTCGGTCATGGCCGAGACCATCGACCAGACGATCCGCGATACCAATACGCAGATCTTCACCGAGCGCGGCTTCCGACTTGCGACCGAGCCGAAGATCACGATGCCGACGGAGCAAAAAGAGGTCGAGCAGATTCTCTCGGGAAAATCGGATCTCACCTACACGGTTTCGATCGAGGTGGTGCCGGCGATCCAGCTCGCCGATTTCAAGAGTTTTAAGGTCGAGAAGCCGGTTGCCGAGGTCAGCGAGGCCGATGTCGACGAGGCGATCAAGCGGATCGCAGACCAGAACCGCTCCTACGCTGCGAAAGGCGAGGGCGCCAAGGCCGAGAGCGGCGATCGCGTGACCATCAACTTCAAAGGCACCATCGACGGTGTGCCGTTCGACGGCGGCACCGGTGAAAACATCCAGGTCACGATCGGCTCCAACACGTTCATCCCCGGCTTCGAAGAGCAGTTGATCGGCATCGCCGCCGGCGAAACCCGCACGCTGAAGGTTTCCTTTCCGAAGAACTATGCGAGCGAAAAGCTCGCCGGCCAGCCGGCGGAGTTCGAAACCACGGCGACGCTGATCGAGGGACCGCAGGAAACCGCCGTCAATGACGAGTTCGCCAAGACGCTCGGACTTGAATCCCTCGACAAGCTAAAGCAAGCCGCGCGCGAGCGGCTGGCGGCGGAATTTGCCGGCGCGACGCGCCAGCGCGTCAAGCGCACGCTGTTGGATCGTCTTGACGAGAGCCACAGATTCGACGCGCCACCCTCACTGGTGGACGAAGAGTTCAACTTGATGTGGACCTCGATCAAGGCCGAGATGGAATCGAGCGGCAAGACCTTTGCCGACGAGAACACGACGGAAGAGGCAGCCAAGGAAGAGTACCGCAAGATCGCCGATCGCCGGGTCCGCCTCGGCCTCGTGCTTTCGGAGATTGGCGAGAAGAACAAGATCACCGTTACCGACGACGAGGTCGGCCGCGCGGTGATCGAACGCGCGCGCTCGATGCCTGGACGCGAGAAAGAGGTTTGGGATTATTATCGCAACAATGCCAATGCGCTCGCCCAGCTTCGCGCGCCGATTTATGAGGACAAGGTCGTCGATTTCATCCTTGAACTCGCCAACGTGACCGAGAAGAAGGTTTCCCGTGAGGACCTCTACAAGGACGACGAGGCGGAAAAGAGCGCCGCTTGATGGCTTCAATCGGTCGCTATCCCCGGCCTTGCGAATCAGTTTCAACCGGAACGAATCCCGCCAACCCCATCGACCCGGTCTTGTGGCCGGGTTGGCCCGCTCTTGTGGCCCGGGAATTGGCCCATATCTTGAGTGTGTCTTTTAAGTAAGTCCTGCATCACGGGACGTCCGTCCCCGTGCGGCAAAAGTCGAAAACCGCCTGCCGATGGAAGTTCGTCTCCGCTAACCTCTGGGTGACTAATGCGCGATCCCGTCGAAACCTACATGCAACTCGTGCCGATGGTGGTCGAGCAGACTAACCGTGGCGAACGCGCCTACGACATTTTCTCGCGTCTCTTGAAAGAGCGCATCATTTTCGTGACCGGGGTGGTCGAGGACGGCATGTCGACGCTGGTGGTCGCTCAACTCCTGTTTCTGGAGGCCGACAATCCGAAGAAGGAAATCTCGATGTACATCAACTCGCCGGGCGGCGCGGTGACATCGGGGCTTGCGATCTACGATACCATGCAGTTCATCCGTCCGGCGGTATCGACACTGTGCACCGGACAAGCGGCCTCGATGGGCTCGCTGCTGCTGGCTGCCGGCGAAAAGGACATGCGCTTCTCGCTGCCGAATTCGCGCATCATGGTGCATCAGCCGTCAGGCGGCTTCCAGGGCCAGGCCACCGACATCATGCTGCACGCGCAGGAAATCCTGAACCTGAAGAAGCGGCTCAACGAAATTTACGTCAAGCACACCGGCCAGACCTATAAGGCGATCGAGGATGCGCTGGAACGCGACAAGTTCCTGACCGCGGAAATGGCCCGCGATTTCGGAATTGTCGACAAGGTGATCGAGAAGCGTCCGGAAGAGTTGGCGGTCAAGGCCCAGTGAAGATCCCGTAATACCCCGGTCCGCCGGCGTTCGAACTGGCGGCGGTTTCAGGCAATTTTGCCCGAAAAGTTCCGCTTTCGTGCTGGTTTGGCGTGGCAATCGCGCAACGCTTTAGTGATTTCGATTGCTTCGCGCGTGCGGAAATCGCAAATCACGCTATTGTCACGCTGTCTGCGGGGACCCCGATTAGCGAATTCTTGATAGTCGGGTGTCAGCATGGTTGGCTACGGGTGGTGGGCTATGATCGCGGGGGATTCGAAGAAACCGTGATTCTCACGGGATGTTAGGGTTAAGGTCTTTTGTGGTACGGAATTTGCTCTATCTACAACTCCTTGGCGGTCATTGCCGGAATGGAGCGATCGAGCGGACGGGTTCGAACGGCGGACGGAGACGAGAATGAGTAAGGTCGGCACGAGCGACTCCAAGAACACGCTGTATTGCTCGTTCTGCGGCAAGAGCCAGCACGAAGTCCGCAAGCTGATCGCGGGTCCCACCGTCTTCATCTGCGACGAATGCGTCGAACTCTGCATGGACATCATCCGCGAGGAGAACAAGTCCTCGCTGGTGAAGTCGCGCGACGGCATCCCGACGCCGAAGGAAATCTGCAAGGTCCTCGATGACTACGTGATCGGACAGAGCCACGCCAAGAAGGTGCTCTCGGTCGCCGTGCACAATCACTACAAGCGGCTCAATCACCAGACCAAGCACAACGACGTCGAACTGGCGAAGTCGAACATCCTGTTGATCGGCCCCACGGGTTCGGGCAAGACGCTGCTGGCGCAGACGCTGGCGCGAATCCTCGACGTGCCGTTCACGATGGCGGATGCCACCACGTTGACCGAAGCCGGTTACGTCGGTGAAGACGTCGAGAACATCATTCTGAAGCTGTTGCAGTCGGCCGACTACAATGTCGAGCGTGCGCAGCGCGGCATCGTCTATATCGACGAAATCGACAAGATCAGCCGCAAGTCGGACAATCCGTCGATCACCCGCGACGTGTCAGGTGAAGGCGTGCAGCAGGCGCTCTTGAAGATCATGGAAGGCACGGTGGCCTCGGTCCCCCCGCAGGGTGGCCGCAAGCATCCGCAGCAGGAATTCCTGCAGGTCGACACCACCAATATCCTGTTCATCTGCGGCGGCGCGTTCTCAGGGCTCGAGAAGATCATCTCTGCGCGCGGCCGTTCGACCTCGATCGGCTTCGCGGCCCAGGTGCTGGCGCCGGAAGACCGCCGCACCGGCGAAATCTTCCGTCATGTCGAGCCGGAAGATCTTCTGAAATACGGGCTGATCCCGGAGTTCGTCGGCCGTCTGCCTGTGGTCGCGACACTGGAAGATCTCGACGAGGCTTCGCTGAAGAAGATTCTGACCGATCCGAAGAACGCGCTGGTCAAGCAATATCAGCGGCTGTTCGAGATGGAGAACATCGAACTGACCTTCGCCGATGAGGCACTTGGCGCGGTCGCCCGCAGGGCGATCGAGCGCAAGACCGGCGCTCGCGGCTTGCGTTCGATCCTCGAAAGCATCCTGCTTGAGACCATGTTCGATCTGCCCGGTCTCGAAGGCGTCGAGGAAGTCGTGATCTCGCGCGAAGTGGTCGAGGGAACCGCCCGCCCGCTCTACATCTACGCGGATCGTTCCGACCGCGCAGTGGAGAGCAGCGCCAGCGCCTGACGCGCGTTGGTGCCGGTCGCGGCAAACACGGCTGCGGGCTCGTTCCCGCGGCCGCTCTCGCACAACTAGAACCTCGCATTTAGCCCCATTCGGTGGGCATTTCTCCAGACTTGACACCCCCCCGGGCGATAGCCACCTAATGCTATCGGTGGCGAAAGCCGCGCTTGAGATTCGCTTCGCCAAAACTGCTGGGGAGCAGGCTCTTCACCGAGCCAAACGACCCCACCTCGGCACCTTGTGGTAGTCGCGCAAACGAGCGGACTGCGTGCAAGGGGGCACAACAAAAGGAAACAGGCCATGACTACTCCAAAACCCCGGCCATTGATCACCTACGGCGAAAGCCACTCTTATCCGGTGCTGCCGCTGCGCGACATCGTCGTCTTCCCGCACATGATCGTGCCGCTATTCGTCGGCCGCGAGAAATCGATCCGCGCGCTTGAAGAGGTAATGAAGAACGACGCGCTGATCATGCTGGCGACGCAGAAGAACGCGTCCGACGACGATCCGGCGCCCGATGCGATCTATGAAACCGGCACGCTGGCGAGTGTGTTGCAGCTCTTGAAATTGCCCGACGGCACTGTGAAAGTGCTGGTTGAGGGGCTCGAGCGCGCGCGCGTGCAGAAATATTCCGACCGCCCCGAATATTATGAGGCGACTGCGGTCGCGCTCGCCGATACCGACGCCAAATCCGTCGAGGCCGAAGCGCTGGCACGTTCGGTCGTGTCCGATTTCGAGAGCTACGTAAAACTGAACAAGAAGATCTCCGCCGAAGTCGTCGGCGTGGTTCAGGCCATCACCGATTTTGCCAAGCTCGGCGATACCGTCGCTTCCCATCTCGCGGTGAAGATCGCCGATCGGCAGGCCATCCTCGAAACGCTGTCCGTCACCGCGCGCCTGGAAAAGGTGCTGGGGCTGATGGAGAGCGAGATCTCGGTGTTGCAGGTCGAAAAGCGCATCCGCTCGCGCGTCAAGCGCCAGATGGAGAAGACCCAGCGCGAGTATTACCTCAACGAGCAGATGAAGGCGATCCAGAAGGAACTCGGCGACGACGAAGGCCGCGACGAGCTTGCCGATCTCGAGGAGAAGATTGCCAAGACCAAGCTGTCGAAGGAAGCGCGCGAGAAGGCACAGCACGAATTGAAGAAGCTGCGCCAGATGTCGCCGATGTCCGCGGAGGCCACCGTCGTGCGCAACTATCTCGACTGGCTATTGTCTATTCCGTGGAACAAGAAGTCCAAAGTGAAAAAGGATCTGGAGGCCGCCCAAGCGATTCTGGATGCCGATCACTATGGCCTTGAGAAGGTCAAGGACCGCATCGTCGAGTATCTCGCCGTGCAGTCGCGCGCCAACAAATTGACCGGACCGATCCTGTGCTTGGTCGGGCCTCCCGGCGTCGGCAAGACTTCGCTCGGCAAGTCGATCGCAAGGGCGACGGGGCGCGAATTCGTGCGCGTCTCGCTTGGCGGCGTGCGCGACGAAGCCGAGATCCGCGGTCACCGCCGTACCTATATCGGCTCGATGCCCGGCAAGATCATCCAGTCGATGCGCAAGGCCAAGACCTCGAATCCGCTGTTCCTGCTGGACGAGATCGACAAGATGGGCGCCGATTTCCGCGGTGATCCGTCATCGGCGCTGCTTGAGGTTTTGGATCCCGAGCAGAACTCGACCTTCAACGACCACTATCTCGAGGTCGATTACGATCTTTCCAACGTGATGTTCATCACGACCGCGAATACGCTGAATATTCCGGGGCCGCTGATGGACCGCATGGAGATCATCCGCATCGCTGGCTACACCGAGAACGAGAAGGTCGAGATCGCGCGCAAGCATCTGATCCCGAACGCGATCTCCAAGCACGGCCTGGATTCGAAGGAATGGTCGATTGACGATGACGCGCTGCTGCTGATGATCCGGCGCTACACCCGCGAAGCGGGCGTGCGCAACCTGGAGCGTGAGCTTTCGACACTGGCCCGCAAGGCGGTCAAGGAGCTGATGATCTCCAAGAAGAAGTCGGTCAAGGTCACCGAGAAGTCGCTGGAGGAGTTCCTTGGCGTGCCGAAATATCGGTACGGTGAGATCGAGACCGACGATCAGGTGGGCATTGTCACCGGCCTTGCCTGGACCGATGTCGGCGGCGAGTTGCTCACCATCGAAGGCGTCATGATGCCCGGCAAGGGCAAGATGACGGTGACGGGCAACCTGCGCGACGTGATGAAGGAATCGATCTCGGCAGCGGCCTCCTATGTCCGCTCCCGGGCGATCACCTACGGTGTCGAGCCGCCGCTGTTCGACAGGCGCGACATCCACGTCCACGTGCCGGAGGGCGCGACCCCGAAGGACGGTCCGTCGGCGGGTGTGGCGATGGCAACCGCGATCATCTCGGTGATGACCGGCATCCCGGTCCGCCACGAAGTCGCGATGACCGGCGAAATCACGCTGCGCGGACGGGTGCTGCCGATCGGCGGTTTGAAGGAGAAACTGCTCGCCGCTGCGCGCGGCGGCATCAAGACGGTGCTGATCCCCGAGGACAACGCCAAGGATCTCACGGAGATATCCGATGCGATCAAGGGCGGCATGGAGATCATCCCGGTGGCCCGGCTTGACGACGTCGTCTCGCGTGCGCTGGTGCGCGCGCCGGTGCCGATCGTCTGGGAAGAGGAGACCAAGGTTCCGGTCAAGCCGGAGGCCGGAGATGAGGCGGCCGGCGGCCTGACGGCGCACTAGGCGTCTCGCTGGCGGAAGCCTTGCCCAGCAGAACATGATAAAACGGCGCCTTCGGGCGCCGTTTTTTTTGGGGTCGAGCGCGATGAAAATCGACGGGCAATGCCATTGTGGGCTTGTGACCTATGAAGCCGATATCGATCCTCTGAAGGTTTCGATCTGTCACTGCACCGATTGTCAGACGCTGACCGGATCGCCCTACCGCGTGACGGCGATCTGCTCGGGCGAGCAGATCCGGATGACCGGAAAGCCGACACAGACCTATGCCAGGACGGGCGACAACGGCCGGACGCGGTTTCAGCATTTTTGCGGGCAATGCGGCTCCCCGCTGTTCACCAGCGGCGCGGGCGGCTCCGATGATTGGGGCATTCGCTGGGGCAGCATCCGCCAGCGCGCGCAACTCAAGCCGACACGGCAAATCTGGTGCCGTTCGGCAGCACCCTGGATCAACGATCTCACGGGATTGCCGGGTCTGTTGACGGAGTGATTAGCATCAGGGGCCTTGCTCCGGTGGGCGCGGCAGGGCTAAACAGGCAGCATGATCCGGAAAGGTGGATACCGGTTTTCCGACAAGTTCATGCTAACAATAGAACTAAAGTGCGATGGTTCAGTCGGAGGCATCGCGCTTTAGGGGCGGCTAGCTCAGCTGGTTAGAGCATCTCGTTTACACCGAGATGTTTTTGAAATCGGAAACCCAACAAACAAAAGGGTTTCTCGCATTCTCTGATCCTTCCGCCCATGAAACCGCCCATGAAACCCTCAAATCATGGACGGCGCGGCAATGGGGGGCGGTTAGCTCAGCTGGTTAGAGCGCCTGCTTTACACGCAGGATGTCGGCGG